>Ga0255344_1003885_pt1 | contig 15902 bp, 13 predicted proteins | sample wastewater_treat_5_FD_192414 | JGI IMG/M metagenome (GOLD analysis project Ga0255344, IMG submission 192414) | Wastewater microbial communities from Lulu Island WWTP, Vancouver, Canada - plant18 | ecosystem: Engineered > WWTP > Wastewater > Unclassified | place: Canada: Vancouver, British... | reverse complement strand
GTTTCTTTGCAACGCTAAAAGCAGAGTGCGCGGACAGAACATTTGAAACAAGACAGGAGGCGAAAACTGCGCTATTTGACTACATAGAAATTTGGTACAATCGCAAGAGACTTCATTCAACATTGGGTTATCTAAGCCCATTGGAGTTCGAAATGAGAGAGACTGCTGTCTAATGATTCAGCACCAGCCCAAGGATACTTGTATGGTCACCCAATTATTTCCAGACACTGAGTGCGGTAAGCTTCTTATCCTCGATTCATAAAGTGTATACGATGTGCTGACCTGTATACAGATTTATTGTGTATTTTTATTCATGATTATAAAGATCGGGTAAAATAGCATATAATGTGGTTGAACAAATTATTGAATAAGGAGCAACCCATAATAAAATGATATTAAAGCTTATAAAGGAGCTATATGAAACAAACAGAAAAAATCAAAGTTGAGAAAAATGATAAGAAATCAAAGAAGAAACGAATTATTTTGGCATTAGGATTAATCGTTATTGGTTCGCTGCTATTAGTTGTAGCCACTTATTTTGCTTATCTCAGACCAAAGCTTGAGAAGTCTATGGGAGATAAGCTGAATCTGAAGACAAATCCTGCACGTGTGAAGATTGAAGCCTACTACCAAGCTGATGAAGAAACAAAGGCTGAGCTTATTAAAGAAATCGAATTTCCAAGTAACTTAGAAATACCCCCACTCCTGATGGATGACGAGGAAGATGGGGATCCAGTTTGCGGAAAAGACAAATCTTGGATTTTTCTTCTGGTTGGTGTCGATTATTGGGGACAAGATTATCTCTATGGTTTAGCAGATGTTATCAGAGTGATTCGTTTTGATTTTGTTAATAAAACAATGAATATGATTGCCATACCGCGAGATGCAATCATCGAAATGCCAGAAGGTACTTTCTTAATTGAGAGTCCAATGAAGATAAATCAGGCTTATCTTACTGGTACCGCTGGATGGACTGGGAAAATTGGTGAAGGTAATGGCGCAATTACCTTAGCTCAAGCTATTGACTACAATTTCGGTATTGCATCAGAGCATTATATGGTTGTAAATTTTGATGCTGTTGAAAATATTATCGATGCTATTGGAGGTGTAGAAGTTGACCTGCCTGAACCTGTTTATGATGAGGCATGGGGTGGTTTTCCATCTGGTGTTCAATTGTTGGATGGTGAACGCGCTCTGGATTTAATGCGAATTAGAGCAGCCTATTCTGACGAATTCCGTATTGAGAATCAAACACTTGTTTTGAAAGCCTTGTTCAACAAATTAAAAAGACCAGAGATGCTTCTAAAAATCCCTGAATTAGTCAATCAATTTAGTGAAAACGTACTCACAGATCTCAATCCAGAAACAATGATTAATATCGGCACTTGTTTATTGACTAAATTCGATATAAATAACTTGAAAGACTTTCAAATTGACCATGAATTACTTTTTTCTGATTCCGTTTACATTCCATCGCTCGGAGGAAACAGCTTTGTATATCGATGGAATGATCAGACGGTTCAATTTGTTCACAATGCTCTAATGCAAAAATGAAAGAATGAAAATAAGAGGTTAAGCTAATTGATTAACCTCTTATTAAAACCCAGGGCAAACGCATCTAAATTAGGCAAGGAACATGCATTTCATGAAGAAAGAAGAGGCGCATTATGGAAGAAAGTACATTCACAATTAAATTCAGTAGCCTGAAAGACCCACGAATAGACAGAACAAAGCTTGATTGAAGGCTTGCGTTAGGAACGTAAGTACCGCAGAGCTCAAAAAAACGGGCAGTATGAGGAAACACGAGGAAAAATCAGCGGAATGCTGTCAATTGGAGAACGCCCGGCGGAAGTAGAAGACAGAACTGTTCCTGGTCATTGGGAAGGCGATCTCATATTAGGCAAGTACAAACGCAGTGCGCTTGGCACTCTGGTGGAGAGAACAACACGATACACCATATTAGTGCCACTGGGAGATAAGAAAGACGCTGAAAGCGTGCGAATAGCCTATGCCGAAGCGTTCAAGAGTGTGCCTGAAGCTTTGAAAAGGAGCCTGACTTATGATCAGGGCAAAGAAATGAGCCAACATGAGAAGTTCACCATTGATAGTGGTATCCAGGTTTACTTTGCACATCCATCTTCGCCCTGGGAACGTGGCACGAATGAAAACACCAATGGTTTAGTTAGACAGTACTTTCCCAAGGGAACAGATTTTACTCAGGTCACTGAAGAAAGGATCAAAGACGTACAGGATTTGTTGAATGACCGCCCGAGAGCGGTAGTAAATTATTACAAACCTGATGAAGTGTTTAATAAACTTGTTACACTCAATCTTTGAGACCACCTTTTAAAACATGCACCTTATTAATCTGGGATTTTCTCGGATTACTATTTGATCTTTAGGTGGTTTCAGTTTCACCTTACCACAGTCTCATATTTCTAATCCCAATGAATCCCATAAGATGTCATTAGCGATTGACTATTCTTTTTAGAAGAGTATACTTTTTCTGCTTAGTGGATAGACTTTTATCTAACACCCATATGCGAATAATTGGAGTTATTTGTGAATGTGAAAGCTGAAAAAAAACACAGCTTTGATAAAGAAAAAGTAATTAACAGCCCCAGGTTACTCGGTTTATGGCACCTGATGAAGGGTTATCATTTCAACTACCTGGTGGCGACGGTGTTCCTGGCGGTGGCGGCGTTCGCGCGCGCGGGTATTTACCTGCATCTGGGCAATTTCATTGATGCCCTGCGCAGTAGCGCTGGTTTACAAAGCAAATCCATTATCACATCGGCTTTGGCTTTCCTGGGGCTCATCATGCTGCAGGCGCTGAGCACCTTCATGAGCAGTTGGATGGCAAGTTTCACCGCTGAAAACACCACGCGCCGCTTACGCGACCAGCTTTTTGACCACATCCAACGCCTCACCTACGCCTACCACGCCGAAGCCAAAACCGGTGACCTCCTCGAACGTGCCACATCTGATGTCGATACCTTGCGCAGATTCTTTGCCGATCAGGCGATTGGCATGGGGCGTATCGTGTTTATCTTTGTCATTAACTTTACGCTCATCTTTCGCATGCAGTCCCGTCTGGCATGGGTATCCGTTGTGATCGTGCCGGTCACATTGACCATATCAATGCTCTTCTTCCGCAAGCTGCGCAAAGCTTACGAGGAATACCAGGAACAGGAAGCCATCATCACCACCCATCTGCAGGAAACGCTCAGTGGGGTGCGTGTCGTCAAAGCTTTCGCGCGCCAGGACTACGAAACCGAGAAATTTGCCGAAAACAACAGCGAAAAACTTCGTCGTGGCAAGCGCATGATGTTCCTGCACTCCATCTTTTGGCCTATTTCGGACATCATCTGCGGTTTACAACGCGTGACCAGCACCTATGTCGCGGCGAGCGCGGTTATTAATCAAACCTTAAGCCTGGGTGAGTTCGTCACTTTTCAGGGTTTGTTAAGCTGGCTCATTTGGCCAATCCGCGGTTTGGGGCGCTTGATCATCGACACTTCGCGCGCTTTGGTCTCCCTTGGTCGTATTTTGATTGTTTTGAAAGCGGAAGAAGAAGATTTAGTCACCGCGCGCTATCAACCCGAAAGCGACACCAAGGGTGCCATCAAGTTCGAAAATGTATGCTTCGCCTATGAAGAAAACCAGCCCGTGCTCAAGGACGTCTCCTTTGAATGTAAGCCTGGGGATGTCATCGCGCTGCTGGGCTCAACGGGCAGTGGCAAGACTTCGCTGGTGAACCTTTTGCCCCGTTTTTACGATGTGAACAGTGGACAAATTCTGCTGGATGGTGTCAATCTCAACGATTATTCGCGTGATTATTTGCGCTCGCAAATTGGCATCGTTGAACAAGAGCCATTTCTGTTTTCCTGCTCCATTCGCGATAACATTACCTATGGCATGCGCCGTGAGGTAAGTCAGGAAGAGGTCGAAGAAGCCGCCAGAGAAGCTGCCATGCATGATGTCATCCTCGAGTTCAAAGAGGGCTACGACACCATGGTGGGCGAGCGGGGTGTGACGCTTAGCGGTGGACAAAAGCAACGTGTCGCCATCGCGCGCGCTTTGCTGCTCAACCCGCGCATTCTCATCTTGGACGACTCAACCAGCTCGGTGGATATGGAAACCGAAGTGCAAATCCGCGCCGCGCTTGACCGCCTGATGACCGACCGCACCACCTTTGTCATCGCCCATCGCATTCAAAGCATCATGAACGCCGACCAAATTCTGGTCTTTGACCGGGGTGAGGTGGTGCAACATGGCACGCATGATGAACTCCTCACCCAAGAGGGCATTTACAAAGAAATTTACGATATTCAAACGCGCATCGAAAGCGCGCTACAAGAGGAAATTGACAGTGTCACAAGCTTATGACGAAAACGAATTAGATGATGATGTCCACATCACCTCGGGTGTGATGAAGCGGCTTTTTTCCGTGATTAAGCCGCATTGGAAATCCCTGGCATTGGGCTTGTTTGGCATCGTTTTCGTCTCGTTTTTGGATGCCTACTTCAACATCATTGATAAAAACATCATCGACCAGGGCATTCTCATGGGCGATAAAAGCGCGCTCATCCGCCTTTTGGTGACCTACATGGTGGTTTTATTGCTTTCAAGCGCGGGCTTCTTTATGTTTGTCTATAACGCGAGCATGATGGGCGAAAAACTGCGCTTCGAATTGCGCATGAAGCTCTTCAAACATCTGCAAAAACTATCGCTCAGCTATTTCAGCAAGACACCCCTGGGCTGGATTATGTCGCGTGTTACGTCCGATACCGACCGCATGGGCGAGTTGCTCAGCTGGGGTATTATTGACGTTTTTTGGGCGATTACGAACATCATCTTTGCCGCGGTTTTCATGTTCTCGATTAATGCGCGACTGGCGCTCATCGTGGTGCTCAGCCTGCCGATCATGATTTTCATAGCCTTCAAGTTTAGGGTGAAGATTTATCACCACTATCGCCTGTCACGCAAAGCCAATTCCAAAATGACCGCCGCGCTGAACGAAAACATCACTGGCGTGCGCGTGGTCAAAGCCTTGCGTCGCGAAGACCGCAATCTGGCTGATTTCAAGGTGCTTTCGCACGATATGTACAGCAACAGCTATCGCGCGGCGTTTCTTTCGGCAATCTTTTTGCCCACCATCCAGACCATCTCAGCGCTTTCGCTGGCGGTTGTTATGTGGCGGGGCGGGGTGATGATTAACGACCCTGTGGTGGGCAGTCTCACCGTGGGTGGATTGCAGGCCTTCATCTCTTATATCATGATGATTCTCTGGCCTGTCCAGGATCTTGCGCGCGTTTACGCCGAGATGCAAAACGCCGTGGCATCGTCTGAGCGCGTTTTCGGCTTGCTTGACAAACAGCCTGAGATTCAGGATAAAGCCGTTACCACACCGGTGGAGTCTTTGGTCGGTGAGGTGGTCTTTGATAATGTCTGCTTCCATTATGAAGATGACGAGCCGGTTATCCGCAATTTGAGCTTCAGCATTCCCGCCGGGCAAAATGTGGCGCTGGTTGGCCCGACTGGTGGCGGAAAAACGACGATTGTGAATCTTTTGTGTCGCTTCTATGAGCCGAGCTCCGGCACAATTTCCATCGCCGGACATAACTATCTTGATTACGCTCAACAAGACATCCAATCGCGCGTTGGCGTGGTTTTGCAAACGCCACATCTCTTTTCCGGCACGGTGCGCGAAAACCTGCGCTATGGGCGTCTTTCAGCCACAGACGAAGAGATCGAAGCGGTCGCCAAATTAGCCGGCGCGCATGACTTTATCGAAAAATTTGAGCATGGCTACGAGCAAAACGTCGGCGAGGGTGGTAACTTGCTCTCGGTAGGACAAAAGCAGCTCATTAGCATCGCGCGCGCCCTGCTGGCCGACCCGGACTTTTTTGTGATGGACGAAGCCACCAGCTCGGTGGATACGATTACCGAGTCGCTGATTCAGCACGGTATGCATCAGTTGATGGAAGGGCGCACGAGTTTTATTATCGCGCACAGGCTTTCGACGATTCGCAGCGCGGATCAGATTTTCGTGATTGATCGCGGGCAGATTGCCGAACGCGGCACGCACGAAGAGTTGATGAAGCTCAAAGGGCAATATTACAACTTATACACACAGCAATTCCGCCAGGACCTGGAAAACAAGTACGATGTCTTTGGCGAGCAAGCCGCATCTGCCGCGTCTGCGGCTTAGTTGTGTTTACTATATATATGTAGATGATGCTTAGTTCTAACGTGGTCTCCTGACCACGTTTTTTGTCTCCCACTGCTGTCCCACCGTGCGGATTAGATACGTTTATGACAACATTGTTCGCGGAGGCGTCTCGCCGACGCTACATTGTTCTAATGTGATCTCCTGACCATGTTTTTGTCTCCCTCCGGTGTTCCGTCGTGCGGAATCACCCCTGTTCCTACATGGTCTCCCGACCATGTTTTTTATAATTCACTCAAACTTGTGTTCTGTGAAGTTATTATTTGCTTCGGCGAGGTGTATAGACTGGGGACATAGGAAACACCAGTTTGAATACATAGGTAACACATTTTAGAATTTGGGCATGAGAAAAAGGAGATAACATGCCCTGGAAAAGAGTGACACCTATGGAAGAACGCAAAGCCTTTCTTGAAGCCTATTTGCAATCAAATTGTAGTTTCAGCGAACTATGTCATAGCTATAATATTAGTCGCAAAACAGGTTACAAATGGGTAAAAAGAGCTGAAAAAGAAGGCAGCACTGAGCTTGAAGAACGCTCGCGAAAACCCCATCATAGCCCAAACCAGACCTCCCAGGATTTGGTTGAAGCAGTGATTGAGATAAGAAGAAAATATCCAGTGTGGGGTGCAAAAAAGATCTATCGTCTAATGCAAGACAAAGGCTATCAAAGCATTCCTTCGATTAGCACAATCAATGCTATCCTCAAACGCAACGGCTTAATAGACCCAGAACAGGCACGTAAACACAAAGCTTTTACTAGATTTGAGCATGAAAGCCCTAATGATTTATGGCAAATTGATTTCAAAGGGTCTATTCCTATTATCGGCGAAAAAGATTGCCATCCGCTTACAGTCCTGGATGATCATTCAAGGTTCTTATTAGGGCTAAGAGCCTGTCTTGACAAGGGCGTAGCGACAGTGCAAGCTCAAATGAGTTCCATTTTCAAAGAAAATGGGATTCCCAAGCGAATGCTGATGGATAATGGCTCAGCCTGGAAAACAGATGATAACAGTCGTCAAACTAGCTTTACAGTATGGTTGATGAGTTTGGGTATCCAAGTTACTCATAGTCGTCCTCATCATCCCCAGACTCAGGGAAAAGAAGAACGATTGCATCGCACACTCCAAGAGGAATTGCTCAATCGAAGGATTTTCAACAGCATACTCGAAATCCAAACCAGCTTTTCTTTCTCGCTCATGCTTTCATCTGGTGGTCGCCATAGCTTTGGCCTGCCAACTTTCTTTTTTAAAAGACCTGCCATACCGTATCTCTGATATCTCTCTTTCCATTCTGCTAATATTTTTTTATCTTAGATACCATGCTTGATACTGGCTTCGGCTAGAGTTAATTGATTCTCTTGCATATCTTGTAGGATTGTGAATTTCTCTTCAGCTGAGTAAATGCGACGTTGTTCCAGTATCTCCCAACCATGTAAATCTGTTAGTTTCATTGTGTCCCGAATAAGGTCTTTGCATATTCCAGTTTGCCTGGCGGCTTCCGCACGACTTAGTCCATCTTTGACCAACTGTACTGCATGTTTCTTCTCTTCAATTGTATATCTTTTTTGCATCTTTATTGCACCTTTCTCTTGAATTTTTGTCCAAGTTTTTGGGTGCACTTCAACAACGAGGCGAGAAGCAAGTTACTCTCCCGCTGGCGTCTCGCTCCGGGCAAAGAAAAAGAGGCTGACCCCAAAGGTTGACATCATCTCCGTTTTATATATTCGTTGATGATAGCAATTGTTGTTGTGTCCAAATACGGAAAATGTATGGCGGGGATGCCATGTACCAGTCGGTGGGATAGATAGTCCTTTGTTCCTATGTAGTCTCTTGACCACGTGTTTGTTTTGGTTGGAAAAATATGGTAAGACAAGCACTCGGTGTACACACCGCTGTGCCAATAGTGTCGGCGTGGATTCCTCTACGAACGGGGAAAACTTCCACAATTTGGAGACTGGAAAGATGTGTAAAGTTTAAGGCGGGGAATGCATGCACGGTGAGGGCATTACTATGAAATAGTTGTATAACAGGTAATTGAGCGATTTTTGAAATCATGTCTTATAATCAAGCCAGGTGGGTGAGATTTATACCTTCCGTTAGTTGTACATAATAAATATGGAATAAGGAGAGAAAATGAAAAAACTTGTTTTAACTTTATTAGTTTTAATTTTAGTTTTAACTGCCTGTGGTTCTCAGGCTGTAGAACCTGGATCAACAGTTGTGGAACCACCTGCTCAGGTCGAACAACCAACTGAAGCTCCTGTTATTACAGAGGAACTAATAGAGGTTCCAACGGTGGAACCTACAGAAGAACCTACCTTGGAGCCGACTGCTGAGCCAAAGCCATCCAGTTGTCCAGCTAAAGCATTTGAAGTCATTCAGCAAGATGACTTAGTTGCAGAAGTCGAAGAATATGGTGTTTTCGAAATAGTTGAAGGCTTTGGTTTAGGCGGAGAAGGAGTACTATTCTTAAGGCTTGATACAACCATGATCGAAGAGTATGAGGTGTTTACCTTTATAATGCCGTCTGCAGGATTTATCTACATTCTTGAAGACTCTACTATTGTTAAAATAAACAATGAGTTATGGCATAAAGCAGGTAACATAGCTGTTTCTCCGGAAGGAAACATAGTTATTCCCAGAGGGGCAATTGTGGAAATTTCTCAAGAGAGACATACTGGGACAATTCTTGAGGTTGAATTTATTGCTGGAAAAGTGATAAACGAAGAGGAAATAATCTATCCTCCCGTCATGTCATTGTCATGTGAAGATGATGGTTTATGGTTATTAACTATTACAAATCCATCTGAGAATGAAAATTACTCTTTTGAAATAGAAACGGAACATAAGTATCTTATTACTGACTTTGAGAAATTGGTAAGTATTAAATATCCATGGACGGAAAGAGATGCTGCTGATACTAAAATCGGATATACTGCAACAAAGGGTGATTTAATAAATCTTCTTCCTGGGGGCTTCATTAAATTTGTAATTTACGAAACGTATCCGTATAATCGAGATTGACTAAAACTAACCAACTGGATTCTATCTTGTACTTTACAAATAGATATGAGGCTGTTCCTATTAATTTAAGGACAGCCTCAACTTATATTTACGTACAAAATCTTCTAAGGCACAACCCAGGTGCCGGTTTTGCCTTCAAGAGCGTTCTTGATGTTCTCTGGGTTGGTGATGAGGGCGCGTTTGCCACCTCCGTCCATGTATTTCAGAATCGCTTCAATCTTGGGTAGCATGGAACCTTTGGCAAAGTGACCTTCCTCGATATACTGTCGGGCTTCGGCGACGGTCATTTGGTCAAGCCATTTTTCCTGAGGTGTGTTGAAGTGGATGGCGACTCTTTCTACCCCGGTGGAAATGAGGAAAAGGTCAGCCTTAACCGCACTGGCCACAATCGCTGAGCCGAAATCTTTATCAATAACGGCTTCAACGCCGGTGATATCACCATTTTCAAGTTCGATAACGGGAATACCACCGCCACCAACGCCAACAACGATAAAGCCTTGATCAATCAAGCTGCGAATGGAGGCTGCTTCAACAATGCGCTGGGGAATGGGTGATGGCACCACGCGACGCCAGCCTCTGCCGGCATCTTCAACAACGGTCCAGCCATTTTGGGCAGCACGTTCTTTGGCTGTGGCTTCATCCATGAATGAACCAATCGGTTTTGTGGGGTTTTGGAAGGCTGGGTCATTTTTATCGACGATGGTTTGGGTGACGACCGCAACGGCTTGTTTTTCAATGCCACGACGACGGAACTCGTTATGCAAAGCCTGGGCGAACATGTAACCGATGGAGCCTTGTGTGTCAGCACCACAGTAGTCAAGAGGTACTTCAAAGACTTCGTCTTTGGCGAGTTCGGAACGGCGCAAGTTGAAACCAACCTGGGGACCATTTCCGTGGGTAATGACGACGTCCCAGCCGGCTAAAATCATATCCGCTATATGGACGGTTGTGTCTGAGGCGGCTACGAACTGATCTGGGATTGATTCGTGGTCTTTATCTTTTATGAGGGCGTTGCCACCAACGGCAACAACTGCAACACCTTTTTTTTGCATAGTGCAAGTTCTCCTTTTGATTTATAGATTTTCACACAGTCGCCTTGAGGCGGCATTATGTTTTTCAGTTTGTTTGGCGATGTCCAGTGGCAGAAATTCACCTTTTTCAACAATCAGGTTTCCACCCACTACGGTGTAATCGGCTTTGACCGGCGCGCAGAAAACAACAGCTGCCAGGGGGTCTTGAAGGGCACCAGCGTAATCGAGGCGGTTGAGGTTAATCGCGAAGAAGTCCGCACATTTACCGACCTCAAGCGAGCCAATGTCTTTGCGACCCAGCACCGCGGCACCACCACGGGTGGCAATACTGAGGGCATGACGGGCGGTCATCAGGGCAGGCGCATCTGGCGCGGAGCGTGAGGCGCCTTTGATGCCACTGTTGAGGCGCGAAAGCAACATAGCCTGGCGCGCTTCGTTGAGCATGTGTGAGCCATCATTACTGGCTGAGCCATCCACACCGAGACCCACCTTGATATCTTTGCCGAGCATGGTCATGATGGGCGCGATGCCTGAGGCAAGGCGCATATTGGAACTGGGGCAGTGGGCAACGCCACAGCCATGCTGCGCGAAGACGTTCATTTCGTCATCGTTGACCCACACGGAATGAGCAAACCAAACATCATTGCCAACCCAATCAAGACTTTGCATGTATGCCACGGGTTTGTGACCGAATTTGGCGATGCAAAAGTCGTCTTCATCTTCGGTTTCGGCGAGGTGGGTGTGCAGATGCACACCATAGCGACGCGCTAATTTGGCACTTTCGCGCATGAGTTCGCCTGTCACGCTAAAGGGTGAACAAGGAGCCAAAACAATTTGCAGTTTTGAACCGGGATTGGGGTCATGATAGCGTAAGATGAGGCGTTCACTATCGGCGAGGATGTTTTCTTCGGTATCCACGACACTATCGGGTGGTAAGCCACCCTGGGATTGACCCAGGCTCATTGAACCACGCGAAGCGTGCAGGCGCATGCCGATTTGCGCAGCAGCTTCAATCTGATCATCCAATTTGGAGCCGTTGGGGAAGAGGTAGAGATGATCCGAGGCGGTTGTACAGCCACTAAGGGCGAGTTCTGCCAAGGCGGTTTGGGTGCTAAGAAAGATATCATCCGGGGTCATGCGCGCCCAAATGAGGTAGAGTGCTGTGAGCCAGTTGAAGAGGTTGGCGTCCTGGCAGGCAGGCAAGGCACGCGTAAGCGTTTGATAGAAGTGGTGATGGGTGTTGACCAAACCAGGCAGGATGATGTGATCTCTCAGGTCAATCACGCGGTCGGCGGTTTGGGGCAGATCAGCTTGAGCGCCGATTTGTTCAATGAAGCCATCCCTGCAGAAAATAGCCGCGTCTTTAAGTTCGCGATTTTCGCCATCCATGGTGACGATTAAGGTCGCGTTTTTTACGAGTAATGTTGCCATAGTGTCACCTCTCAATTGTAACGATAAAGTTTATTTTTCAGCGAGTTCCAGTGCTCGCATGGTATTTTTGAGTAGCATGGCTATGGTCATAGGTCCAACGCCACCAGGCACGGGGGTAATCGCGCCAGCAACTTTTGCCACCTCATCGAATGCTACATCACCGACCAGGCGATAGCCTGATTTACGGCTTGGGTCGTCAACTGAATTGATACCCACATCGATGACGTATGCACCTGGTTTGACCATGTCAGCGCTAACAAATTCGGGTTTGCCAATTGCTGCGACGAGTATATCAGCGTTCCGGGTGATTGATGCCAAATTGCGGGTTTTGCTGTGGCAAATAGTCACAGTCGCGTTTTCTTTGGTGAGCAGCAAGGAAACGGGCATACCTACGATGTTCGAGCGTCCAATTACAACCGCGTTTGCGCCCTGAATGGGGGCTTGATATTCTTTGAGCATCTTCATAATACCGGCAGGTGTGCACGGGACAAAGACGGGAGCAAGTCCTCTCAGAGCGATGCGGCCAATGTTAATCGGGTTGAACCCGTCAACATCTTTGGTTAATTTTATGGCTGCCAAGAGCGATTCCTCATCAAGGTGTTTGGGTAAAGGCAGCTGCAGAAGAATGCCAGTAACTTCGGGATCATCGTTGAGCTTCTTAATTAAGGCATCAAGTTCTTCCTGGCTTGTATCTTCGGGAAGCTCATGGCTAATGTTGCGAATGCCAACGTCATCACAAGCGCGATGTTTATTGCGCACATAGGTTTGTGAGGCTGGGTCATCGCCAACCAGGATAGTGGCTAATCCGGGTGGGTTTAAGCCACGCGCGACACGATCGGCAATTTGCTTTTTGATGTCATCACGAATGGATTGCGAAAGACTCTTTCCGTCAATAATTGTTGCTGTCATTTTTTAATCTCCATTAACAATTATACCTGAAAGACATGTATAATTCAGATATGCGAGACAAAAAAGGAAGTTTTGTAATTGGTATTGCCGGTGCCTCTGGCTCAGGAAAGACAACCTTGACCAACGGGATTGTGTGTGAGATTGGCGAAGATAAAATAGCCGTATTAGCTCATGACGCTTATTATCGTGACCAAAGTCACAGGCCTTTTGAGGAACGGGTTTTGGTAAATTATGATCATCCTGATTCACTTGAAACAGATCTTTTGATTGAGCATATTCATGACTTGTGCGCGGGAAAATCAGTCCAGCAACCCGTGTATGATTATAAGCAACACACTCGCGCAGCGGAAACGGTGAAAGTTGAGCCAAAACCCATTATTTTGGTTGAGGGGATCTTGATTTTTGCGGAACCTCAATTAAGAAAATTGTTTGATATGAAGCTTTTTGTGGACACAGACCAGGACCTTTGCTTCATTCGGCGTATGCAAAGGGATGTGCGCGAACGTGGACGAACGGTTGATTCGGTGGTTAATCAATACCTGACAACAGTGCGCTTGAGTTATATGGAGTTTGTGGAACCGAGCAAGCGTTTCGCGGATGTGATCATTCCTGAAGGTGGCATGAACACGGTTGCTTCAGAGATGGTTATCGCGCGCTTGAAAGCATTGGCAAGAGAAGTCTAATCGATGGTTTTGAAATGGGTTGAACAGGCACAATCGCTGTTTGGCGTTGTGCTGAATGAGGCACAGGTGGCGCAGTTCGCTGACTATGAAGCGATGTTGATGGATTGGAATGCGCGCTTTAATCTGACCGCGATTCGGGATCTTGAAGGGATGCGTTTAAAACACTTCCTGGATTCTTTGTCTTGTGTCATGGCTTTCCCGTCCGACCTTGACGAACCAAATATCATTGATGTTGGTACTGGTGCAGGTTTTCCGGGTGTGCCTTTGAAAATTGTCTATCCCAAATCCTTTTTAACATTGGTTGAATCCATTAAGAAAAAAGCAGTTTTTTGTGGGGAACTCACACGTGTTTTGGGGTTAAGACGCGTGTTGATTTCTTCTGAACGCGCTGAAACATTAGGTCAGGATTGGGAGCATCGTGAGTTTTATGATATTGCCCTGGCAAGGGCGGTGGCAGGGATGCCAACTCTGGTGGAATATTTATTGCCGCTTGTCAAGGTGGGCGGCAGAGCCATTATTCAAAAAGGCGCAAGCGCAAAGGATGAAGCGGATGCCGCACGAAATGCTATTCGCTTGTTCGGCGGAAAATTGCATGAAATCATCCCCGTCGAATTGCCTGGTGTGGACGGAGAGCGTTTTTTGGTGCTTATCGAAAAGATTAAGCCAACGCCAGGTGAATTTCCCCGTGCGGTTGGTGTACCGAGCAAATCACCGATTTTAAACTAAACCAATCAATAGCTTTGTTATCTATTAACCTTGGAGTGTCAGATAGGCATCAAGCAATTGTTGCCATTCCTGCAGATGAAGTGTTTCAGCCCGGCGAGTTGACTGTATTTGCGCCTTGTCAAGTAATCCTTCTGATTCCTGAGCAGAGATTCCCAGCCCCGCGGCGAGTGAGTTGCGCAAGGTTTTACGTTTTTGCGAAAAACCAGCCGTGGCTAATTTGAAAAAGGCATCAGTGTTTGCATCTTCAATAATGGGTTGCTCGTATAAACTCAGCTTCAGCACAGCGGAGTCAACATCCGGCGCGGGGTAAAAGGCACCAGCTGGAATCGTTGCCACCAACTCGGGCTTACCGTAAATCTGAACAGAAAGCGCGAGCAGGCTCATTTTGCCATCCCGCGCGATGATACGTTCAGCGACTTCTTTTTGGATGGTCAAAACCATATGTGTGGGGCGTTTTTGGGTTTCAAGGAGTTTGCGGATGATTGCGGAGGTGATGTAGTAAGGGATGTTGGCAACGACCACAAAAGGCTCATCGCGTAATAAGTTTGTTAGGTCTAATTCAAGGATATCGCCATGTGCGGTTTTCACGTTTTTGTATTGACTGATGGCTTCCTGTAAAGCTGGAAACAGGGTCTGGTCGATTTCAATGGCGATGACTTCCCGTGCGTTTTGGGCGAGAAGCACGGTTAAACTGCCTAAACCCGCGCCGACTTCAAGCACTTGTTCATCGCCTTGCAGCTCGGCAGCGCTTAAAACTTTACGTAAACCAGAGTGCTCGATCAAAAAGTTTTGTCCCAGGGACTTTTTTGGACGGATAGCGTATTTTCTGATTAACGCATGCGTATCGAGAAATTTCATGGCAACACCGTTGGTATGTAAGCTGGGATTGGGGTCAAAAAGTAAAGCGTTGTCCAGTGATGCCAACCGATGTAATTTTCATCATCGTAAGCAAGGTCAATCCAATAACGTCCGGGAATGCCTCTACCAGAATCGCCAATAACACCATAGCCATATCCAGGAACGTAAACCCGTTGACCGGCCATGCTTGGGTACCAGGCAGCGGAAACGGCAATGATGCCTTTGGTGACTGGCGTTCCAGAGCGGGTCCGCGCGCCAGGTGGAAAACTGGAGGGATGGTATGAAGTGGCATAAACACTGACTTTACGCCAGTATTCTAATGTAACGCCATCGACCGTTTCAGTTTTGACAACGGGCTTGGTGCCTCTGCCAATCACGCCATCAACAGGTTCGCTGGCTTTCCAGTGTTGACTGGGGAAGGTTTTGACCTCTTCGCCATTTTCACTGATACTGATGGTGCGCGTTACGACATATCCGGTTTGTCCGGGCACGAGTATGGATGTGGTATCTAACTCTGCATTTGGGTCTAATTCATAGGTGTTGGAATATGCGGTCTCTTCTTTGACAAGTTCGTAGCTTTCGCTAACCTGGACGATATCTAAAAACAGATTGGAGTCTTGCTCATTGAACGCTAAAACGCTTGAGGGTGCGATATAGTCAAGGTTTTGAAGCGGAAGCCCGATTTCGAACAAAGCTTCTTCAGCGTTATCAGCGGCACTGTAGCCAATTGTGCTGTTTTCACCACGTGTCGCGCTAATTTCACGCGCTCGGCGGATTTCAACTTGTGTTTCCAGGGATAGCTCTGTGGAAAGCGGTACTGATATGCGGTCATGTTCACCGATATTGATGTTTCGTTCAATGAAGGCTTGTTCGAGCGTTTTGGTTTGGCTGGAAAAACTGCTCATCTGCCCATTATCGTTGAGCAAAATAAGTTTCGCGGGGACATATTCAAGGATTATTTCCTGCCCAAGGGGAACCGAAGCGTAAGGGTCGATTGGCTGATTATTTT
>Ga0255344_1003875_pt1 | contig 15925 bp, 9 predicted proteins | sample wastewater_treat_5_FD_192414 | JGI IMG/M metagenome (GOLD analysis project Ga0255344, IMG submission 192414) | Wastewater microbial communities from Lulu Island WWTP, Vancouver, Canada - plant18 | ecosystem: Engineered > WWTP > Wastewater > Unclassified | place: Canada: Vancouver, British... | reverse complement strand
ATATTGATACCATCGGAAATACCGGTTTTAAGCACCTGCTTGCGATAGGTATTAGCGCCAGTTTCCACTTCTACGAAAGTTGTATCACCTGAAAACTGAAGGACACTTTCGGGCACCGACAATACATTATCCTTTCTTTCTAGAATAATATCTGCATTTGCCGAATATCCTGCGCGAATAAAATGATCGGGATCGAGTTTAACGGCGGCTTTAATTTGAAACTGGATTGCTCCATTTTCTGCTACTCCTTTTGGAGCGATATATTCGAGTTTTGCACTGAACTTATAATTTTCGATTGCACCTACTGTCAAGATCAAATCCATTCCCGATTTAATCTTACCTACCTCCGACTCATCCACTTTTCCTTCGAAAATCATTTCACCCATATCGGCTACCGAAGCGATAGTAGTTCCTTCATTAAATGTATTTGCTTCAATAACAGAGAATCCTTCTTTCACCGGAACATCGAGTACCATTCCCGTGATAGTTGATTTGATTAAAGTATTAGTAGCAGTACCTGAGCTTTTAGCTACACCATCTTTAATAAGATCGAGATTATCTTGCGCAGCCTTTAACTCTTCGCGTGCTTGGCGCAAGCGGATTTCATATTGTTGAAACTCGGAAGGACTAATAATTTTACCTGTAAACAATTGCTGGTAGCGATCAAAATCAGTTTTAGCTTGATCGAAATTAATTTGCGATTTATTCACGCGGCTTTCGGCTTCATTCAAGCTAATCATGTTTGGAATGATTTTCACTTTCGCGATCACATCACCTTTTTTAATCATCTTACCGGCCACCACATATAATTCATCGATAATACCAGAAACCTGTGGCTTGACAAACACTTCGCGTCGAGGAACCACCGAGCCAGTAGCCACTGTTTTACGAATGATATTCGTAACAGTAGGTATTTCAGTTTTAAAAACTTCATCGGGGGTCTTCGATTTATTATAGAAGAACCAGATGGTCCAAAAGAATGAACCAACCAACAACAAAAGGAGAACGATTTTAAAGATTTTTTTGAACATAACAAGTATATATTAATCTGCTCTAAGCGCCTCAACTGGGCTTACAGCAATTGCTTTACGTGCGGGAATTAATCCGGCGAGAGCGCCGGCAACTATTAGGATAGCCAATGCCGTTAGTGCCACTGACACATCGACACCGGGATGAATAAACATTGAATCATCGGCAACAGGAATTGCATTCGACACCAGTTCGAGTAGCGAAACAGAAACTACCAATCCGACATATCCGGCGATAGCCGTTAAGAAAACACTTTCAATAATTATTTGACGAACGATTAAAGCGGGCGGTGCGCCGATAGCGCGACGAATACCGATTTCTTTGGTTCGTTCTTTAACGATGATGAGCATAATATTACTCACGCCGATAATTCCTGCGAGCAGTGTTCCGATTCCTACCACCCAAACAAGAATATCGATACCGGAAAACAATCCGCTGAGTTTAGTAAACTCCTTTTCCATATTCCAATGCCCGATAGCCAACTGATCTTCGGGAGCAATTTTATGACGCTCGCGCAGGACAGCCAATGCCTTATCTTCTGCTTCGGAAGCTGCTGTACCGGGCTTAGCAGTTATAGCGAACCATCCTACTACATCACCATAATTAAACGCTTGCTGGAAAGTAGTAAAAGGAATATTTACTGTTTCCGATTGCTCTTGTCCATTTTGACCTCCGGCAGTAGGTTTAGTTACACCAATCACTCTGAAGTAAACACCATTCACACGAATATAATCGCCTAAAGGATTTTCGGTTGATTTAAATAAAATTTCGCGCACACGCTTGCCGATCACACAAACTTTACGACGTTGCAGGATATCATTATAATTTAAAAACCTTCCTTCAGAAAGATCAACTTTTTCAATTTGATTAACCTCGGGATAAACACCTGACACTTGATAATTTCCGGTTTTTAATCCGCGGACAACATTATTAGAACTACCATATCCTCCCAAGCGATTCATAGGAGCGATGATATCGAGTTCGGGTAATTGGCGAAGAGCTTTAAAATCGTCGTTTGTAAAATTAAAATTACGACCGGGCTTCATTCCCTTATAAGGCTTTGAAGTTTTTTGAGCCCAACAAAAGAAGCTATTAGTAGCGGTACCATTAAATCCAGCGAGGATCCCATTACGCAAACCATTACCTGCGCCGAGCATTACGACCAGCATAAATATTCCCCAATACACACCGAAGCAAGTAAGGAACGTGCGTAATTTATTCTTTTTAATTGTGGCAAAAATCTCTTGCCAAGCATCGCGATCGAACATCAGAGGCAGAGTTTATTCATCGCGCAAAGCGACTACGGGTTGAATACGAGCGGCACGAATAGCGGGAAACATCCCTGCTAAAGCGCCAGAAATTATTAAAACAACAATAGACCAAACGGCCACTGACAAATCCACTTCAGGATTTCTAAAGAAATCACTTGCCGGCATAAAGTTCTTTGCAATTTCGAGTAAAGCAGTACCGAAGAATAATCCGACGAATCCTGCGATAGCAGTAATCATAATACTTTCTTGCAAAATCATACTAATGATAGACGAAGGAGGAGCTCCGATAGCTTTACGCACACCAATTTCTTTAGTACGTTCCTTTACTGCAATCATCATAATATTACTTACGCCAACGATACCGGCTATAAGTGTACCGATACCGATGATCCAAATAAAAATTTTAATTCCGTTGAGCATATTCATGATTCGAACATACTCTACCGTATTATTCCATACATTAACAGCATCTTCATCAGCAGGATCGAAATTATATTTTTTAGCTAGCAAATTACGAATATCTTTTGCCATAGCTTCGCTACCATCAACACCTTTATCGCCTGTGCTCATCCAGATTACATTCAAATTACTTTGTCCGTTATATGCTCTTTGAGCAGTACTAACGGGAATGTATATACGATCATTATCGCCGCGACCTTGGTCAGTAAAAACGCCGATTACTTTATAAGGAATTCCTTCAACATTCAAATAATTTCCCAATGGATTTTCCTTCTTAAACAAAGCATCGCGTACAGGTTCACCGATTACACAAACCTTTCTATAATTAGAAATATCGAGGTTATTGATAAATCTTCCGTTGATGACTTTACAATTTTCGAGATAATCGTGATCGGGCATACAACTACGAACAGTAAAAGCACCATTTTCCTTTTTATAACTTAGTGTACGCATAGAACGACCATCGTACGAAGCAGTAATTTGAAACTCCTGACCTTCCTTTCGACGAATCAAAGCAAAATCTTCATTTGTGAGTTGAATCGCTCTACCGGGTTGAAAGCCGCCATATGTTTTTGATGTTTGACCTCCATTAATCCAAATAGAATTCACGGCATCTGATTGAAATTGGTATTCGGTACCATTACGAAGTCCGCGGCCGGCACCCAATAGAACGATCAAAATAAAAATACCCCAAGCCACACTAAAAGCTGTGAGAAAAGTTCTCAAGCGATTTGCGCGCACGGTGGCAAGAATTTCGTACCAGACTTCTTTATCAAACATTGTATAAAAAAATTACTCGTGAACGATGAGACCATCTTTGATGCGAATAACACGTTGAGTACGTGCCGCCACATCGGGTTCGTGTGTAACAATAATAACAGTAACGCCTTGTTTATGGACATCAGTAAGTAAATCCATTACCTCGAGCGTAGTTGCCGAATCGAGTGCACCGGTAGGTTCATCGGCAAGAATTACTTTTGGTTTAGTGATGAGAGCACGAGCGATTGCTACGCGCTGTTTTTGTCCGCCCGACATTTCATTCGGCGAATGGTTCGCCCAATCTTTAAGACCAACACGATCGAGATATTCGAGGGCCAATTTGTTACGCTCTTTACGACTCACATTTTGATAATACAAAGGAAGCGCAACATTCTCCATTGCATTTTTAAAAGACAAAAGATTAAAAGACTGAAACACGAAACCCAGAAATTGATTTCGGAAATAGGCAGACTTTGTAGGATTAAGATCTTTTATTAAAGTATCATTTAAGCGATAATCGCCGGAATCATACTCATCGAGAATACCGAGGATATTCAACAAAGTAGACTTTCCTGAGCCGGAAGAGCCCATAATAGCAACCATTTCACCGGCATCGATAGTAAGATCGATACCTTTAAGGACATGCATGGCGCCGTTACCCATACGGTACGACTTGTGAACATTAGTCAACGAGATCATAGAAAATGCGTGATTTACCAAAAGTAGAGAACCTTAACCAATAAACATCATGTATTCGATGAATAGTAGTAAACGAAAGACCAAAGCGAAAAATTGCGGGATGAGCCGTAAATGGAATGTGCTAATATGCTAGTGAGACAATTTGCTAATACCTGACGGGAGGGGGATGTTGAAATTTTAATACACAATGAATACCACGTGACAATTTGCTAATTTGCCAGTGGGACAATTTGCTAATACCTGACGGGAGGGGTTGTTGAAATTATTTTACACAAAGAATCAAATTTGACAATTTGCTAATGTCCAACCGAAGTAAATTTTGCAATTGACTAATGACTATTTTATTCTATTTAGTCAATTGCAAAATATGATATAATTATCAATACGCCAACACAGGACTTAACCAGCGTTCGGTTTCTTCGAGTGATAGGCCTTTACGTTTGGCATAGTCTTCTACTTGATCTTTGGCGATTTTTCCTAATCCGAAATAATGAGCATCGGGGTGAGCGAAATATAGTCCGCTGACAGCTGCAGTAGGCACCATTGCAAGACTTTCGGTGAGATAAATACCTGTAGCTTTTTCTACATCAAGCAAAGTAAACAATTGATTTTTCTCGGTATGGTCGGGTTGTGCGGGATAGCCTGGCGCTGGACGAATTCCGCAATATTCTTCCTTAATCAATTGCTCTTTACTTAAGTGTTCTTCTGAAGCATATCCCCAGAATTCCGTTCTCACACGTTCGTGCATACGCTCAGCGAAAGCTTCTGCTAAACGATCGGCGAGAGCCTTTAACATGATAGCGCTATAATCGTCGTTATCATCTTCAAACTTTTTCACGCGAGCATCGATACCACCACCTGTAGTCACAGCGAAAGCTCCGATAAAATCTTTCTTCCCTGTCGATTTAGGCGCGATAAAATCAGACAAAGCAATATTTGCTTGTCCCTCTGGTTTTTTAGTTTGTTGACGTAAAGTATGAAACTTAGTAATCACTTTATTTCGTGCATCATCGGCATACACTTCAATATCATCGCCCACTGCATTTGCGGGATACAAACCGATAACTGCATTTGCTTGCAACCAATTCTCGTCGACAATTTTCTTAAGCATCTGTTGAGCATCGTTAAACAATTTTGTTGCTTCGCTTCCCTTTTCAGGATCCGATAAAATTTTCGGATAAGAGCCTTTCATTTCCCAGCTATGAAAGAAAGGTGTCCAGTCGATATAGGACACTAAATCAGTCAAAGGATAATCAGTAAAAGATTTATTTCCTATAAACGAAGGTGCGGCGAGATTAAAATCGTTCCAATTAATTACCGATTGATTTTTTCGAGCTTCAGTAACAGGAATATATTTATTCATTGCGTTAGCGCCTGCATGCTGCACACGAATGCGTTCATAATCCTCATTCACTTTCTTCACAAACTCATCGCGATTATCCTTCGAGATTAAAGAACCCACCACGGGAACGCTACGAGAAGCATCGTTCACATGCACAACAGGATATTCATAATGCGGAGCAATTTTCACTGCGGTATGTACACGAGAAGTAGTAGCACCTCCGATCATCAAAGGAATAGTAAATCCGCGGCGCTGCATTTCCTTAGCAACGTGTACCATTTCATCGAGAGAAGGAGTAATTAGACCGCTTAGTCCGATTACATCCACTTCCTCTTCTATAGCACGTTCCAAAATTTTATCGGCAGGCACCATCACACCGATATCGACCACCTCATAATTATTACAAGCGAGGACGACGCCAACAATATTTTTTCCGATATCGTGCACATCACCTTTAACTGTTGCCATTAATATTTTTCCAGCTTTCGAAGCACCTTCTGTTTTCTCTGCTTCGAGGTAAGGCAATAAGTAAGCAACAGCCTTTTTCATTACTCGAGCACTCTTCACCACCTGAGGCAAGAACATTTTACCTGCACCGAAAAGATCACCGACCACATTCATTCCATCCATCAAAGGACCTTCGATTAAGTGCAAAGCCTTTTCATATTTACCGCGAGCTTCTTCCACATCATGATCGATATACTCAACGATACCTTTCACGAGTGCATGCTTCAAACGCTCCTCAACTGAATCGTTGCGCCATTCTTCATCGCGCTCCATTTTTTTGCCGGCACCTTTAATTTGTTCGGCGTAAGTAATCAAGCGTTCAGTAGCATCATCGCGACGGTCTAGCAAAACATCCTCAACACGTTCTAAAAGTTCTTTATTAATTTCATCATACACTTGAAGTTGACCAGGGTTTACGATACCCATATCCATTCCGCGTTTAATGGCATGATATAAAAATGCAGCGTGAATAGCTTCGCGTACATGATCATTTCCACGGAAAGAAAACGAAACATTACTAACGCCGCCGCTCACTTTAGCGTAAGGCAAATTCTTCTTAATCCATTCGGTCGCATCAAAGAAATCGAGTGCATTACGACGATGTTCCTCCATACCTGTAGCTACGGGGAAAATATTCGGATCGAAGATGATATCTTGAGGAGGGAAATTAATTTTTTCGGTTAGTATTCTATATGCTCGTTCACAAATTTGAATTCGGCGTTCGTAGGAATCCGCTTGGCCATCCTCATCGAAAGCCATCACGATAACAGCAGCACCGAACCGGCGAATAATTTTCGCATGTTCAATGAAAGCGGCTTCACCTTCCTTCAAAGAAATAGAATTCACGATACTTTTTCCTTGGGTACATTTCAATCCTGCTTCAATCACATGAAACTTCGACGAATCGATCATGATTGGCAATTTAGAAATATCAGGTTCAGAAGCGATAAGGTTTAAGAATCTCACCATTGCTGCTTCAGAATCGAGCATACCCTCATCCATATTGATATCGATAGCTTGGGCACCTCCTTCAACTTGATCGCGAGCAATAGCTAAAGCCTCTTCATATTGATTCTCGGCAATTAATCTCGCAAATTTTCGGCTACCCGTAACGTTAGTTCTTTCACCCACATTCATGAAATTACTTTCGGGGCGAAGAGTAACGGCTTCTAGTCCGCTGAGATGTAAAAGATGATCACGCTCAGGACGAACACGAGGTTTAACAGTTTTAGCAAGTGTTGCAATTTCACGAATATGATCAGGGGTAGTTCCGCAGCAACCACCAACAATATTTAAAAATCCGCTGACAAGGAAATCCTTCACTTGATGTCCCATGGCATGAGGAGTTTCATCATATTCACCAAACTGATTTGGCAGACCTGCATTCGGGTAAGCGGAAATAAAGAAAGGTGCTTTTTCAGACAACTCTTCGAGGTAAGGGCGCATTTCTTTTGCACCGAGGGCGCAATTTAATCCGACGCTAAGCAAATCGACGTGCGAAACAGAATTTAAAAACGCCTCAACAGTTTGACCGCTGAGAGTACGTCCGGAAGCATCTGTAATAGTTCCCGAAATCATTACCGGAAGATTAGTATTCAGTTGCTCTTGCACAACCTGAATAGCATATAGCGCTGCCTTCGCATTTAAAGTATCAAAAATAGTTTCGATTAATAATAAATCAGAACCACCTTCAATCAATCCCTTCACCTGAGTAGAATAAGCATCAACGAGTTGATCAAAAGTAACAGCACGATAGCCGGGATCATTTACATCGGGGGATAACGAAGTAGTACGATTTGTGGGTCCGATAGAGCCTGCAACAAATTTCGGATATTCGTTACCGTTAGCCTTTTCAAATAATGTGATAGCCTCTTTAGCGAGTTTTGCCGACTCAAAATTAATTTCATAGGCCAGCTCCTCCATTTTATAATCAGCGAGTGAAATAACTTGAGCAGAAAAAGTATTTGTTTCAAGAATATCGGCACCGGCATTTAAGTATTCGAGATGAATATCACGAATAATATCTGGGCGCGTAAGGCTTAAGAGATCGTTATTCCCTTTTACGTCATGAGGCCAAGCAGCGAAGCGATCACCACGGTAATCTTTTTCATCGAGTTGGTAACGTTGAATCATAGTACCCATAGCACCATCGATTACAAGAATTCTCTTAACGAGTTCAGATTGTATATTCTTTTTCATATGTAAGCAAGGCAGCCGGAAAATAAAAAATCTCCTCCGGCGTGCCGAAAGAGATTTATAGATTAATAGTATAACCAGATCTTCCGGCACTTATCTTTTCCCGGTGAACAGGGACAGGATGTGGCACCTTCTTTTACAAGGGTTGCCAAGGCATCAAAGGGCTCAGTCCCTCCGCCTTTCTGGATAAGTGCTTCGAATAATATCGAATTTTGAGTAAGAACTAGTGCAAATGTAGGACACTTTCGATCAAAAGATGGAAAGGGCTATAAAAGATTTCCACCGCTAAAAGTCAATTAATAATGGTAAATAGTGACCATTATCAATATGAAGAAAATGACAAATTTGCCCTTAAACGGCCTTCATGATGATTGAAAAGCTACCTTTGCAATCCTTCTTTAAAAATTATTGCAACAATCATGAAGAAATTATTATTCAATCTACTGGTTTTCAGCATTATATGCACAAACAGCTTTGCGCAAACCGTAGAACGTGCCAATTCGATCGGTCTGTTAGGTGGAATTTCCCAATACAATGGGGACTTAGGCCAAGGATTTTACGGATCGGACCAAGCAACTTATGCGCATATTGGGATAAGTTACAGTCGTTATATCACTTCAAAAGCCGATTTCTCGACTAATGCTACTTTCGGATCATTAGGATATATAGAAAGTGCAAACAAGCGTTTCCGTGCTGAGCAAATTCAATGGAATGCGCATGTTCGCTTGTACGCATTCAATCAAGATACACATAAATTTCTTCCTTATTTACATGGCGGAATAGGTTTCCAATATTTACAAGGGGAGCGTGTTCCAGAAGGAACTGATTTCTTTGTTCCATTTGGAGCAGGTATTCGATATAAAATAAACGAATTATTCAACGTTCAGCTTCAAGAAACGTTTATGTATACAGATCACGACACTCGTGATTACGAAGCACGTTCGAATAACGATTCATACTTGATGCATAGTCTTAGCTTAACGATGAACTTCGGAAAAGTAAAAGATTCAGACAACGATGGAGTATCAGACAAGAAAGACAAATGTCCGAATACACCTGCAGGTGTAAAAGTTGACATGAATGGATGTCCGTTAGACCGTGATGGAGATGGAATTTTAGATGCTGACGATAAATGTCCGGATGTAAAAGGAACCATTGCAACGAAAGGTTGTCCTGACATGGACAATGACGGAATTGCAGATGCAGATGACAAGTGTCCAGAAGTAGCAGGAACTTTAGAATTACAAGGATGTCCTGATCGTGATGGTGACGGAATTACAGACGCAGAAGATAAATGTCCGGATGTAAAAGGAGTTAAAGAACTTTTAGGATGTATTGACACTGACGGAGACGGAATAATTGATCCATCGGATAATTGTCCTACAGTACCGGGAACAATCAAGATGGGTGGTTGTCCGGATAAAGACGGAGACGGAGTAGCGGATCAAGACGATAATTGTCCGGATGTAGCAGGTTCAATTAGCAACAAAGGATGTCCTGAGGTATCAGAAGCCGACATTAAAGCATTCAACAAAACGGTTAAGATCATCTACTTTGAAACAGGAAAAGACATTGTACGCAAAATGTACAATGCTAATCTTGACAAGCTGGCAAGTTTATTGAAGAAAAACACCAACTACCGAATTTTAATTGACGGAAACACGGATAATGTTGGAGATGCTACAAACAACACAGCATTATCTCAACGACGTGCAGAAGCAGTAAAAGCATATTTAGTAACGAAAGGAGTTGATGCCGGAAGAGTAAATACGATAGGAAACGGAGACAGCAAGCCAGCTGCGCCGAACACGACAGAAAGCAATAAAGCTAAAAACCGTCGTGCAGAATTTAGCATAGTAAAATAATTAAAATAAAATACAGAAAGGCTGCTTCGGAAACGGGGCAGCCTTTTTTTTGTTGGAGACAATCGCAAAAATTGCAGCAGGAAGATCCGAAAACAAAAAATGACAAAAAGCACAAAAATCTCTTTCAAAAATCAAGAAGATAAAAGTGCTTGCAGGCATTTTTTCGTACTTTTGCGACCATTATGATACAAGAGCAATTAAAAGAACTTTCTGACCGTAGGGATGCTCTGAGGAGGCATCTTTGACGTCGATAACCGACTTCAACAAATTGCGCAGGAAGAACAACTGACACATGCGCCCGATTTTTGGGATGACCCGAAGCGTGCGGAGCAGATTTTAAAAAATGTTAATTTAAAGAAAGAATGGACGAATGCTTTTCAAGAAGTATCATCGTCGGTTGAAGATCTTTCTGTACTATTCGATTTTCAAAAAGCAGGAGAAGCCACAGAAGAAGAAGTAGATGCTGCATATGCTACCACCACTAAGTTGGTAGAAGAATTGGAATTCAAAAACATGTTAAGTGGAGAAGAAGACCGATTAAGTGCAGTACTCACTATCAACTCAGGAGCTGGCGGAACAGAGAGTCAGGATTGGGCATCGATACTTCTTAGGATGTATTTAAGATGGGCCGAGCGACACAATTACAAAGTAACGGAGATCGACTATCAAGATGGAGATGGCGCCGGAATTAAATCGGCGACCTACGAAATTGAAGGAAACTTTGCGTATGGATATTTGAAGAGTGAAAATGGAGTACATCGACTAGTAAGGATATCACCATTTGATTCGAATGCACGCAGGCATACATCCTTTGCATCGGTATATGCATATCCGTTAATTGATGATGAGATCAACATCGAAATTAAAGATGCTGATATATCGATACAGACATCTAGGTCTGGAGGAGCTGGCGGACAGAACGTAAACAAAGTTGAAACCAAGGTACAATTAACGCATCACCCAACGGGGATAGTTGTTATTTGTCAGGTAGAACGTACGCAAGGAGGAAACAAAGAAAGAGCGATGCAAATGTTACGCTCACAATTGTATGAACTCGAATTAAGAAAGCGAAACGAAGCCAAGCAAGCGACAGAAAGCAATAAGAAAAAAATTGAATGGGGAAGTCAGATACGAAGTTATGTACTACATCCTTATAAATTAGTAAAAGACAATCGCACAGATTACGAAACATCGGATACCGGAGCAGTATTAGACGGAGAGATTGATGAATTCATCAAAGCGTTTTTGATGGAGAATTCGGAGTTGGTGTAGGAGTTCTTGGTTCTTGGTTCTTGGTTCTTGGTTCTTGGTTCTTGGTTCTTGGTTCTTGGTTCTTGGTTCTTGGTTCTTGGTTCTTGGTTCTTGGTTCTTGGTTCGGCAAAGCCGGTTTGCCTTGAAGAGTTTGGGCTTACGCGATTGAGAGTTAAATAGCAATACATGTTATTACTTCGAATAGATTACAAAAGTTAAAAAACAAAATACCTTAGTCTTATAAAACAAAAAGTAAAAAGATTAAGACAAAAAAATCATACAATGAATTACCGCATAGAAAAAGACACGATGGGAACAGTGCAAGTTCCTGCGGATGTTTACTGGGGAGCACAAACACAACGCTCAATAGAAAACTTCAAAATTGCACAAGACATAAACAAGATGCCGAAAGAAATTATTCGTGCATTTGCGATACTTAAAAAAGCTGCTGCGATAACAAATTTTGAAGCAGGAGTTTTACCAAAAGAGAAATGTGATTTAATAGGACAAGTATGTGATGAAATATTAGCAGGTAAATTAGCTGATCAATTTCCGTTAGTAGTTTGGCAAACAGGATCGGGAACACAAAGCAACATGAATGTTAACGAAGTTGTTGCCTATCGTGCTCACGTTTTACAAGGCGGTAATTTAATGGATGAAAAGAAGGCAGTTCATCCGAATGATGATGTAAACAAATCACAATCATCGAACGATACTTTTCCGACAGCGATGCATATTGCAGCCTATAGTATTTTAATGGAATGCACTTTACCAGGATTACGTCAACTAAGAGATACACTTGCAGCGAAATCGAAAGAATTCATGCATATTGTTAAGATTGGAAGAACACACTTAATGGATGCGACTCCGTTAACTCTCGGACAAGAACTTAGCGGATATGTTTCTCAATTAACACATGGCATCCGCGCAATTGAAAATACGCTTCCACATTTAGCAGAATTAGCATTAGGAGGAACGGCAGTAGGAACAGGCATCAACACACCAAAAGGATACTCTGAAAACGTAGCGATGAACATTGCTAAACTATCGGGGTTACCATTTATCACTGCAGAAAATAAATTTGAAGCATTAGCTGCGCATGATGCGATTGTTGAAGCACATGGAGCATTGAAAACCGTTGCAGTTAGTTTAATGAAAATCGGAAATGATATTCGTTTACTAGCATCGGGACCACGTTGTGGAATTGGAGAACTTTTCATTCCTGATAACGAACCGGGATCATCGATTATGCCAGGAAAAGTTAATCCTACTCAATGCGAAGCAATGACAATGGTTGCTGCACAAGTAATGGGAAATGATGTAGCCATAAACATTGGTGGAGCAACAGGACATTTTGAATTAAATGTATTCAAGCCAGTAATGATTTACAACTTCCTTCACTCTGCAAGATTAATAGGTGATGTATGTGTATCATTCAATGATAAATGTGCAATTGGAATTGCTCCAATAGAAGAGAACATCAAGAATAACCTTAACAATTCATTGATGCTAGTAACGTCATTAAATACACATATTGGATATTACAAAGCTGCTGAGATTGCACAAACTGCACATAAGCAAGGTAAGACATTAAAAGAAACTGCTATTGCATTAGGATACTTAACATCAGAACAATTTGATGAATGGGTAGATCCGTTAACAATGGTGGGAGAACTTCCAAAAAACTAAAAAATGTCGTCGAAAACGATAATTCGCAATGTCGGTATAGTGAATGAAGGAATCATTCGCCATACCGACATTTGTATTAAATCCGGGAGAATTGAGCGCATTGGGAACATCGCCTCAACTCCAGAAAATTATTCTGAAATCAACGGAGAAAATTTGCATTTGCTTCCTGGTTTGATTGACGATCAAGTACATTTTCGCGAACCGGGGTTAACACACAAAGGAGAAATTTACACTGAAGCAAAGGCTGCTGTAGCGGGAGGAATTACCACTTACATGGAAATGCCGAATACCAATCCGCAGACAATCACACAAGAATTGCTACAGAAAAAATATGACCGAGCGTCGGAATGTTCTCTTGCGAATTACTCCTTTTTCATGGGTGTCACGAATCATAATTTCGAGGAAGTAATTAAGACTGATCCAAAGAATGTTTGTGGCATAAAAATCTTTATGGGATCGAGTACCGGCGACATGTTAGTAGACGATAGTCATGTATTGAACAAATTATTTGCTGAAGCGCCAACATTAATTGCGGTACATTGTGAAGATGAAAAAACAATTAAAGAAAATTTAGCGAAAGCAATTGCGCAATATGGCGATGAGATTCCGATGGAAGAACATCCCATTATTAGAAATGCAGAAGCTTGCTACAAATCATCATCATTAGCGAAATCACTAGCCGAAAAGCACAATACAAGACTTCATATATTACATATTTCAACAGGAATTGAAACTGAACTATTCAGAAATGATATTCCGTTGAAAGAAAAGAGAATTACTGCCGAAGCATGCATTCATCATTTATGGTTTAGTGATGAAGATTACAAGACGAAGCAAGGATGGATCAAATGGAATCCTGCGGTTAAAACAGCTAATGATCGAGAACTAATTCGCAAGGCATTATTAAACGATAAAATTGATGTAATTGCAACAGACCATGCTCCGCACACGATAGAAGAAAAAATGCAGAAATATGGATCTTGTCCTTCGGGCGGACCATTAGTACAACATGCACTACCTGCCCTACTCGACTTTGTTAAAGAAGGATGGATTTCGCTTGAGAAAGTTGTAGAAAAAACGAGTCATTCGCCGGCTATTTGCTTTCAAATTAAAGAAAGAGGATTTATCAGAGAAGGATATTTTGCCGACTTAGTATTAGTTAATTTAAACAAACCAAATACAGTAACAAAAGAAAACATCCTTTATAAATGTGGTTGGTCGCCATTTGAAGGACATAGATTTTCAGCAGGGATAGAAGCAACATTTGTAAATGGGCACTTAGCCTATTCCAGCGGGAAATTTGATGAAAGTATAAAAGGGCAACGTATAACATTTGATCGATAAAATGCAGAACACTTTTTTAAAAACATTTATAGTATCGGGAATGATAATGTTATCATCCTGCTCGCGAGAAAAGGAAGAAGTTCCTTTGAACATCATGCCTCAAAAAAAGATGATAGAAGTATTATCGGATGTACATTATACGGAAGCGACCATCCAATTAAAAAATTTAAACTACTCTGATAGCACTCGAAAAATTGCATACGGATATTACAAAGAAGTATTTCAGAAACATCAGATCACGCCGGAGCAATTCAAGGAAAGTTTCGAGTGGTACAAATCACATCCGGAAGTAATGAACGATATGTATAAAGAGATTATTACTCACCTAAGTGAGGAACAAGCAAAAGAAGGAAATTAAAAAAGGGTCGGCTAAATAGTCGACCCTTTTCTTTTATTACTTCTTCAAATAAGTATCTAACCAATCGAAGTAAACACGCTGCCACAAAATACTGTTTTGCGGTTTCAGAACATGATGACCTTCATCGGGGAAGTACAAGAAGCGAGAAGGAATATTATTCATCTGCGCAGCAGTAAAAGCTTCAATTCCTTGATTTAGCGGAACACGGAAATCCTTTTCATTATGAATAACTAAAATTGGAGTATCCCAATTCTTAATAAATCGATTTGGAGAAAACTGCTGATAGCTTTTTGGCTGAGGCGTATTCCAATAAGGACCATCCATATCGTGATTTGCAAAGAACAATTCTTCCGTGCATAAAAACTCCGACTCCAAATTAAACACACCGCAATGCGAAATAAAAGCCTTAAATCGCTTATTATGATGTCCGGCTAGCCAATACACGCTATACCCCCCGAAACTCGCTCCAACAGCGCCTAAACGATCTTTATCGACATACGGCTCTTTGCTTACATCATCAATTGCCGACAACAAGTCATTCATCGCTTGTCCGCCCCAATCTCCTTTAATCTCATCATTCCACTCTTCTCCAAAAGAAGGCAATCCACGGCGATTAGGTGCAACTACAATATAACCATTTGCTGCCATCAAGCTAAAATTCCAGCGATAAGAGAACGATTGGCTTACAACACTTTGAGGTCCACCTTGGCAAAACAATAATGTCGGATATTTTTTCGCAGGATTAAAGTCTGGAGGATAAACAACCCAAACTAGTTCTTCTTTGCCATCGGTAGTTTTCACCATTCGTTTCACCACATTACATTTCTTTACACCTCCCCAAACAGGGTCAGTAACTTTAGTGATTCTTGTAGCAGCTCCAGAAACAATATTGATAGTGTATAATTCCGACGGCATTGACATATCGACACGTGAAGTAACAACTGAAGTTGTTTTTCCCATACCCGATACCGTTAGTTCATTATAATCGGCTTGATCGAACGTTAATTGTTTAATTGGCGTTTTAGCCTTCGGATTTAAATCGTAAGAAAACACCTGATGTGTGGCATTAATTGGAGATAAGAAATACAACATCTTAGCATCTGCTGTCCACTCCACCGCATCAACATTATAATCAAAATTAGTGATTAGCTCCTTT
>Ga0255344_1003873_pt1 | contig 15929 bp, 14 predicted proteins | sample wastewater_treat_5_FD_192414 | JGI IMG/M metagenome (GOLD analysis project Ga0255344, IMG submission 192414) | Wastewater microbial communities from Lulu Island WWTP, Vancouver, Canada - plant18 | ecosystem: Engineered > WWTP > Wastewater > Unclassified | place: Canada: Vancouver, British... | reverse complement strand
ATTTGAATAATATCTTTAAGTCCAATGAGTTGAATAAAAAAAGCAATGTGCAAAAAATGCACATTGCTAATTCAGATAAACCTGTATCTTTTTACAATTTAGATGCCATCATTTCCGTTGGCTATCGGGTAAATTCAATCCGCGGCACACAGTTCCGCATCTGGGCAACAAATGTTTTACGCAAGCATTTGGTGGATGGCTTCACCATCAATGAAAAGCGCCTGAAAACCCAGCAAAATAAAATTAATGAATTGCAGAGCGCCGTGCGCCTGCTTGGCAATGTCGCGCTTCTGGAGGATGTATCCGTTGAGGCAAAGGGCATTGTTCGGATTATTTCTGAATACACAAAAGCGCTGAATATCCTTGATGACTATGATCATCAACGGCTTGTATCACCTAAAGGAACAAAAAAATTAAAATATAAACTGACCTACGAAGAAGCCAGAAGTATTATCGAACAGATGAAAAAGAAATTCAAAGATTCCGCCCTCGTTGGTCAGGAAAAAGACAAAAGCTTTCAGGGTTCTATCGGCGCGGTTTACCCCGTTAGAGATTTATCATATCACTAATGCTTTATACGTATTTATAATTTAAGGGTTTATCAATGTATGATGAATAAATTTATATAAATATCTCTAACGGGGTTAACCACTTATGCACTATGTTTACGTTTTGAAAAGCACTACGGATGGTAAACTTTATACGGGATGTACTGAAGATTTACGGAAGCGTTTTAGAGAACACAATGACGGTAAGGTAAGTTCTACAAAAGGACGTGGGCCTTTCACTCTTATATACTATGAAGCTTCACTGGATAAAACAGATGCGTTTGTACGGGAAAAATATTTAAAAACAGGAATGGGTAAACGTTATTTGAAAAATCGACTGAAACGCTTCCTATCTCTAAAGGGGTGAATGATCGCCGCAAGTAAACCTGCGGAAAAAGATATCATGATTAAAGTTATTTTGAATCTACTGAACGATAAATTAAAATAATATATTCTCTGACTCTTTGCCCTGCGGATGCAGGGCAATCTCATAAAATCTTAACCCTTTTCCTGTTTTTTAATCCATTCTTTTGTGTCGTTAAGCAGGCTTTCGCGCACGCTTACCGGTGACAAAATTATGATATTCGGAATCCACGATTTCAGAATATCGCGGATAGCCTCGTAGTGTCCCACTTTAAAGCTTATTATCAGCGAACCGTCTTTTCTTTCCTCTTTGATTTCCTGTGAGGGATACATTTTCCTGCGCTTGAAATAATGGCTGACCTCGGCGTTAATCAGGACGGTTATTTTAATGTTTGCTTTTTCGGCAAACCAGATATTGGCGCTTTTTTGCAAGACAGCATCCAGATCATTCGGGATTGATTTAAAGCCGGATTTCAATAACCGGATGTCTTTTATTTTATCCAGGGCGTAGCGTTTGAGAATACCTGTTGAAGGTTCATTGCCTATGAGATACCAGAAACCCTCAAAATAAACCACGCGGTAAGGTTCAAGCACAACAGCATGCGAATCATTTTTCTTGGTGTAGTAAAAACTCATCTGCCTTTTTTCGCGGATGGCTTTTACCATGCGGTTTAAGAAAGAACTATCCAGGGGGATTGCTTCATCGATCTTCACAAAAACCGGCATGGAAGTAACGCTTTGATAAAGACGTTCCAAAACGCCATCCGCCGCTTTCTGAAAAGGAGTTCCCAGCTGACTGACAATATTTTTCAGCGCCACCATCAAGGCCAGCTCGGTATCGTCGAAAACCTCCAGATTTTTTATCAGATCTTTGTTTAGCTGATAACTGCCCTTTTGCATCTCGTGCAGGGGGAATCCGGCTTCTTTTAAGAGCGATAAATCCCGCTGAATTGTCCGCGGTGTAGTGCGGAATTCCTTTGCCAGCCAGCTTGATGATATTCTTTCTTTTTCCATAAAAAGACGCAGAATCTGCGCCAAGCGGACAAGTTTTGTCTGCACATTTTTTTCGCGGGGCATATTTATTACCTCCGTAAATATCTTAATTATTTGAGGTTAATTTAGCAGCGGTTCGCCGCGCCAATAATGCGACACATGTTTGTCGCCTGAATATTGAATTATCCGCAAACCGGGATTAAAGTCAACACAAAACAAAGAATTAAAAACGGCCATCTCGTTTTATGGGACTTCTTTTTTTTCGCGCCGGTGATAAATATTTTAAGGAGTAATCGGCAAATGAAGAACGCAAAGCCACAGGCAAAACACCTGAACAGAATTAAAGAGATTGACAGCGCGTCTCTCGCGTCTTTCCTGAAAGCGTATTGCTATTGTCTCATGGCTTTATCGGTGCCTGCTATGTTGATTGGCGATTGGATGGGATTGCTGATTGCTGTTTTGTTAAGTATTCCTTTAGCCGTTTTAGTTTGCCTTATTGCTGGGAAAATTGGTGATTTCGCGGGCAGATTATTCGGCGCAGGCAGAAGGCCGGAATGGACAATCAAGGAGCGCTTTCAGGGGGAAATAGAGCAGGCGATGTTTTTCAAAAGGCAGCAGCAGTATTACCGGGCGCTGAAAAAAGTGGATGAGATATTAAAGCAGGCTCCCGAATTTGCGGAAGCGCTTTTTCTTAAGGCACAGATTTTATGGGAAGGTTACAATACAGCCAACGGAGCCAAACGATACCTGGATATGGCCGGCAACTGTGTTTCGCCTCAGGAGCATCTTCATCGCTGGATACGCGGCTACCGGGAAAGAATTGATTTAGAGTCAAACGCAGGGACGCTCTCAAAATGACAGAGTATATAAAAGAAATTCTTATAGTTGATGATGAAGAAAACTTTTTGGAAGTCACGGCTGATTGTCTGGGTGTTTTAAAAAATTATTTCAACATTAGAACCGCGATAAACGGTAAAGAAGCTGTTGAAATCTTAAAATCTTCTCATATTGACTTTGTTATTACTGACTTAGGCATGCCGGAGATGGACGGCTTTGAACTTGTCGCCTACATGAACAGGAACTATCCCTGGATTCCCGTTATCTTTATGACTTGTTATGAAACACCTAAGATTGAAGAAATTATGAGAAATATGGGTGTCTTCGGTTATATGGAAAAGCCTTTAGATCATCCTCTGTGCAGATTAGGTATAGGAAGGAATTACAGGCCCGCGGCCCTGGCAGCTTTTGTTGAAGAATTAGTAAGATCAATTACGGATTGTTTAAACATTAAAACTTTCGACACAGATCTGAAAAAAGTAAAAGAAAATATTTTAAGGGACACGGTTATAAGAGGCCATAAACCACCTGCCGTTATTGACATTAAGACATTGCTTTCACTTAAAAATATGGAAATATCGGCCAGGCAAGGCAACGCTGAAGCGCAATTTGATATTGGCTGGTATTATTTTGCGGGGGAAATAGTTGCAAAAAATCTGCGTGAAGCGGCAAAATGGTTTTTGCAGGCTGTTTTGCAGGGTGAGATCAGAGCAAAATTATTCTTTGGTCATATGTTATTTTGGGGTGATGGTGTAGAGCAAAATAAGCAAGAGGGGTTAAGATTGATTACAAAAGCCGCAACGGAACAATATTCCGAAGCCCAGTTTTATCTTGCATGGATGTATAAAGCCGGTGACGGCCTGGAAATGAATAAAAGAGAGGCTTTAAAATGGTTTAAAAGAGCCGCGGCGCTTGGCCACAAAAGCGCCGATTCAAATATCAAATCTCTGCAAGACTAAAAAATCAATTTTAAAAAGGAGAAACCGCCCTTATTTAACTTTGGACATATAACCTGAAATGATTTTTGCCCTCTTGTCATTGCGAGAAACGTAAGTAACGAAGCGCAAGCCCAGCGAATGCAGGGCAATCTAATGCCATTAGCCTTTACCTTTTCACATTTCACTTTTCACTTTATTGGCATTGACACATCAAAAACCGGGGGGTATAATCTTTTCCCGTAATTAAAAGCTCCAAATATAGAAAATCATTACTGGATATCTCCGATGAATACAATTTACAGCCTGATTAGAAGCAAAACTGAAACTTGGGTAAAACTGGAAAAAGAAAACAACCAATCTATTATTAACAATACATTAAAGCATATTGAAAATTTTGGGAAACTTCGTCCGCCGCAAAAAGAAGCAATAGAAACTTATCTGTGGATTAAATTTGTTGGTGAAAATAAACGGCTTGCCGATATGGTTCGTGAGGGTCTTCTTTATGACGATACGATGGCACAGGAATATGATAATTATCACACATTCAAAGAAAATTATCTGACGCAATTTCTTAACCAGTTTTTCCTGGATAACGATTTAAAGAATTTACATAAGAAACTGGTAAACGATCCGAATGGCACTTCAATTAACTGGAATATTTTGCTTGATGAATTACTCCATAATTTTGATTATTCAAATTATTTGTTCAGTTTGCCGATGGGCGCAGGCAAAACCTTTTTAATGGCATGTTTTATTTATCTGGATTTGTATTTTTCCACCCTCTTTAAAAACGATAATAGATTCGCTTATAATTTTGTTGTTTTTGCTCCGCAAGCAGCAAAAACAGCTATATTGCCGTCTTTGCGCACAATTAAAGACTTCAATCCAGAATGGATTTTACCAAAAGCTGATGCGGATAAATTAAAAAAATTAATTACTATAGAAATTCTGGATAGCTTAAGTTCAAAGCGTAAAGATAAGTTGCATGGTAACAACCCGAATCTTGAAAAGGTTAATCGTATAAAACAAACAAATGATTTTGGAATGGTTTTTATCACTAATGCTGAAAAAGTTGTTTTGGAAAGGTATGATGATCAAGATAAAATTTTAGTTGAAGATTTAAGAAGAGGAAGCAAAAATTTATTTGATGAACGCACAATAGAAGAAATAAAAAAAACCAATGAATTACGCGAAGCTCTTTCTCAAATACCAAATTTGATGGTCATTCTTGATGAGGTTCATCATGCTTACGGTTCTACGGGAAATGGAGAAAAGAAGCTAAGGCAAGCTGTAAGTGTTTTAAACCAGCATGGGAATATTAATTCGGTAATTGGTTTATCCGGCACACCTTATGTCAAAAGCTCGGTAGAAATTGACGGAAAGAATATTAAGTTAAATCAAATTCAGGACATTGTTTATAACTATCCGCTAAACATTGGAATTGGAAAGTTTTTAAAAATACCGGATATACGAAAAGTAAGTGTAAAAGAAAAAGCATTAATAGAAAAAGCATTGACTGATTTTTTCAATAATTTTGATATAAATTACAGAAACGGGACTAAAAGCAAGGTTGCCTTTTATTGTCCGTCAATAAAAAAACTTAATGATAACATTCTTCCTGTAATTCAAAAGTGGTATCAAAAAAATAGAAAAGGAAAAGAAGAAGAAATATTTAGATATTATTCCGCTGTCGATAAGGATAACAAAAAATATCAATTACCTAAAGAAAACCTTGCCATATTTAACAACCTTGACAAACCATATTCAAAAAAACGTGTTATCCTTCTTGTCGCAGTAGGGACAGAGGGTTGGGATTGCAGAAGTTTGACATCTGTTGTTTTGCCCAGACAAAAAACGACTAAAAACTTTGTTTTGCAGACTACCTGTCGTTGTTTGCGTGAGGTTGACGATGCATCAAAGGAAAAAGCTCTTATTTACCTTTCAAAAGATAATTATGAGACGTTAGATAAAGAATTAAAAGAAAACTACAGGCTATCAATAACTGATTTATCAGAGAAAAAAGAGCAAACGATAAAAATCCAGATTAGAAAACCTAAACTTGGCAAGCTTAAATACAAACAGATTGAAACAAAGTATAAAATTGTTAAAAAAACGTCGCCGGAAATTAAGAAAGAATTAGCGGACTTCAAATTTGATGACATCAAAAACAGATATTCGTATGACAAAACTATCATATCCGGCAGTATCGGCAGAAACGGTCTTACGGGAGAGATTGCAATAGGTGAGGTAAACGCAGGCCTTGATAGAGAATATTCATTCGAAGATTTTATCTACGATCTGTCATCTGCAACATATGGACTTTTAAGTGAAAGTGAATTGCATGCCAAGTATGAAAATGAAATTGCTGAAATTTTTAGTAGCTTATCTAAAGAAATAGAATGGATAGCTTTGAATCCTAACATTAAAATTTCCGATGTAATCAGTATCATCGCATCTTCCTTTATGGACAGAAACGAATGCTTAAAAGAAATAATTGAGAAAGAAACTGAAATACAATTGCTAGAATGGAAATCGGGAAATGAGGAAATAGCACTATATTCACCAGACGGGACTTTATATAAGTTTATGCCTAAAATATCAAAAAAAGACGCAGGGGTGTACCAAAGACACCCGGAAGATATGATTGAAGATTATTTCAGCAGCGCAAACAATATTGATCCGCAGGATATTAGCTTTAATTATATTCCATATACAATGGACAGCGAGTTTGAACAAAATGCTCTTGCTGAAATGTTGAAAATGGCGGAAATGAAAAAACTCGAAGTCTATTTTAATGGTTATAAAGATGAAAGGTTGCAATCATTCTGGATTCAAACACCAAGAGGAAGATATACACCCGATTTTTTGCTCATAAAAAGAGAAGGCAATAAGAAATACAGTAGCAGTCAATATATTAAGATTGATAAAGTACTGATCGTAGAAACAAAAGGCGAGATTTATTATAATGATGAATTTAGAGCTAAAGAAAAATTTATAAAAGAAGAATTTTTAAATCATAATCCTGCTTTTAATTATCATTGTTTTATTGATGAAGGTAAAAATGATTTTTCAAAGCATCTTGTTACTTTTAAAAAAATATTAAAGGAATTCTAATATGAAAATGCCAAAGCAATATAATGTTACACCGGCCAAAGGCCAGGCGCTTCTCAATTTCCAAGGAAGAAGATTTCCCGATAAAGTTGATTTATTTGAAGCAGAGGTTATCGAGGAAATGCGCAACACAAAAGCAAAACAGCAATCCTTATTAGAAGAAGAAACAGATTTAAACTCTGATTTCAGAAACCTGCTTATTCAAGGCGATTGCCTTTCCGCCTGCGCTTATTTGAAATCAAAAAATATAAAGGTAGACCTTGTGTATATTGACCCACCTTTTGCGAGTGGGGCGAATTATGCCAAGAAAATTTATTTACGAAACAGCGGGGAATCGAAAATTAAAGCAGATGATAATACAATTGGTGAAGAAATAATGTATGGCGACATTTGGCAAAAGGAAGATTATCTAAACTGGCTATATGAGAGGCTGCTAGCAATAAAAGATATTATGAATGAAACCGCCAGTATTTACGTGCACCTGGATTGGCACATTGGTCATTACGCAAAAATTTTAATGGATGAGATATTCGGTGAAGAATATTTTCAAAATGAGATTATTTGGTACTATACGAACAAAATTCCTGATACAAGAAAACATCAGTTTCAAAGCTCATATGATTTTATTCTTTTCTATACAAATAGTGATGATTATCCCTTTGAACATCAAGAAGAAAAGAGGGATAAACCAATTAAAGTATCCAGAATGAAAAAGATTGATGGTAAAAAAGTATATGTCAAAGGTGATGATGGGAAAGGTATATATGATGTTAGGGATGTTAGGGTTGTAGATAACGTATGGACAATTCCTCTGCTTCATGCGCAACCTGAAATTGTTGATTATTTAACACAAAAACCAGAAGAATTATTGCAAAGAATTATTTCAGCATCTTCTGAAAACGGGATGGTTGTCGCCGACTTTTTCTCCGGCTCGGGGACAACCGCTAAAGTTGCCCATGATCTCAAGAGAAAATTTATTGCCTGCGATATCGGTATTAATGCTATTCAAACAGCAAGAGACCGGCTTGTAGAGGCGGGGGCAGATTTCGATATTCTTAAAATTCAAGATGGTTTACGTTTATTTCGTAATCCCGCGCAAACGACAGCAAAGATATTCAGCATTATAGACGGCTTTAAATCACGTGCAGATTTAAACCTCAGTGATTTTTGGGATGGCGGAATCGCGCAGGGAAAAAGTTTATACACGCCTGTAAAGTTTTCCGGTATTCATGATAAATTAACCAAAGAGCTTTTAGATGTTTATCTTGAAGAAATATATAAACTGGAAGATGCCACAAGCAAAGCTAGCGAAGTGATCATTATATATTCTTACAAGGATTTTGATATTGATCAAGAATATTTGAATAAACAGCTTAAAAAAGCGGCAAAAACAGAGTTAAAAGTTAAACTTGTTTCTCTAGATGATTTACTTGCTGAAAAAAGAGATGCACTGTTTACACCTGATAATGCCGATATAAAAATCACAAAACAAGGCGATAAGTATAAAATTGAAATTAAGAAATATTACAGCCCATATCTTAAAAACAAGATTGATGAATACAACGCGAAAAGAGTAAAGAAAGATTCTGGTAAAGCGGTAAAGATAAGTAGTAACGGACTTGAATTAATTGAAGCAGTTCAGTTTGATACCACTTTGGGCAAGGCATGGAAAAGCAGATTGGATTTAGAAGATAAAGCGGGTATCAAAGATAAAATTAAAGGCGTTTATACACTTGATACTGACAAATTTAGAATAAAAATAAGAAATATTGCAGGTGATGAAATAACTATTGATAGTGAAGAAATTTAGAAAATAAAAGAACGGTTCTATTTAGTTGCAAAAACCAGAATTGGTTACAAAAAATAATGTATAGCAGGCCAGAGAAGATTTGTTTTTATATCATGGTTTCCGATAGAGGAATAGCCCCGAACCCGTTTCATGGCTATTGCACGCTTGCATTATGCACGCCTAATCATATGAAAGCAAATCTGAAAAAAGGTGATTGTATTGTAGGGTGTTTCCGTTCGGGCTTGCCTCCGCGGGTTGTTTATATAATGCAAATTGATGAAATTATGACATTTAATGATTATTATCACGATCGCCGTTTTGTATGCAAAAAGCCTTCTAAAAAAAGTTGGATAACGGAAATTGGTGACAATATTTATTACATGGATGAAACAGGCAAATTGAGGCAAGATAAAAAAACGCAATACCATAATGATGTCGAAGTGAAGAAAAAAGACATGCGCGGTAACAAAGTATTTATAAGTAAAAATTTTGTATATTTCGGTGAAAAAGCAAAGACGCTTCCTGATGAATTCACTAATCTTCTTCCAAAAACACAGGGAATAAAATATTTGTGTTGTGATAAGCCGGTTTGCGATAGATTTATACGATGGGCAAAATCCAAGGGGGCGGGCATTCAAGGGAAGCCGAGGGATAAAATACATGCAAATAGAATATGCTTTTCTAGAGGAAAGTCACGCTGAAATTATGAAACTGGAGAAGAAAGCGGAAGGATCGTTTGAAGAAATTATAGGAGACAAAAGATGAAAGAAATTAATGGTGATGCCAAAAATGTGAGAATGCTTCTTAGCGGCGCTAAATTTGCTATAGATTATTACCAGCGCGAGTATCGTTGGGAAAAGAAGCAAGTTGCTGAGCTGATTGATGACCTCACAGAAAAATTTTTAGATAGTCACAAACAAGACAACGATCGAAGTGCTGTTGAAAAATATAACAGATATTTTTTGGGCTCTATAATTATTAGTGATAAAGATGGACGTAAATTCATTATTGACGGACAGCAGCGCCTAACAACGATTACGCTTCTTCTCATCCACATATATCGAGAGCTTAAAGATGAGGAGCAAAAGGCTCAACTGGCTGACCTGATTTTTTCACAGAAGTTTGGCAAGCGGTCATTTAATCTTGATGTCGAAGAACGTGCCGAAGTCATGGAGGCACTATTTGCAGGTAAGGATTTTAGTGAAGATGGGCAATCTGAATCTGTCTTGAATATTTTCCTTAGGTATCACGATATCGAAGAATTATTTCCGGTGGAACTTGAAAATGAAACATTACCTTACTTTGCCGATTGGCTCATTGAAAATGTATATATGGTAGAAATAACGGCATATTCGGATGCAGATGCCTACACGATATTTGAGACGATGAATGATCGCGGATTGTCGCTAACCCCGACAGATATGCTGAAGGGGTATGTGCTAGCGAATATTACAGACAGAGATAATAGAAACAAAGCGAGCAACATCTGGAGGAAACATATCGGCAAATTAAAAGAAATTGGTAAAGACGAGGATGCCGATTCGATAAAGGCATGGCTAAGGAGTCAATATGCGCAAACCATCCGAGAACGCAAACGTGATGCCCAACCGGGAGATTTTGATCTGATCGGTACGGAATTTCATCGTTGGGTACGCGACCATGAAGACAAGCTCGGCATTATAAATAGTTTAAAGTTTTACAGTTTTATAGAGGATGATTTTTCTTTTTATACGCATTGGTACTTTCGCATTCGACAAGCGGCAGAAACATTGACAAAGGGAATTGAAGCCATCCACTTTAATGCGCAAAATAATTTCACACTTCAATATCCGGTTTTGCTTGCCCCTCTGAAGGTCAAAGAAAACGAAGAAGAAAGCCTTCGAAAAATGAAAGTGGTTTCTTCATATCTTGACATCCTTATAACAAGACGAATCTGGAACTGGCGCTCGATTGATTATTCAACTATGCAATATGCCATGTTTTTGTTGATGCGCGATATTCGAGGTAAAAGCGCTGAAGAATTGGCGAACATGCTCTATGAAGATTTAATCAAGGAAATAGAAACATTTTCATCTAATGATAGATTTCGCCTACATGGAACAAACGGTAGGCTTATTCACCGACTGCTTGCCCGCATAACTGATTACGTAGAAACTCGTTCAGGACGCCCATCTCGATATCGTGAATACATCCAGCGCGGGGGCAAAAACGGTTATGAAATAGAACATATTTGGGCAAATCATCCCGAATGGCATATGGATGAATTTGCTCATGCCGCGGATTTTGATGAGTATCGTAATCGCATCGGTGGGCTTCTATTGCTTCCGAAAAGCTTCAATGCCAGCTATGGAGATTTACCGTATAACGAAAAGCGCAAGTATTATATTACTAAGCAAAACCTTCTTGCGCAGAGCCTACATGAAGACGCATATTCACATGATCCAGGTTTCAATAAATTTTTAACAGAAAGCGGCATTCCTTTCAGGGCGCATGCAGAATTTAAAAAAGTTGACCTGGATTCCCGACAGGAACTTTATATAAAGCTTGCCGAGCAAATCTGGAGTCCGCACAGATTGTTGGAGGATCTCAAATCATTATAATAAAACCATATTCCGACTACAGGAATTCAGGTACTTGCTAACGAACGGCTCTACAATAGCATTGCCCTACTTAAAATAATTGGGGAAGATTGTCTTGGCTCACTAATTCGGTAACTATTTAAGTTAATAAAAAGGTGTTTTGTAGTCCAATTCACCATGCCTACAAAAGGATTCATAAATAGTCATGTCCAATATCAGAGAAATACACGATGCTTCAGCCTTGAATGAAATAGGTATAAGCGCAAGCGACAACGGCAATTACGAATTTGCTGTTAAAGTATTTACTAAATCAATCAAAGTAAATCCTGATGATTCAGATACCTATTATCACAGGGGAAGGGCATATACTGAACTCGGTCAAAATAAAAATGCGCTAAAAGATTATAATAAATCCATTAAACTTAATCCGAAAAACGCGCGTGCTTATTACAGCCGGGCATTTGAATATAAAAAGCTTGGCGACTTGAATAAAGCAATAGAAAATTTCAGCAAGATGATAGCGCTATATCCGCAAATTGCCATCGCGTATAAAAAACGTGGAGTTGTTTATGATTTGTTAGGTGAGCATGAAAAAGCTATTGAGGATTATAACGAAGCTATCCGGCTTAAACCTAAATATGCTGAAGCATATCTTGATCGGGCATTGGCTTATGGAAATTTAGGGCAGGATGAAAACGCCATTCAAGATTTAAATACGGCAATAAATCTTAGCCCGGATAATGGCGAAGCTTACTTATTTCGAGGATTGAGTTATCTTGAACAGAAAAAATATCTTTTGGGATACCGCGACGCGAAAAAAGCGTCGGAATTAGGTGAAGATACATTATTGGAATGGGTTAAAAATTATAAGATAAAACCGGTAATAAAAAATATAGAAAAATAGAAACGGTTGAGTTTCTACGTGGCCAATCGGGGTCGCATCTTTATTCTTGACATTTCGTTTAAGGTAAAAAAATAGACGGTTCTATTTAATTGAAAGGGCAGAGGGCAGAGGCCAAAGGCCAAAGGCTGAAGGTGGAGCCCAGTTAGACGAAAAACAGATTGCCCGGCAGGGCGGAATCCCGCGTATGCGGGACAGAAGAGATTGCTTCATCACGCTAAGGCGTGATTCGCAATGACAGACTGGAATAGGTGCCCTTGACATTTTTCAACATTTAAATTAAACATATTGGTAAATTACAGGATAACCTAAAAACCGCATATGGAAAAAATAATAAAAATTCACATTAAGAAATTGCCTGAGGGAGTTTATTTAGCAACATCAAAAGATGTTCCGGGTTTGGTTGCCCAGGGACGTACAGCTACCGAAGTGCTGGAAATCGCCCGCGATGTTGCGAAGAAACTGCTAGAGGCTAAAGCTCAACGCAACAGCAAAATAAAAATATCCGAGATAAAAGATTCTTTCGATTACCCGATGATTGTGAGCGCATAAAAAGGTGGGACGATTAGCAGGTTTCCGGTATCGCGAAATTATAAAGCGTCTTAAATCTTTTGGCTTTGCTTTTGACCGGCAAGCCGCGGGAAGTCACGAAATCTGGTACAATCACTCCAAAAATCGTTATACAACTATACCTAATCACCCGGGCGATATGCCGGAGGGAACATTAAGAGCAATTTTAAAAGAAGCAGGGATTGCACCTAATGATTTCTTGAAAAGGAAATAAAATTCTGCGAACTCCGAAAAAGTCAAGACTTTTTCGGAGCAGAGGGCGATATGGTCAAACCTTAACTATTAAATAAAAATAGTAACGGAAGAAACAGTTCATGCAAATTACAGAAGAAGCGTCTTGTCTTCGCCAATGCCGGTTAGTCCGTCCAGAATGTACTTCTTGCCGTCCTCGTCTCTCAGATAACCTTCGAGTTCGCCGAAGGTGATGTAATAGTCGATGTTCACAACAACCGCGTGCATCAGCATGGCATTGAGGTTATAGACTTTGAACTTCAGGTTTACCATGTCATGCTCATCCTTGACAATCCATTCGCACTTGCCGCGGCTCGCAAGATAATCCTTCGTTTCCGGATTCCGTGTAAACGTTACCGGAGGGAGAAGGCTCGTCTCGTTTTCAAACCAGATGATATTCTCGTTATACTTCTCCTGATCGATGGACTGGTTGCGCGTCAGGTTGAAACCGAACCACTTCATTTTACCGTCGATGTTCAGTTTGCCCATTGTGGATACCCAGTCGTAGTGGGCCTTTCTCGGATAATAACCTCTGTGGTCATCCATAATCGCGCCGGCATTCTCGTCAACCTTGAACTCCTCTCCGTTAAATACAAGCTTGCCGGATACGCTGTAAAGGTCCTTCTGGCTGTAAAGCGGCCTGTTGTTAATCGGGCTGCCCGGGAACGGAATGGAAACACAGCACGGCTTTGAAACGCGTGTCAGTTCGAAATCGTATTCGATTGTCGGTTTTTCGCTGTATTCCTTGCTGTCAATAAAACATTTGCCTTTATGAAATCCGCTAAGATACAGCTTGTTCTTGTCGAGTGAGTTAACATATTTGACATGGCTTACCGGTGTCTCGCCTTCGGAAACATCTCCATTTAAGAGTGTCGGCGCAATCTTTGTGTCTTTGCTTTTGAGATTCGTATCCCATGTGTAAACCTTCTTTGCGCGCTTGTCATAAAAGACATTCATCGTCTTTCCGAAAATACCCATATCGCAGACAACCGCAAGCAGTAGCCCATCCCTGAGGTTAACCTCGGTGGCCTGCCACAGTGTTAGCTTGAGACGGTTCATGAACTGAGGCGCGCTTGTCGGCCTCTTAATCTTTAGGAAGTCCATCGATTTAAACTCTTTGTCGAAGGTGCCAAACACAGCCTTGCCGTTTTCATCAACAATGCTGTACGGAGTAGGAACTGCCCTGCGTTCAGGGGCTATATATTTACTATACTCTCCCATGACTTTTCCCTCCTTAATCTGGTTTTCTGGTAATATTTACTATATGGTTCAACTAATTGCAAACAATCCTATGAAAACGATAGCAAGAATTACAGGAAAAGAATTGGGGTCGAATCTTTATTCTTGGCATTTTGTTTAATCGGAAAAAAGTGAATACAATCAGGCAGAAATAACACTCAACGGCAAAAATAGTGACGGTTCTATTTAATATGGAGAAGAAAGAACGCTTTTTACTCCCCGATAATCTGCACGACGATATTGCGTTTTCTGGCGCGGTTGTCAAAATCAATGAAGACAATCTGCTGCCATGTGCCCAAAGTCGGCCTTCCTTCGATGACCGGAATCGAAAGCGAAGGTTTCATTAAAGCGGCGCGGACATGGGAAAAGCCGTTTCCGTCTCCCCATCTCGCGTCGTGGTGATAGGAAACATCCGACGGGGCGATTTTTTCCAGCGCTTCCCGCAAATCCCGCAGGACGCCCGGTTCGTATTCAATGGTGGTGAGCGCTCCCGTGGAGCCGGGGCAGAAAAGAGTGATAAGGCCGTTGGCGATGCCCGCCTGCTTTACATAAGAAAGCACGCGCGGCGTAATGTCGATGATGTCGCTGAAGCCTTTTGTGTCGATGGGAATAGTTTCCGCAAATGTCATAGGTCCCTCCTCTTTGGGGATTGTTTATGCGATACGAAAGATGAAGTCAACAGGAGACGGCGCAGGAAAGTTTTGATTTTCTTGCCGCGTGTCGTCCCCGCGGGTATTGACAAACCTGATATCCATTGCCTTATTAAATAAAATTTCCGAAAGGAGTCACACATGATGAGGAAAGTATTTGTAATTGCTTCATTTTTATTGTTGCCGCTTTTGGCCGCGGCCTGTGGGCCTTTCGGTCCGGGGCCGGGACCGGGGCGGGGATGGGAACCAGGTCAGATGATGAATTACGGATTTTGTTACGGAGGCGCCTTTATGTGGGTAATATTTTTGATTGTTTTAGTTGTGGCGGTTTATTTCATTGTGCAGGCTTTGAAAAGTAAAAATTCCGTTTCCGAGGCGCGGGAAACGCCGCTGGATATTCTGAAAAAAAGATACGCCAAAGGCGAGATTACCAAGGAAGAATTCGACCGGATGAAGAAGGATTTGGGATAATTTGCCGCCCGCGGCTATTTTTCGCCGGTGATGCCCAGCGACTCGCAGATGACTTCGGCGGGATCCAGCGCTTCCATGCCGGATAATCCGCCCAACTGCATGCGGCAGGAGCCGCAGTCCGCCATAATGTTTTCGGCTTTGGTTTTTTTGATGAGTGAAACAGCGCGGTTGCCCAGTTGCACCGCCGTGGCTTCGTTGGTCTTTTTGAAGCCGTAGCTGCCGTTGAGACCGCAGCAGGTGTCGTCGAATATTTCACATTCCAGTCCGGGAATCATTTTCATGATTTTTGCCGCCGGATAGCCGATGCCCAGCGCGCGCAGATGGCAGGGAATGTGATAGGCGATTTTGCGTTTTACCTCGCCGAATTGCGGCTCGATGTATCCGTCGTCGATAAGCCCGATAATGTATTCATGCAGGTCGCGGGTATTTTCGGCGATTTTCTTTCCCTGCGGCATTTCCAGTATGCCGGGATAGTCGTGCAGCAGACACAAGCCGCAGGAAGTACAGGTGTAAATAATTTCATAACCCGCGTCGATATAATTGGACAGCGACGCGGCGTTTTTCTGCGCGAAGTAGCGCGCTATGGTCAGATTGCCGTTGCCCAGCGCGGGCAGCCCGCAGCACCACTGCGGCGGCAGGACGACATCCACATTAAACGATTCCAGCAGGCGGATTATTTTTCTGCCGATGTCCGGACGGTAGAAATTGA
>Ga0255344_1003872_pt1 | contig 15938 bp, 15 predicted proteins | sample wastewater_treat_5_FD_192414 | JGI IMG/M metagenome (GOLD analysis project Ga0255344, IMG submission 192414) | Wastewater microbial communities from Lulu Island WWTP, Vancouver, Canada - plant18 | ecosystem: Engineered > WWTP > Wastewater > Unclassified | place: Canada: Vancouver, British... | reverse complement strand
CAAGTATCCTCAACGTTTCACTCACAGACTGTGTTTTCAGATATGTCTTGATCGCTTTCTTTCGTTGCTCGTAACTGTACATTGTTTTGTGCACTCCTTACGTCCAACTTTTTGTCCGCAGGCCCTTCACTGTGTATTTATTTTGCCTTTGGCATTTTCTTTCTGATATCATTAAGACGTTCAAGAGCATTCTCCAGTGTCTCGTTCTTTTTTGCGTAATGAAGCCTTATGTAGCGGTTTTCAGGCTCCTTGAAAAAGCTTGAACCCGGAACTGCGCCAACGCCTACATATTCAGCAAGCTTTTCGCAGAAATCAAGATCGCTCTCATAGCCGAATTCCGATACATCCAGAAGGATGTAATAAGCGCCCTGCGGTACGGTATGCTGAATGCCAATGCGGTCGAGTCCTTTGAGGAAAAGGTCACGCTTTTCTGTGTACTTATCCTGTAACCACTTGTAGTAATCATCGCCGAAGCGAAGGCCTGTTACAGCGGCCTCCTGAAGCGGTGCGGCAGCGCCAACAGTGAGGAAGTCATGTACCTTCTTGACTGTGTCGATAATGTAAGGAGGTGCGATGACGTAGCCAAGTCTCCAGCCTGTGATGGAGTAAGTCTTTGAAAGGGATGAGCATGAGATAGTCCTCTCCCACATATCAGGCAGACTTGCAAAATAAATATGCTTGTTGGGCTCATATACGATATGCTCGTAGACCTCGTCTGTAATAACGAATGTATCGTACTTCTTTGCAAGGTCAGCTATAAGTTTCAGTTCATCGTAAGTGAATACCTTTCCGCAGGGATTGGAAGGATTACAGAGTATCAGCGCCTTCGGATGCTGTCTGAAAGCATCCTCCAGCACCTCGGGGTCGAAGCTGAACTCAGGCGGTATCAGCGGTACGTAGATAGGCTCTGCGCCTGAGAGTATGGTATCTGCTCCGTAGTTCTCATAAAAGGGCGAGAAAACTATGACCTTATCTCCCGGATTTGTCACTGACATCATTGCAGCCATCATTGCTTCCGTGCTTCCGCAGGTAACAACTATCTCTCCGTTTGGGTCAATATTTCTTCCCATCAGACGGGACTGCTTTTCTGCAAGTGCTTCACGGAAATTCTGAGCGCCCCATGTTATTGAATACTGGTGGAAATCCTCTTTTGTGACCTGTGCGAGCCTGTCGAGTATCTCCTTTGGTGGCTCAAAATCAGGGAATCCCTGAGACAGATTTACTGCTCCGTATTTATTTGAAATTCTCGTCATGCGCCTTATGACAGAATCGGTAAATGTCGCTGTGCGGTTTGAAAGTTCCGGCATATTATTCCTCCATTCGTATTTCCATGCTGTAAAACTGCGGGCGCACACTGTGCGCCCATTCAGCTATATCTATTATACAACGATCAGATGCTGTAGTCAATATTTCTTTCGTCGATAACTCTTCTTGACTTGTGCTCGGAACGTGTATCAAGTCCGCCGTCGGGATGAACTACTACCTTTGCAGGCTTAACACCGATACGTGCTTTCAGTGCTGCTGAGACCTCTGCTGCAACTGTCTCGTCATCCTTGGAAACGCCTGCTGCCTTCTCAACCTCAACTGCATACTTGCTTGTGAAGTCCTTCTCGAAGATACGGATGAGATACTCACCTGTCAGGTCGCTCTGCTCACGGATAACAGCTTCAATATCACTTGGGAATACATTAACAGCTGAAACGATGAACATATCGTCTTTTCTGCCGAGGATATGTATTCTTCCGTGTGTACGTCCGCATTTGCAGGGTGTAGTGTCGATGCGTCCGATATCGCCTGTCTTGAATCTGATAAGGGGACGAGCGTGCTTTCTGAGAGTTGTGAATACAAGCTCACCAGTCTGGCCGGGCTCAAGAACCTCGCCTGTGTGGATGTCAACTGTTTCAACGAGAATGTGGTTCTCGGCGATGTGGAGACCGTCATGGTATTCGCACTGTGCTGCGCAAGCGCCGAAAATATCGGAGAGGCCGTAGAAGTCGAATACCTCTGCACCCCAGATGTCCTCAATTGCCTTTCTTGTAGCGTCGATGGAACCGCCAAGCTCACCTGCAACAATGATCTTCTTTATATTGAAATCCTTCTTAGGATCGTAGCCTGCCTTGAGAGCCTTCTCACCAAGCTGCCATGCGTATGAAGGAGAAGTCCAGATAACTGTAGGTTTATATGTTTTAAGGATGAAGAGGAGTCTCTCACTTGGGAGAGTACCGCCCCAGATACACAGTGCTCCAAGGTTCTGGGCACCGATTACGTCAGGTCCGCCAACGTAGAGTGAGAAGTTGAGAGCGTGAACGTAACGGTCATTTGGTCTCATTCCAACCTGCCAGAACCAGCGGCTCTCTGTCTCCTGGAACTCATCGAAGTCCTTCTTTGTGAACGGGCTCATTGTAGGAACACCTGTTGAACCTGATGAAGTTGAGATGAATACTACATCCTCTTCCGGTACAGCTGCCAGCTCACCGAGGAATGAACCTACGCCCTGAGTGTCACGCTGTGTCTTCTTGTTGATGTATGGGAACTTCTCAATATCCTTCAGAGTCTTGATGTCCTCAGGCTTTACACCTGCTTCATCAAATGAACGCTTATAGTAAGGAGCGTTGTCGTAAGCGAATTTTACTATCTCCTTGAGATCCTCAAGCTGTCTCTTCTGAAGTTCTTCACGGGGAAGAGTCTCAAGCTCTTCATCCCAGTATTTATTGTTAATATCTCTGCTCATTGTTTTATCCTCCATAGTTTAGTTATTCTATCTGTTTGGTATGTTTTAATTATACCTCATGATCCTGCATTTGTCCAATACTTGTGCTTTATCATGAGTTATAAATAATGTCTATAGGTTTACTTATAATTGAAGCTTTTCCCGATATACTCCCATTTCTTGTCACGGGAATCTGTAATAATCTTTATATCCTCATCGCTGAGATGGCGGAAACGTCCCTGTTTTCTCAGGTATTCCTCTACGCTTGTGAACTGCTTCGGCTTGTGGTTCAGAGTGAACTCGCCGTTTTCGTACTCAGCAAGATACCACAGACCGCTGTCCACTACTTCCCTTGCGATGTTCACTGTCTCATCAACAGGAACTCCCCAGCCTGTTGGACATGGAGCAATAACGTGGATGTACTTTGTTCCCTGTATCTGTGAAGCCTTCTGCACTTTGGCAATAAAGTCGTTGATATATCCCACACTTGCAGTTGCCGCATATGGGATCCCATGTGCAGCCGCTATCTCAAACATATTTTTCTTGGGACGGATATTTCCGTGGATATTCTTGCCTGCCGGAGTCGTTGTCGTCTTCGCTCCGAACGGTGTAAGTCCGCTTTTCTGTATGCCTGTATTCATGTAGGCTTCGTTGTCGTAACAGATATAGATGATATTATCGTTGCGGTCTATAGCACCGGAAAGTGCCTGTATACCGATATCTGCTGTACCGCCGTCACCTGCGAATCCAACTGCTGTGAAGTCCTTGTATCCCTTTGCACGAAGTCCTGCTTCCACGCCTGTAAGCATTGAAGCTGTACCTGCAAATGTGGAAATAATAGAATTGTTTGAGAAACAAAGCTGTGGGAAATTGAATCCTACCGCTGACATACATCCGGCAGGAAGTACGGAAACCGCTCTCGGTCCGAGAACTTTCAGTGCCGCCCTTACAGCAAGACTTCCTCCGCAGCCTGCACAGGCTTTATGTCCGTAGAAAAACTCATCACGGGAAATGCTGTCCGCTGTTTTATTAGCCATTGTTTTCGCCTCCTATGCCGATGAAATTCACTGTCTCTGCGCCGTTTTCCATATCGGAAAAGATCTTTTCGATATCAGCGGAAGAGATGTTTCTGCCGCCGAGACCGCCGATGTAATTATAGCCTTTAACATTTACGTCGGCCTTTTTCAGTGCGGAATTCACATTAGTGAAAACCGTTCCTTCATTGCCGAAGGAAATGTCCTTTTCAAGCACTGCATATGCCTTTGCATTTTTCAGAGTTTCTGCGATCTCCTGATTCGGGAAAGGCCTCATGTAGCGAATCCTCAGAACGCCTGCCTTTACCCCCTGACTGCGGAGTTTATCTGCTGTTTCACGGCAAAGACCTGCAATACTTCCGAGAGTTACGATGATATATTCCGCATCGTCTGTAAGATAATTTTCAACGAGTCCTGTGTAACTTCTTCCGAATATTTCAGCGAACTCTTTTTCAGTCTCGTTTATGACCTGACGGGCGGCAAGAATGCCTTCGTGTTCCTTGTATTTGAAAATATAGTTATAATCAGGACCTGCCGAGAATGCCATATTTTTTGGGTTATCAAAGTCCATTCGGTTATCAGTTTCGTAAGGCGGCAGGAATCTGTCTGCCTGTTCCCTTTCGGGGATATCCGCTGTTTCGTATGTATGTGTAAGCACGAATCCGTCAAGGTTAGCCATGAACGGTGTGGAAACTCTCTTGTCCTCGGCTATTTTATAGCTCATAAGTGCAAGGTCAAGGGCTTCCTGTGCATTTTCAGCATAAGCCTGTATCCATCCGCTGTCAAGCTGTGAAAGGCTGTCACGCTGATCTCCGTAGATATTCCACGGAAGCGCAGTTGAACGGTCCGCATTCATCATTACAATAGGGAAACGTCCGCCTGATGCGTAGTAGAGACATTCTGCCATGTAGAGAAGTCCCTGTGATGATGTAGCTGTGAACGCTCTTGCACCTGCGGCACTTGCTCCTATCGCACATGAGAGAGCGGAATGCTCTGATTCCACATGAACGTATTCTGCTTTCAGACTGCCGTCCTCTACCATTTCTGAAAGGCGCTCAACAACGATGGTCTGAGGGGTTATAGGATAAGCCGATATGACCTCGGGGCGTGCAAGTCTGATACCTTCGGCAAACGCTTCATTGCCTGATAAAAACTTCTTCATTTGCGTTCAGCCTCCATTCCTATAGCTCCTAATTTGCATATCTTAGCACATATTCCGCAGCCTTTGCAGAAGTCATAATCTATCTCTGCTTTGCCTTTGTTGATGGATATCACTCCGTCGGGACAGTAGAGGTAACATTGCTCACATCCCACACATTTTTCGTTTGCGATAACGGGACGGATGCTTCTCCATCCGCTGTTGACGGAAACAAGATAACCTGCCTCAAAGGAAGTATCAACAGGCACTTCATCGAATGCGAAATCCTTCTTCTCTCTGATATAAGGTCTCATGAAAGCACCTCCCTGACAGCTTCTGCCAATGCGCTGATATTGCGCTCCTGTATTTTTTCGGGCATATATCCCTTTATTGCACTCTCTGCTTCCTTCTCTGAAACAATGCCCGATACTGCAAGGAGAATGCCGAACATGACTGTGTTTACCGTCGGAAGCCTGAACTGTGAAGCAATTTTTTCAGCATCATAGCTATCGGCATTTTCTATAGCCTTTTTCGAGTTGACGATGATCTTTCCGTTATCCTTCAGCAGACTGCTGAGCTGCGGAGAATAAAGTGTATCATCCAGTATAACTATATAGTCGGCCTTTTCGGTCTGGCTCCTGTCAGTAACGGGCTTGCCGTCAAGTTTTGTGAAGGCTCTTACAGGCGCTCCCCTTCTCTCGGGGCCGAATGACGGGAAAGCAAGGGCATATTTATCATCGCTGTCAATGGTATAAGCGGCTCCGAGAAGCTTTGCCGCTGTAAATGCGCCCTGACCGCCACGGCCGAGCCAAATTATCTCTTTCATGCAGACATCTCCTATCATTTTTCGTATGTATCAATTTTATCACTGCACAAGTCATATGTCCAATACGTAAGTGCTATTGATAGTTATAGACTTTTCCTATAGATAAGGTATGCATTATATTTTTTTCAAAGGGCGGTCATCCCGCCCTTGTTGCTTCAATCTATTCCCAGATATTTTTTCAGTTCATCCAGATAAATATCGGCCATCTCGCTGAGTATAACATTTTTCAGCGTGATATAGCCTATTTCCATTACTTCATCAGCTGATCCGCTTTCAAATGGTACTGCGATATAATCATCGCCGTTAAGCTCCTCGCAGATGATTCCCGAACAGAGAGTATAGCCGTTCAGTCCTATCATCAGATTGAGCATCGTCGCTCTGTCATTGGCTTTGATTATGCGCTCATATTCGTTGGTGCTGAGTATCTCCTCGGCAAGATAGAATGAGCTGTTATCGCCCTGTTCAAAGGAAAGGCATGGATAATCGCTGAGCTGTTCAAAGGTTATCTTCTTCTCTTTTGCCAGCGGATGACCTTTCCACAAATACACGAAGGGACTGCACTTTGTAAGGGTATGGAATTCAAGTCCGTTGGAATTTATCAGCTTTGTCATTGACTTGCGGTTGAAATCGTTGAGATAGATTATTCCCAGTTCACTTCGCATTGTTGCAACGTCGCTGATTATCTCAGCGGTCTTGGTTTCTCTTATGGCAAACTCATATTTCGCTGTATCGAAATCCTTTACCATTTCCACGAATGCCTTGACCGCAAAGGAATAATGCTGAGTTGAGACTCCGAACTTTTTCTTGATATTTCCCTTTAGAATGTACTTCTCGGCAAGTATGTCGAACTGTCCGCAGACCTGACGGGCGTACTGCAAAAATTCCGCACCGTCATTGGTAAGGGTAACACCTCTGCCGCTTCTGTTGAATATCTTTACGCCTGTTTCCTTTTCAAGTTCCTGAACTGATGAAGTCAGCGACGGCTGAGACACATAAAGCTGTTCTGCCGCCTTGTTCATTGAACCTGTTTCGGATATGGCAAGTATATATTTAAGCTGCTGTAAAGTCATAATATCACCTCGTAAACATATATGACACCGATGTGTCCAGATAATTATATCACTTCAGCAGAAAAAAATCAATCATATAATCCCGTGCTGAAATATCTGTCTCCTCTGTCTGGGAATACTGTAACGATATTTCCCTTAGCACCGCTCTTAATCAGCTTCAGAACTGCCGCCATTGCCGCACCCGAAGATGAACCTGCGATAACTCCCTCCTTAGCCGCAAGCAGACGGGCAGTCTCAAATGCTTCCGTATCATTTACCTTTATGACCTGATCCACCAGTGACATATCCATAGTTTCAGCTATAAAGTCGTTGCCGATACCTTCAATGTTGTAGTCGCTGTGTTCGCCGCCGCCTATAGTTGAACCTACGGGATCAGCAAGAACACCCTTTGCGGACGGGACTCTTTCCTTGATGTAGCGGAGTATGCCTGTGTATGTACCGCCGCTTCCCGCACCTGCGACTACATAGTCTATCTTTCCGTCAAGTGCTTCGTAAATCTCTTTTCCTGTAGTTTCATAGTGAGCCAGCGGATTGCTCTGATTCTTGAACTGCTCAAGGGAAATTGAGTCAGGGATCTGTGCTTTCAGTTCCTCTGCTTTTGCGACTGCACCAAGCATTCCCAGTTCACGGGGAGTGTTGATAACTTCTGCACCAAGCGCACGGAGAAGTGACTGCTTCTCTGCCGAAAATTTCGTGGGAACTACAAATATGATACGGTAGCCTCTGTTCAGTGCGGCAAAGGCGATTCCCAGTCCTGTATTGCCTGCGGTAGCCTCAACGATAGTGCCGCCCTGTTTCAGCAGTCCACGCTGCTCTGCATCGTTTATCATGTAAAGGCCTGTGCGGTCCTTGACGCTTCCCGAGGGATTGTATAATTCAAGCTTTGCAAAGACGTTCACGCCTTCTTCTTTGACTGTATTTCCAAGTCTTACCAGCGGTGTATTGCCGATAAGTGCCTGCATTGATTCATAATAATTCATAATGATCGCTCACTTTCTCTCTGATTTGTCGATAGCCTGTGAAAGGTCTGAAAGTATATCGTCTATATTTTCTATGCCTATCGAAAGACGGATAAGGCCGTCTGTAATGCCGACTTTTTTGCGTATGTCAGCAGGGATAGATGCATGAGTCATTGTTGCGGGATGGCATACCAGTGACTCCACACCGCCAAGACTTTCTGCCAGCGATACAAGCTGTAAGCTTTCAAAGAACACGTTTATGTCATAATTCTCGTGAAGCTCAAATGATATCATCGCACCGCCGTTTTTAGCCTGAGCCTTGTTTATCTCATATCCCTGACTGCTTTCAAGTCCCGGATAGTAAACATTTTTCACAGCTTTGTGTTCTGAAAGGAACTTCGCCGCTTTTTCAGCATTTTCAACGTGTCTGTCCATTCTTACTGCAAGGGTCTTGATACCACGGATAAGCAGGAATGAATCGAACGGACCAAGCACTCCGCCTGAGGAATTCTGAATGAATGCGATCTTTTCTGCCAGTTCCTTTGTGCTTACTACAGCAAGGCCGGATACAACGTCGCTGTGTCCTCCCAGATATTTTGTAGCGCTGTGTACAACAATATCTGCACCAAGTTCGAGAGGCTTCTGAAGATATGGTGTCATGAATGTATTATCAACGATTACAAGCAGATCATGCTTGTGTGATACCTCTGCAACTGCCCTGATGTCGGTCACTGTCATAAGCGGATTTGCAGGGCTTTCAATCACTACTGCCTTTACGTCATCTGTTATCTGTGACTCAAATACTGCAAGGTCTGTGGTATCTGCAATGGTGTATGTTATGCCGAAATGGTCAAAAACCTTGTCGAGAAGTCTGAAAGTTCCGCCGTAAACATTGCTTGATATAAGCACTCTGTCGCCGCTGTGAAGCAGGCTGAGTACAGCAGTAAGTGCTGCCATTCCCGAAGCAAAAGCGAATCCTGCAACACCGCCTTCCAGCTCTGCGATAAGGGATTCAAGGGCTTCACGGGTAGGATTGCCTGTGCGTGAATACTCATATCCTCTCATCTTTCCGAGTCCGTCCTGCTTGTAGGTGGATGTCTGGTAGATCGGTATATTTACCGCTCCTGTTCTTTCGTCGATGGAGATGCCTCCGTGGATAAGTGCTGTTTCTGTATTTTTATAATTGCTCATGATAATTACTCCTTATTCATAGTTATAGCCCGATGTGTAAGTAGCTGAGATCAGGCTTACGTTTTCAAATGCTCTCATATTGTCTTTGCGTCCGCTGAAGTACTCCTTCTGCACTTTTTCAGGGGACATATATGTATCTATCTGGAAGCCGAGGCGGTAAAGCGCTCTTGATACTTCGCCGTAGTCAAATCCGCCTCTCATTACCTCTCCCAGTGCTCTGGTTATTTCTTCAAGTCTGTACACTCTCTGCGGAAATTCTCCGCTTTTCATTGGGTAATCGAATGCAAGGACACTTCCTATTGCTGAGATATCTGCTATCTGTGAAAGTGTATCCGTGAATACATCAAGTGTGAGATAATAGGATACTCCGAGAATGCTGAAAAAAGTCTTTACCGAGGGATCAAATCCCGAACTTAAAAGCTTGTCGCACATTCGCTCCTTTTCAAAATCCACAGCTACGAAATGTACATTCTGAGGTATCACCCATTCAAGTTCTTTTATCTTTTCAAGTTTGTACCTCTGTGTATCAGGATGGTCTATCTCGAATACTTCTATATTCGGATTGGTATTCCTGAATGAAAATGTATCAGAACCTGCTCCGCATATAACATACTGTATCTTTTCTTCCTTAGCCGCAAGCTTCAGCAGTCTGCTCTCGGAAAAATGTATCCTTGAAAGCGGTATGGGAGCGATATACTCATTGATTATCTGTTCGGTGTCCTCCCTTGAATACGTATCTCCGCTTTCTTTAAAGCCACGGCTTACCATGTCATACATTTCGTTGTATTCATCCTTGCCCATCATATCGTATGCGAGATGATCGTCGTAGATCTTCTCACGGGATATATTCGAGTGCCATGCTCTTGCAAAAGCACAAAGCTTTGCAGTGATGCTTTCTCTTTCGTTTACCATATTGACCTCCAAAAAATAAAGCGTGGGACGTAATTCCACATCCCACGCAGATACAGACGCACAGCGCCCGTTATTATGCTGTAAACGTTCAGAAAGTGCAACATCGCTGAGCATAAGCATGAGGATAATGGATCATATTCATATTGTTATTCCAGCAACAACAGCACATCATCATATTAACAGCTCTCATGTTTTTGCTCTCCTTTCGTTAAACTCTGTATTCCTATCGGAACTATATGCATTATATCACTTAAATCATAGTTTGTCAATAGGTAAAATCTATATTTGGCATTCATCACACATTATTGTTCTTTCAACACTGTTTTTTTGTAAGCAAATACTTTTCAATAAAAATCGCCATAGTGCTTCTGATTCGAGAATCAGAAAACTATGGCTTTACTTATGCATCAGCGCTTCCATCTCAGGAGATAGCTCTGAAGCTTATTGAAAAGGAAGGTTACTGCTATTACCACAAATCCGATAACAAGAAGACCTGTGATGGTGCGTGTATAATCTCCGAAGTCGGAGTAGTACTTCACGTAGTAACCCATTCCATCCCTTGCACCTATCATCTCGGCTGAGGTAAGAAGAATAAATGATACGCTGAGGCCCTGATTGCATCCTAAGAATATCTGCTGCAATGAAGCAGGAAGTATTACCGAGAAAAGCATTTCCGGCTTGCTGACATTCAGCACCTTTGCCGAATCTATGACCTTCTTGTCAACTCCTAAAACTCCGCTCATTGTTCCTGCAAAAACAGGCCAGAACGTTGCAAGGAATATTACGAATACCGATACTGAACGGAATGTAGGAAGGAGTGCGATTCCGTATGGAATATAAACTATAGGTGGTATCGAGCTGAAAAACTTTGTGATGTACGATGCCGCATTTCCGAGCCTTGCATTCCATCCGATGAAAAGTCCCAGCGGTATAGCTACGATTATAGCAAGAAGGAATCCCTGTAACACTATTCCCACGGAGCTTTTTATATTAATGAGTATCTTTTCCTTGTCCTCTGCAAACTGATGTATCACCTTTCCGGGGGCCGGGAAAAGCATATCGTTGAGGATGTTGAATTTGGCCGTTGCAAGAGTCCATATGATAAGGAAAACATATATGAATCCTGCTATATCAAGCAAAAGGGATAATCCTTCCTCTTTTTTGATGAAGAATGAAGATATTATAACTACCGCTTCTGCTGCTATTGCAAATACCAGAAGCGAACCTGTGAACACTTCTTTTGTTGATCTGTCAGGCAGGAACTGTATGAGAATCAGTACAGCGAACAGAAGATGTGTTATTCTCAGGAAACGTTTCTTCCATGTCATAATACCACCTCTTCTCCGCCGATACGCTCGGCAATATCATTATAGAGAAGAGAAAGCAGCTTGTTTCTGAATTTTCCGTATTCGTCAGTCTTTATCAGATCCTCTCGTCTGCGTGGACGCTCAAAAGGAACCTGTACTACCTCATGAACAGTTCCCGGATGTGCGGTAAGAACCACTATCTTATCCGAAAGAAGTATTGCTTCGTCGATGTCATGGGTCACGAATACGACTGTCTTTCGCTGTTCAAAGCCATCGCCCTCCCAGAGATCAAGGAGGAGATCCTGCAATATGACACGGTTTTTAGCATCAATAGCACTGAAAGGTTCATCCATCAGAAGAATCTCAGTATTCATTGCAAGTGCTCTGGCAATAGCTGCACGCTGCTGCATACCGCCCGAAAGCTGGGAAGGGTACTTGCTGCCGAAGCCGTCAAGTCCCACTTTGTGCAGGAATTCATCTGCTATCTTCAGACGTTCAGTCTTCTTGATATCACGCCTCGCCTGCTTGATGCCGAAAGCTATATTGTTCCTTGTGGTCATCCACGGGAAGAGTGAGTAGTGCTGGAACACTACTCCTCTTTCTGTGCCTGTGCCGTGGAGTTCTTTTCCGTCGATCTCCACTCTTCCGCCTGCGGGAGTGTACAGTCCTTCAAGTACACTGAGAAGTGTGGACTTACCGCAGCCGCTGGCACCGATGACGCTTACGAATTCACCTTTTCCCACACCGAAAGATACATCATGCAGTGCATTGAAGCTCTTTTTATTCTCGGTATAGTTAACTGTGAGATTCTTTATTTCTATTTTATTCGTACTCATTGAAATGTGCCTCTAATTCCTTATAAATATCATCAGAGTCCTCGGCCAAAATACTTTCAAGTGCTTTCTTGTAAATATCGGTATTGTACAGAGGCTCTATGTCGTAATCTTCTGTATATCCCAGTTCAACTATAGCGTCCTTGAGAGCCACAGTTCCCTGCTTGTCAGGATCGGGAACTGAGAATCCGAATCCATCGTAAAGCTCGATATTGATGAGATCTTTCTCAATGTCGATGTACTTCTTTACATCCTCGATAGTCTTGTCGTGATCGGTCTGTGAGAAGTGGTAAGCCTTGATGAATGCTCTCTCGATAGCAGCGTATGTATTCGGATACTTGCTGAGTGAATCTGTCTTTGCGACCTGACGGCAGCATGGCTGATTCTGGAGTGCTTCTTCATGTGCGCAGTAGTAAACTACCTTATAGCCCTGTGACTTGGCAAGTGAAGCGTATGGAGAGTAAACAGAAGCTGCGTCGATAGTTGCATTTGTAAGTGCTGCAAAAGCGTCTTTCTGGCTGTCGAAGTAAACGATGTTTACCTTGTCATCGCCCTCGCCTATTTCGATGTTAGCGTTTTTCAGAAGTATCTGAAGCTCTGCATCCTGTACGCTGTTCTTTACTGAAGCAACATTTCTGCCCTTGAGTATCTCAACGCCCAGTTCGTCCTTGTCAGCAAATTCCGACTTGATAACGTAGCCGTGTCCGTTGGTCATTGCACCGCCGAATACTGAGATATCATGTCCCTGACTCTGGAATGTGAGTGTAGGTACCGAGCCAATGAATGCAACGTCAAGCTTGTCGGATTCAAGGCCGTTTACCAGTTCAGCTGCACTTGCAAACTGTGTCAGTTCAACGTTGAGGCCTTCCTCCTCAAAGTAGCCCTCCTCCTTTGCAACGAATGCAAGAAGATGAGCTGTAGAGTTGAGGTGACCGATGTTGATATCGGTCTTTTCGGGAGTTCCTATCTCTGCGGATGCAGTCTCTCCGCCTTCGCAGCAGTCAGGTACTTCCGTATCAGATGTGCAGCAGTCCTTTTCGCTGTCCTCGCAGCAGTCCTTTGTTACTTCCTCAGATGAGGAAACTGTTGTATTTTCAGCCTGTGAAGAAGAACTTGTTTCTGATGTTGAGCTTGAAGAATTTAATGCTCCGCAGCCTGTAAGAAGAGAAATTGCTGTAAGAGCGGAAATGAGTTTTACTTTATTATTCATATTTATCACCTTTCAAAAATCCAGAATTATTTCACTATATAATGTCATATTATGTCAAACCGGGCTGTAACATCGCATTCGTTCCGAGAAAATGACGTATCTTTTCATGTTTCTTTCACTCCCTGTGTTTTTCTATGTGTATATCATACCATGCCTATATGAATTTGTCCAATACGTAAAAGCAATTGTTACTTATAAGCAATTCCTATAATTCCGATAAGAATAGATAGAACATATTGACATCAGATTTATAATAAAGTATAATATTTATACCGTATCATATTTGCAGGGAGGATCTCTTATGAATAAATATTTGCCTGCCCAGGTAGTTATAGGCTTGGTTTCTTTGATAATATCAATGATTTCCGTCAGATATGCTCTTAATTACTTTTTTGACTCTTCAAAAGGAAATATGAAGACCTGCCTGCTGCTGATATTGACCAGCATAATTACCTTTATGCTGCTGTCGCTGTTCACTAAGCTTAAACGCAGCGAAGCACGCAGAAGAGAAAAAGAAGACCGAAAGCAAAAAAATAAATCATAAAAAATACCCCCGAAGCGATCATTTACCGATCACTTCGGGGTTTTTCCGTATCAGCCTATATCCATTGTTTCCTTTTTCAGCGTAAGTATCCTCTTGACGCTTTCATTTATTCTTTCTTCCGTAAGCTTTCCGCTGCTGACTGCCTCTTCGATACCGCTTACAGCTTCATAGAAATTATCGGGAGTAAGAAGAATGTCATTTCCTGCCTGTACCGCCATAACTGCCGCATCTGCACTGCTGTAGATATTTGCTATAGCGCCCATGCCAAGTGAATCGGTAATGATAACTCCGTCATATCCCAGATGTCCTCTCAGCTCACCCTGTATCATCTTTTCGGACAAAGTTGCAGGAAGTTCATCTACATCGGGGACTATGATATGTCCGACCATGACCATATCCGCACCTGCTTCGATACCGTCCTTGAATGCAAGAAATTCGTTCGCTCTGAGTTCATCAAGCGTCTTGTAAGATACAGCTGAACTGTAATGTGAGTCCTCAGCAGTATCGCCGTGTCCCGGGAAATGTTTAAGTGTGCAGTAAACTCCGCCGTCGCTGAATCCCTTTACTGCTGCGGATACAAGCTCGGCGGTCTCCTTGAAGTCATCGCTGTAGGCTCTTGTTCCGATAACGGTATTATTCGGATTTGACCAGGTATCTGCAACAGGAGCAAAGTCAAGATTGAAACCAAGTCCCTTGATGTCGCCTGCAAGCATTCTTGCATTTGAGTAAGCCGCATCTGTTCCCATCGACCTGTAGTAATACATAGAGTCAAGATAAGCAGTACCCAGAGCATCCGCACATCTTGCTACCTGTCCGCCTTCCTCGTCAACACTGTAGAAAAGCGGGATGAATCCCTGAGAATCGGCATAAGTGCTGACAGCATCGATCACGTTTTTTATCTGAGTCTGTGATACCAGATTTTTTTCAAAGTAGATCAGTCCGCCTACGGGATATTCCGAAAGACTGTTTTCAGTCGCCGTAGAAACACCTGTGAGGTCTGCGCCGTTCGTTAGTTCTTCGGGGCGTACTATGAACATCTGGCAAACCTTTTCATGAAGTGACATTCCTTCTATGATAGTATCGATCTCGTCTTTCGGCTCTGTAGTTGGTTCTGTAGTTTCTTCGGCAGTAGTGCTCGTAGTTGAAGATTCCATTTTCGGCATGACAACTTCCTCCTGTGAAGCCTCACGGTCACGCTTTATACCTCTTATTATGAAATAGCCTGCCGCTATGACATCAAGCAGTATGAGCGCTGCACTCAGCGCTGTAAGTGCTTTTATGGATTTGCTTGTTTTTCGTCTGTCAGACATTTGTCCTATCCCCTTTAAATAATAAGTAACAATAAAATTTTATCACTATATCCGCAATTTGTCAACCCGTCAGATCAGAGGATGTCTGCGGAAATCAAAACTCGTCTCGAAGCAGTCGTACTCCTCTTTCGATAAAGCGATGCATTCCTCGGCAAGTTCATCTATCCTGCTGTCGGGGCAGTATATCACCGGAAACTTTGCGACGTCGCCCGACTGGAAATTCAGAGTTGGATTCAGCTGACCGAAAATACAGCTGAAAACCTTAGAATTGAGAAGTGCGCAGAAGTAGTCCTTTTTCTCGTCAAGTTCAAAGATGCAGCAGCCGCCGTTATCGAAAATATAGCCTTCACCAAAGCTTCTTATGCTGAAGCTTCCGCTTGTAAGAGTTGACCGCGTAAGTCCCGGCTTCATGAAGTATTTATAGTTAGCGATAACCGATGAAGGGATATCCCTTATCGCTGCACCGTCGTCGTACCAGTTTATCAGATATGAGTTGAAACCGTACCACTTGCGGTAGCCTCCGCCTTTATTATACGGGAACCAGTATTTCTCCATGGTATCTTCATGCCTGAGTTCAGTACATCCCACATTTATTTTGTGCTTGTCCACCTCAAACCAGCGCCTGAGAAAGCGGTCGTTATCGGATGTGGAACAGCCCTTTCTCGGCGAAACATAGGTCCCCAATGAGGGGCAGTCCCTGTATAGGCCTGCTATTTTCGGACTCGCCCAGTAGGCAACGGGCGCATCGGGGATCATCTCGAATATGCTGCTGTCCGCCTCGTAAACATATCCGCATTTGCGGTCAGCAAGAGCGGCAACGGTCTTCTCACGCTGTACATCCATATCGCCTTTGAAGTCGGATAATTTTATGTAGATACCGCTACTTCTCATACC
>Ga0255344_1003850_pt1 | contig 16011 bp, 14 predicted proteins | sample wastewater_treat_5_FD_192414 | JGI IMG/M metagenome (GOLD analysis project Ga0255344, IMG submission 192414) | Wastewater microbial communities from Lulu Island WWTP, Vancouver, Canada - plant18 | ecosystem: Engineered > WWTP > Wastewater > Unclassified | place: Canada: Vancouver, British... | reverse complement strand
TATATTGAAAATCCCGCAGAAGAAATCAAATCCCGCTCAGGATGGGAAAATATGAAGGCTGTTAAAAATAATGATGTTTATTATGTAGACAATTATGCAACCTCCCACTGCAACCACAACATTATTATAGGCTTGGAGCAAATGGCGAGGGCAATATATCCGGATATATATCAATGAAAATAAAATTTAAAATAATATTATCAATAATATTCAGTATTATGGTAGTAATAATGGGAGTGGGATTAGGAAGCGTCAACGTTCCCCCTTCCCATATTATAAGTGTAATATTAAACAAAATATTTTCAGCACCGCTTCCTTCCGATATAGAAGGTACCACTGCTATATCAATAATATGGAAGTTAAGACTTCCAAGAACACTCTTGGCATTTTTGGTGGGGGGTGCTGTAGCTGTTAGCGGCTCTGTAATGCAGTCGGTTTTGAAAAATCCTCTTGCTTCCTCATACACATTAGGTGTATCTTCAGGTGCTTCATTGGGAGCAGCAATAGTTATAGTAACAGGGTTCAATATACCTTTTTTGGGATTGTTCACATTGCCTGTTACAGGCTTGATATTTGGTATGGTGACAGTCTTTGCCGCCGTAAAGTTTGCAGCTATGATGGATAAAAATTTAGAAACTAATACAATAATTTTGGTAGGTATGGTTTTTTCATTGTTTGTAAATGCCATACTGACTGTCATAATGGCAATGGCAAGAGACCATCTTGCACAGCTTACTTATTGGCAAATGGGAAGTTTTTCATTAAAAGACTGGTCCAGTGTAATTATACTGTTTCCCATAGTATTAATCGGAATAGCAGTATTACAAAATTATTCAAAAGAAATGGATATAATGACTTTTGGAGAGGAGCAGGCATTCACCATGGGAGTGGATGTACACAAAGTCAAATGGATTCTTCTCAGCCTTTCGGCAGCACTGACAGGCAGTGCCATTGCATTTGTGGGAGTAATCGGATTTATTGATTTAATTGCACCTCATGTGGTAAGAAAAATATTCGGCTCCAATCACAGAACAGTAATACCAATGTCAGTGTTTTTTGGAGGCTCATTCATGGTTCTATGCGACTTGATTGCCAGAACGATTATATCGCCTTCTGAATTGCCGGTGGGAGCAATTACGGCATTAATAGGCGCACCGTTTTTTGCTTATGTATACTTTTCGAGAAGAAAGGGGTTATAGATGCTATGCTTACTTTAAAAAATGTATCTGCAGGTTATAACGGAATTGATGTAATAAATAATATTTCCTTATGCGTTAAGGAAGGTGAAAATCTTTGCATTATCGGTCCCAACGGTTGCGGAAAGACTACGCTTATTAAGGCAATTTCAGGAATTATTCCTCATACGGGAATTATTAAGATAGGCGGAACTGATATTAATAATATGAAAAGGGAGCAAGTTGCAAAGAAAATAGCTGTTATGTCCCAAATTTCAACCATTTACTTTTCATACAGCATTTACGAAACCGTACTTCTCGGAAGATATCTTCATATGAAGGGAAGAACATTTAAAGAGCCTTCCGCAAAGGATAGAGAATATACGGATAAATGTTTAAAAGCTGTAGGTTTATTTAATATTAAGCATAAGCAAATAAGCACCTTGTCGGGAGGGCAGCTTCAAAGGGTTTATTTGGCAAGAACCTTAGCTCAAGAGCCAAACATTATACTTCTTGATGAGCCAACAAATCATTTGGATTTAAAACATCAGACAGAGTTAATCGACTTTTTGAAGGATTGGTCAAAATATGAAGGCCATTCTGTAATCGGTGTAATGCATGATTTAAATTTGGCAATAAAATTGTCTGATAATATGCTGGTATTAGATAATGGAAATATTGCTGCTTACGGCAGTACAAATGAAATTATTTCTTCTAATCTTTTAAATGAAGTCTATGATATGAATGTAACAGAGTATATGGTTGATTCCTTAAAACATTGGGAGAGCTTTGGACTTTGTCATCCTGAGCCTAAGCGAAGGATTTCATAAGACTCTTCTCTGTGATTGTCATCCCGAGCCTAATCGAAGGATTTATAATAACCGAAACCCGGTTATTTTTTTATAACGGTAATTATTAGTGATAAATCTGGGTATAATAAATTAACAAAATTATGTAAAGAGGAGAATTTAATGAAAAAGTTATTAGTGATTTCGATAGTGCTTGCTGTTATTCTTACAGCATGTAACAACATTGCTGTCCCGCCTGAAGAACCTGATAATGGCGAGACAGTATCAATAGAAGAATATTATCCTATTAAAGAAAATACAAAGTATTCATATGAAGGTGAAGGAAATGAATTTGCAACTTATGTAGCATTTATTGATTATGTTTCAGACAACCGCATTCAAAATAGAACAAACAACGGTGGAACAGAAACGGTTAATGTGTATGAAATAAAGGATGATCAATTGACTTTATTATATTCAAGAGGAGAAACATATTTTAGACAAAACTTTTTAAACAAAGAATATGGTGAGGGAAAAGTTCTTCTGAAAGGTCCCTTAGAGGAAGGGAATTCGTGGGCATATGATGAAAACACGACTGCAACCATAACCGACTTATCAAAAGAAATAGTCACTACACTTGGCAATTATCAGGCAATTGAAGTTACCTTGGAAGGAGAGCAAGGAAAAACAGTAAACTATTATGCAAAGGATGTGGGATTGATTAAAACAATAAGCTCTGGTGAAGGTTATGAGGTATCTTCAACTTTATCATCTATAGAGAATAATATACCCCTGATACAGACTATTACTTTGTTTTATCCCAATACGGACGGCTCCATTGATACAATAGATGTTCAAATAGAATTCAACACCAATGACGAGCCAAAAGATATTATAGAAGAAGTTGTCAAGGAGTTATCTGTTTATGAGATTTTAAGCCCCAATACGATAATCAACGAATTATACTTTGATGAGGAAGAAAACAGCGTTCATATTGATTTGTCCGATGATTTCATAACAGAAATGAATGCAGGGTCAAGTTTTGAAAACCTGATACTTCAAAGTTTAACCAACACCTTAGGCAACTACTACGGAGTTCAGGAAGTATATTTAACAATTGACGGAGGTCCTTACGAATCAGGACATATAAGAATCGAAGAAGGTGAGCCCTTATTGGTAGACTACGATAATGTTAACACGAGAGAATAAAATATGGTTTACATAATTGAACATTATGTAAACCATTGGGGACACGCATATCCCCCTCATTACGGGGACATTCCTTCAATAATTATCTCACAAAGAATCACTGTATATTGAAGGTGTGTCCCCATGCATTATATTGCATATTCGCTCAAGTTAATTATTTTGTTCCCTTTTTTAACCTCTCTTGCAGGAATCCCGACAAGAGTAGAATTAGGGTTGGTATCATTCAATACGACGGCATTTGCTCCTACCTTGGTTCCTGAAGCAATATAGATGTTTCCAAGTATCTTTGCCGATGCTCCTATTACTACATTATCCCCGACAGTAGGATGTCTTTTCCCTTTTTCATTTCCGGTACCTCCCAATGTAGCTCCATGGAACATTGTCACATTGTTCCCTACAACGGCTGTTTCTCCTATTACAACACCCATACCGTGGTCTATAAAAAGTCCTTTACCGATGGTTGCGCCGGGATGTATTTCAATTCCTGTCCTGTGCCTTGCAATATTTGATATAAGTCTTGCCAAAAAATATCTTCTTTTTAAATATAATTTATGAGAAATTTTATATGCTATCAAGGCTTTAATATGAGGATACAAAAGTAAGACTTCCATCCTGCTTCTTGCGGCAGGGTCCCTGTCAAACACAGAATCTATATCTTCAATTATTGATTTTATAAATTTAATCATGATATCATTCCTTTCAATTAATACTTAACTACCGACAAATACTTTTCTCCGCCGTCCGGAGATATTGTAAGTATTTTTTTATTGCTGCCGTATTTTTGCGCTAATTTTCTTGCTGCCGCAACATTAGCTCCTGACGAAATTCCTATGAGCATTCCAATTTTTGCTGAAACTTCTACAGCAGTATCGATTGCTTCCTCATCGGTTATTGTTATTATTTCATCTACAAAACTTCCATTGTATGTTCCCGGTACAAAGCCTGCCCCTATTCCCTGAATTTTATGAGGTGACGGGCTGCCGCCTGATAATACAGGTGACTTTGAAGGCTCAACTCCTGCAGTAATTATGTTTTTGTTATATTCTTTCAGCCTTTTCGAAACTCCGGTTAGAGTTCCTCCGGTACCGACTCCGGCTGTGAATATATCAATATCGTTTAGCTGCCTAATGATTTCCTGGCCTGTAGTATCATAGTGAATCCTGGGGTTTGCAGGATTATTAAACTGGTCAGGCATAAAATAATTATTATCATCTTTAAGCAGCTCATGAGCCCTTGCTATTGCTCCGCTCATTCCTTTTTGTCCTTCCGTAAGTATCAATGTGGCACCATGTGCTTCGATTATGTTTCTTCTTTCCATACTCATAGTTTCAGGCATAACGATTATTACTTTATATCCTTTCAATCTTCCTATTAGAGCCAGTGCAATACCTGTATTTCCGCTGGTAGGCTCCACAATGATGCTGTTTTTATTTAAATATCCCTTCGCTTCAGCATCTTCAATCATCCCTAATGCGGCTCTGTCCTTAACACTGCCGCCGGGATTGAATTTTTCCATTTTTAAATAAATATTTTCTCCCGGTAATTTAATCACAGGAGTGTTTCCTATTAAATCTAATGTATTAATCATATTATTACCTCTTTCTTTTCCACTAAATCGATAATCAATATAGCTACAAACGGAATATATATGCATAAGTGGTATTCGCAGGTTAGGACATACAAAAAATCCGCCTCTGCAAAGAGACGGATTGAAATCCGCGGTTCCACTCTAATTGGCTCTATAGCCCCCTTATATAGCACCATCATGCTACTCCACTATAACGGATGGTTCCGCAGCAGCCTACTTAATTCGGTGCTGTACTCCAAAGGGCACTTCACATATACTTCCAATAAGCATCCTTCCAGCCTTGAGATGCTCTCTCTGTAAATTCGTTATATGCTACTTTCCTTTTTCGCCGTATTTCCTACTAATTTAGTTGGGTATATTTTCTTTATTATATTATACTGCTTTATAAAATGCAACACTTTTTCTAAAAATTTTTTTAATCTATTTAAAAATAAAAAAACCTGCCGTTTATCTCCAACGGCAGGCTGTTTTATCTTTTACTTTAAATAAATATAAATCTTAAAACAAATAGTACCGATAAAATCCACATAACCAAAGATATATCTTTGAATTTGCCGGATATAGCTTTCAAAATCACATATGATACCATTCCAAATACAATTCCTTCCGCAATACTATATGCAAAAGGCATCATAACAATTGTTAAGAAAGCCGGTATTGCTTCTGTATAATCGTTGAAATTTATTTTGGTTATAGGGCTCATCATAAACAAACCTACAATAACCAATGCAGGTGCAGTTGCAGCTGATGGAACCAATGTGAACAATGGAGCGAAAAACAGTGCAACTCCAAACATTGCTGCAGTAACAAGCGATGTCATTCCTGTTCTTCCGCCTTCAGCAACGCCTGAAGCACTTTCAACATATGTTGTAACAGTACTTGTTCCTAAACATGCACCAACAACCGTACCAACAGCATCAGACATTAGAGCAGCTCCTACTCTCGGCAATTTCCCTTCTTCATCCAGCATATTTGCCTTTGTGGCAACGCCTGCCAATGTTCCGACAGTATCAAAAATGTCTACAAAGAGGAATGTGAATACTACCACCAGCATTTCAAAAGAAAATATTTGGTCAAATCCTACAAATTTAAATGCAACGTCCTTAAGTGAAGGAGGCATGCTTACAATTGTACTGAAATTCTCCGGCAGTATTGTAACTCCCATCGGAATTCCAATAATTGTTGTTATAACTATTCCTATTAACAATGCTCCCTTAACGTTTTTTATCAGCAATAATCCTGTAATAATGATTCCTATAATAGCCAATAATGGAGCACCTGATGTCAATTCGCCCAGAGCAACAAGCGTACCGTTGCCTGCTTTTACTATTCCTGCACCGGATAAACCTATAAAAGATATAAATATACCTATTCCAACGGAAACAGCATTCTTTAAATTTAAAGGTATAGATTCAAATATTGCTTCTCTGGCTTTTATAAAGGATAGTAAAATAAATATAATTCCCTCAATTAATACAGCAGTTAGAGCAAATTCCCATGACTTGCCCATTGGTCCCAATACAACAGTGAATGCAAAGAATGCATTAAGTCCCATACCGGGGGCTAAGGCAAACGGATAGTTGGCATAGAGGGCCATCATAAGTGTTGCAATAAGTGATGATAAGGCCGTAGCAGTAAATATACCGCCAAAATCCATTCCGGTTTCTGATAGAATGATAGGATTAACAATTAAAATATAGGCCATTGTCATAAAAGTAGTAATGCCTGCTAATACTTCTGTTTTTACATTAGTATTATTTTCCTCAAGCTTAAAAAATTGTTTCAAAGTATTATTCCTCCTGATTTTTTAATATTTTATCATATGAATTAACCACAAAAAATAAATAAAGCCTGTCGAGGTAGGAAGTGAAACCTACCCGACTGGGCTTTTATCCCTTCGGTGTAATACTTAAAGTATCTGTACCGCTCGGTCCAGCAAGCAATCTTCGGAACCCTAGATACACTTTCACTCATAGCCAAATGATTAGGTCATTTTGTAGAAACATCTCAACCATATAATGAGATATATATGAGCTATATTTATTTTCATATTGATAATACCAATATGTTTTAAATATGTCAATAGGAAAATGATGTATACTTAAAACGCTTGAAGTATGAGCTTAATTGAAAGACTGCTCTGTTCTTTCAATTATTTCATCCTGCAAAGATTTTTCAAGATTGTTAAAGTGGTCCGAGTAACCGGCTACCCTAACTATTAAATCCTTGTATTCCTCCGGATGTTTTTGTGCATCTAAGAGAGTCTTTTTATCAATTACGTTAAATTGAATGTGATGACCTATCAATTCAAAATATGACCTTATTAGTGAAGATACATTTTCTATTCCTTCCTCGCCTGCTATGGATGAAGGTGAAAATTTTTGATTCAGCAAGGTTCCTCCCGTAGATGTATGGTCCATTTTAGAGCATGATTTGATTACCGCAGTAGGGCCGTTCACATCTGCACCTTTTTCGGGGGATATACCGTCTGACACAGGTTTTTTTGCTAACCTTCCGTTTGGAGAAGCACCCATTACCGAGCCGAAATATACGTGGCAAGTAGTAGGAAGCATATCAATTTGATATGTACCCCCGCACACAGTCTTTCTTCCTTTTATCAAATCTCTTACGTCAGTAAATATATCTATCATTATATCATCAGCATAATCATCATCATTGCCGTATTTGGGCGTGTGATTTGATACCAAATTTTTTATATGAGCATATCCTTCAAAATTTGCTTCCAATGCTTTTAACAATTCACCCATCGTAAATCTTTTATTATCATATACATTGTATTTAATTGAAGATAAACAATCGGTAATAGTAGCTATTCCAACAACTTGAATATATCTGGTATTGTACTTTGAGCCTCCTGCATTGTAGTCCCTGCCGCTTTCCTTGCATCCGTCGGTCAGCACTGACATAAATGTTGAAGGCATATGCTCTGCAAAGATTTTTTCAATTACATTATTACCTCTAATTTTAACATCAATAATATATTTAAGCTGCTTTACAAAAGCATCATAAAGCTCTTCATATGTCTTAAAATCTTCAGGGTTTCCTGTTTTTAACCCAATCTGTTTATTTGTATATCTGTCAAAGCCGTTATTCAATGTAAGCTCCAATACTTTGGGAACATTCAAATAACCTGTTAAAACATAGGCTTCCCTTCCATGACAGCCTGTTTCAACACATCCGCTGGCTCCACCAAATCGTGCATCTTCCAATGTCTTGCCTGCATTCAACAACTCCTGAATCAATTCCTCCGTATTGTAAAATGCCGGCTGACCCCAGCCTTTTCTTGAAATTTCAACAGCCCTTTTTAAAAATTCATCGGGAGTTTTAACACTTATCTGGACATTTGAGCTTGGTTGGAGAAGCTTCAACTCATCCATTACGTCAAGTATCATATAAGATATTTCATTTACACCGTCTTCTCCCGTATAGGGGTTTATTCCCCCCGTGTTAATATTTGCAAAGTCCGTATAAGTTCCGCTTTCCTTCAATGTTATTCCTACCTTGGGGGGAGCAGGCTGGTTGTTAAACTTAATCCAAAAGCATTCCAACAACTCCCTTGCCTTATGGTAATCAATTGTACCCTCTTCCTTTTCCTTTTTATAGAAGGGATAAATATATTGATCTAGTCTTCCAGGCGAAAAGGAGTCCCAAGTATTAAGCTCTGTTGTTATGCCTATATGCACAAACCAATACATCTGCAGAGCTTGTGCAAAAGTTTCAGGTTTATGAGCAGGCACTACGTCACAGTTATTTGCAATCCACAATAATTCTTCTTTTCTTTTCGGATTTGACTCTTTAGAAGCTAACTCTCTTGCATACTGTGCATATCTTTGACCGTAAATTATTATTGCATCACATGAAATGGCCATACCTTCCAGCTGTGCCTTTTTGTCGTAGGCATCAGGGTCATTCATGAAATCAAGTTTTTCAATTTCTTCTTCAATTTCATTCTTAAAATCCAGAAATCCTTTTTCGTAAATTTTTCCGTCTGCAACTGTATGCCCGGGAGCTCTTTGCTCCATAAACTCTGTGTACATACCTGCAGCATAACAATCCTTCCATTCCTGTGTCATTGATTCAAGGATTTTATGTCTTATGGAGCGCTTTTCCCAATATGGAATAATTTTCTCCTGCTGCAGTTTTTTATCTTCTTCTTTAACCTTAAAGTTTATATATTTTCTGTCATTCATCACGGTCATATCTTCGACAGTGTGGCAGCAAAGCTCCGGAAATGTGGGGGCTACTTGAGGCCCTTCGCCTTTTTCTCCGACTATGAGTTCATCTTCCCCTATATAAAGTTTCCTTTTTTCCATCAAATTTTTAAAATTTAACGCCCTCAATACAGGAATTTCCACTGTACCGTAGTATTTTTCATAAACTGAAGTCTCTATTAAAGCTCTCTCTAAACTAACCGATGGTTGTGTTCTTGTGCTGATTTCTCTTAATCTCTTGGTTCTTTCAGTGTATCCTCTCATGTCAGCCTCCTATTTTGACTCTGTAACCTTCTTTTTCAATTATATCTATATATCGTTTCAATTTTTCATCTGCAGGTCTTTTCATGTACTCATAATACTTTCGACCCAGTTTTTCATATTTATGCATTGCTATATCGTGGTAAGGCAGCAAATTAATTTTTTTAATATTTGTATTCTTAATTAATTTTAATATTTCGAAAATGTGATTTTCATCGGCATTGATTCCTTCAATTATAGGTAATCTCAAATTTATGTTGTTATGAATTTTAGACAGATTAATTAAATTATTAATTATATTTTTGTTTGAAACTCCCGTATATAGTATATGCTTCTCTTCATCCATGGATTTTATGTCATATAGAAATAAGTCCGTATATTTAGATATCCTTTCCAACACTTTAAAGTCAACCGCTCCGCAAGTATCAACTGCTGTATGAATATTTTCTTTTTTTAACTCCATTAACAATTCCTCGACAAAGGCTGCATATATAAGAGGCTCTCCTCCGGACAATGTTACACCGCCCTTTGAGTTTTTATAAAATACTCTGTCTTTTAGTACTTCTTTCATTACTTCATCAACGGTATATTCTTTTCCGGCAATCTGTTTTGCGGAGTTTATGCAGCAAACAGTGCAATCCCCGCAAAAAGTACACTTGTCCATATTTATTTCAAGGTCATTGTCTTTTAATTCTATAGCATTGTTTTGACATATCTTAATACAAGATCCGCATAATGTGCATTTATTTTTGTCGTATAAAATTTCTTTACCTAAATTTTGGCTTTCCGGATTATGGCACCATATGCACTGTAAGGGGCATCCTTTAAAGAATACCGTCGTTCTTATTCCGGGTCCGTCATGTATAGAAAATTTCTGAATGTTGAATATACTAGCTTTCATTATTATTCCTCTTTTTGACGTCACTGTTTGTAAGCTCTTTAATAAGGCTGTAAGTTATTTTAGCTGTCAACCCCCATATTATATAATTGTAGTACTTGTAAAAATAAACAGGATATCGAATATTCCCCCAATTGTAATCTTCCCCGTTGTTAACCATATGATAAGGAAAATCCTTGTCGGCCTTTGGATAATAATTCATATAATATTTTTCAGGCCGATTTTCTAAAAAAAATGACAAGGGTACAAAGAAAACTTCCGAAACTTCATCAATGCTGTATTCTATTTCATCCGGGTCGACATCCTTAATCAGCCCTAAAAATGTAAATACAAAAGCCCCGCTTTTGCTTGAAGCATAATTCAGCTCTGAAATTATTTCTATATTTTCCTTATTTAACAATAGCTCTTCTGAAGTTTCTCTTATTGCAGCTTTCCTTGGGCTTTCACCTTCTTCAATTCTTCCTCCCGGAAACGAAATTTCTCCCGGTTGAGTAATGGAATTTGATCTAACCTCGAATATTAAGTTTAATTCTCCGTCAATTTCAATTATGGGAACCAATACTGCAAAGCTTACATCAAAATCTATGGGTTTCGGTTTTATATTTTTAAGCTTATCTTTTATGTTTTTTAAATTCATTTATATTATCATCCTTACTACTCCGAATATTATAAATATCAGTCCGGATATTGTTTTTATTATATAGGAAGGAATAAATTTAGTCAATGAAGTTCCGATAATAATTCCTGCCAAACCTATTGCAAGCATTGCTGTTACGGAGCCTGCCAATACTGCTGAAGGGTAGTATGCATCCATGGATAAGGTCATGCATGTAAGCTGAGTTTTGTCTCCCATTTCTCCGAGAAAAAAAGTAAGAGCAGTGGTAATAACAGGACCCAGGCCGTATTGCTTTTTGTTTTCGTCCTCGTCTTCAAATACAATAGTAATAATTCCAAAAATTATGAAAACAACACCTGCAAATACATGAAGAAGATATTCATCTATTAAATTAGAGATACAGCTGCCTATAAAGACCGCAGTTCCATGATTTAATAAAACACCGAGAAAAATTCCTAAAAGCACATCAATTATTTTATACTTGGCTGCCAAGGTCATAAGCATCAGCTGGGTTTTATCTCCCATTTCAGCAACAAAGACCAAGATGAAGGTCTCCAGAAATTCTTTATACATTTTCCCTCCCTGACAATATACTCTCTTTCTTTTATCCGAGTTATATATTATAATATTAAAAGCGACGTACAAACAGAACAACATTAATCATTTCGGGAGGTATTATGGATAAAAATATATTGATAACCACCGCCCCCTTTGGAAACGGCCATAAAATGGTTGCAACTGCAATAAAAAATGCATTTATTAAAAAGGGGTATAACAATGTGGTTGTTGTAGATTTGTTTACTGAAACACATCCCAAAATCACCGAAGCTATAAAAAAGGCATATATCAGAAGCTATGATTTTGGAAAAGCTTACTCAAAACTTTATTATGGCTCAGAAAAACTAACGGATAAGAAGGTAGTTGAATTATACAGAAATTTCGGATTTTCAAAATTAAAGGATATATCTGAAGTATTTAAACCTGATGTTATAATTAATACTTTCCCCATTTTGGCATCTTTAAAGCTGAAGAATGAACAAGGAGAAAATATACCTGTTTTCAATATAGTAACCGACTATTATGCTCATAAACTTTGGATAAGCAAGGAAATTGACAAGTTTTATATTGCGACATACGAATTGCAGGAAGAATTCAAAAAAATGAATATACCTCCGGAAAAAATAGTCGTATCCGGAATACCCATCAGGGATGCTTTTGAAGAAATTGACAATATTTCGAAACTCCATGCCAAATATAAATTTAACAGACGAAAAAGAATAATTCTTATAAACTCAGGCGCATTTGGTGTATTAAAGGATATTAAAAAAGTATGTACGGAGTTGTGCAAAAATAAAAATATTCAGGTAGCAGTAGTTTGCGGCAACAATATATATCAGAAAACAAAATTGGAATCCTTGAGGCTCAGAAATCTAAAAGTGTTCGGGTTTGTTGAAGATATTCATGAACTATACAAAATTGCATGCTGTATGATTACCAAACCGGGTGGAATTACATTGACGGAAGCATTATCGGTACAGCTGCCTCTTATTATAATCAAGCCTGTACCCGGTCAGGAAAAAGAAAATGCAAGATATTTTGAAAAAAAAGGTGCAGCAATAATAGCCAACAATACTTATCAAATTATAAACAGCGCTATTGATTTAATAAATAATCCTGAACTTCTGTCCGCAATGCGCAAAAACATGAAGAAAATGTACAATAAATCTTCATCAGACAGAATTGTTGATGATGTGTTAGGGAGCTTAGAGGAATAAAGTAAGGGACATTACTTTATGTCCCCCTTCCTTACCTGCCCTTTTTATTTGACATATATTCTCTTAAAACTTTATACAGGCATTTTTTAAAGTTTTCATCCTGTTCTTTTCTTCTTTTTGACGGTCCCTTTGATTTTCCGCCTTGTTTTCTTATTTTATCACTTATATATCTGGATTGAAGCAGGCTGTCAATATTATTCTTATTTATAAAAAACCCTGCTGTATGAATGATTGCTGATGCTTTCCCCAAAAGAAGGCTTGCAAGTCCGTAGTCTTGAGTTATTAATATATCTCCTTGCTGAAATATTTGAACTATTTTATAATCAACGGAATCTCTTCCCTGCTCAACAACAATAACTTCAAAATCACTGACAATATAATGGTCAATGTCTGAAACAATTATCAAGCCCACTCCAAAATCCTTGGCTGCTTTTTCACATATTTCTCTTACCTTCTGCGGGCATGCATCTCCATCAATTATAATTCGCATGAAAAACTCCTTTTTTAATTAAGTTATGATATTATATCTTTTTTGTTAACAATTGCAAATAATTTTATAAATCCTTTATTGCAGTTAACGCAAGTAAGTGTCTTTGTTATGAATAACAATTTTGTTATTGCTATAAATAACATTTTTGTCATTCTGAGAGCTTTAGTTCGAAGAATCTCATGAGATCTCGATGACAATAAATTTACATAATAAAAATCTGCCCTGTATTTTCATACTCAGGCAGATTTTCCAATAGTTTATAGTATTAATGACGGTATGAAAAGCGGCAGATAAATGTAAATGAAAAATACTATTATCAAGCCTATAAGATATGGAACAACCTTTTTAGCTATTCTTTCAATTGGCATTCCTGTTATTGAAGATGCCACAAAAAGGTCGATGGCAACAGGCGGCGTAATCATTCCGATTGCAATGCCTATTGTGAATATCAAACCAAAGTGAATAAGGTCGATATTTAGCATTCTTACAAGTGGAAGAAATACCGGAGTAATAAGTATGATAGCCGAGGATGTTTCCATGAAAACACCGGCAATCAATACTATCACAGCCATCAAGAGCAGTATAATATATTTGTTGTCTGAGACTGAAAGCACTGCTTGAGCAACTGCCTCGGGTATCTGCCAGTTGGCAAGAGCCCATCCGAAAACACCGCTGCATGCTATTATGGTCATAATGATTGCAGAGGTCTTGCCGCTACCAAGCATAATCTGTCCAAGCTCTTTAAGAGTCAAATCCTTGTAAATAAACATTGACGCAAACATGGAATATACAACTGCAACACCGGCGGCTTCAGATGGAGTAAAATATCCCGAAAATATCCCGCCTAGTATAATAAGCGGCATTATCAATGCCCAAACGGCTTTCCTGAAAGTTTCAACCATATATTTGAATTCAAATGCCCTTCCGTCCGGATAGTTGAATTTTTTAGCCTCATAAAGAGAAATTGCTATTAATATACCCCCCATCATGAAGCCGGGAAAAAAACCATTTTTGAATAATCTGGTTACACTTTGCTCGGCTATTACAGCATATAGAACCATGGGAACAGACGGAGGAATGACTACTCCGATACATCCTCCCGAAGCTATTAAAGCGGCCGCACGATCTACCTCATACCCTCTTTTCTCAAGTTCAGGCAGCATAGATGTTCCAACTGCTGCAGTGGTAGCAGCGCCTGAGCCGGATATAGCAGCAAAGAACATTGATGCCAATACAGAAACAGCCGACAGTCCTCCTTTAACTTTGCCTATACATGCTTCTGCAAATGCAACCAGCATTTTTGACATTTCTCCTCTGGCAAGCAAATCCCCTGCCAAAATAAAGAAGGGAATTGCAACCAATGAAAATGAATCTGAGGAAGCAAACAGGCGCTGTACTACTATCAAAAGGTTTACATCACCTACTATCAGTACGACTACACCGGCAACAGCAACAGAAAATGCAATGGGAACACCTAAGGCAAGACATCCTAAAAAGGTTAAAAGTAGTATACTACCCATTATTCTGCCACCTCCCCTGTAACTAAAATTTCAAAAATTGCATTTAGGGCGTGAAGCAGCATTACTCCGCATCCGAGTGGAATTGCCATATACATTAAATTCATTCTTATGCCTAAGGCAGGTGAGCTTTGCGCTCCTTGTTTCATCATGTATATTACGCCATAATAAACCGCAATAATGAAAAATGCAATGCAAATCAGGTGTACAAGTATCTTTGCATATTTATTTGCCTTACCCTTAAATTTATCCTGAACGAAGGACACATTAATGTGCCCTCCTCTTTTATAAACACATCCTGCTCCTATGAAGGTTGACCAGACAAGCAAATATCTTGTTAACTCTTCACTCCAAGCAAGGGCAGTGAAAAATACCCTGGCTATTATTTGAATACTTGAAAAGAATACCATCCCTGCCATAGTCAGTATTAAGAGACCGCAGCCTATCTTATCAACAAAGTCGCTTGCTTTTTTTATAACCTTAGCAATGACAACCACCTCCTATATAATTACTGACTTAATTACTTAATTGCTTCTTTAATTCTTGTCAGGTATTCGCTGTATTGCGGATATTGATCGTATACCGTCTGTACCGCTTGTCTGAAGCTTTCCAAATCCGGTTCTTCAATAAGCTCCATGCCGTTTGCTTTAAGGTCTGCAATTTGAGCTTCTTCATTTTCTGCAACCCATGCTCTTTCGTATTCAGCCGCTTCCTGGGCTGCTTGTACAAATATCTCCTGTACATCAGCCGGAAGGCTGTTAAATACTTCTTCGCTGAATGTTATAACAGCTGCTGCATATGCATGTCTTGTCATAGTGACATGTTTTTGTGAATCCCACATTTTGTATGCATGAATAACATTAACCGGGTTTTCCTGTCCTTGTATTGTACCTTGTTGCAAAGCAGTAAGTGCTTCAGTCCAGGCCATAGGCACAGCATTTACATCCATTGCCTTAAATGCAGATAAATAAACTTCATTTTCCATCACACGTATTTTTAAATCCTTAATATCTTCAGCAGTGCGTACAGGTCGCACACTGTTAGTCAAATTACGGAAACCTCTTTCCGCGTATGCAAGTCCCTTAAGGTCGTGATCTTCAAGCTTAGAGAGAATTTCTTTTCCTATTTCACCGTCAAGTACCTTATAAGCAGAAGCGTTGTCAGGGAATAAGAAGGGAAGGTCTAAAACACCGAATTCAGGTACAAAATTTACAAACGGTCCGCTTGTAATGATACCGGAATCAAGGGTTCCCATCTGCATACTTTCAAGCATGGTTCTTTCATCGCCCAATGATGAATTGGGGAACAACTGAATGTCATATGCACCGTTGGTTCTTTCCTCTACAAGTTCTGAAAATTTTGTGGCACATACGTAAAAGCTGTCTTGTTCATTGATTGTCATACCTAATTTAATAACCGTCGGTTCAGCCGATGTTGGTGGATTATCAACAGTTTGTCCGCA
>Ga0255344_1003839_pt1 | contig 16034 bp, 13 predicted proteins | sample wastewater_treat_5_FD_192414 | JGI IMG/M metagenome (GOLD analysis project Ga0255344, IMG submission 192414) | Wastewater microbial communities from Lulu Island WWTP, Vancouver, Canada - plant18 | ecosystem: Engineered > WWTP > Wastewater > Unclassified | place: Canada: Vancouver, British... | reverse complement strand
TTTCACGGGATCAGGCACCGCAGCGTCTCCTCGCTCGGTTGCCGAACCCTTTAGGGTTGCTCCTGATGCTGGTTATATTTTAATCGATTTTTCCTCTAGAATCAAGCCAGACATTTGCTCGCAGATTTCATTTTTATTAATTATCAGATATTGGATTCTTTCTCCTAGTATCATAGCGGACATTGAAGAATATCATGCTTGTTCATGTAAATGACTTTCCATAAACAACTGGCGAACAATTTGTATTCAAATTGACCAGTACAAGCGATACTGCCCCACCCCCTTTCCTTCCGCGTGGGTATCACACACACATAAGCCCCTCTAAAATTTTTTGGGAGAAATTTGAACACTTAGCTTCTTCCAGATTACCCTTTGTGACAACCATAGACCTTAAAACGATTCGTACATTGTCGATAATGTTTAAATAGAATGACTCCAACTAATATCTTTTTTATGTTGGCAACCTGACAACCGCCAAGAGAGAGGAAAAGCAATGAGAGAATATCAGCGAGAAACAATAAGTAAGATCGTATCGTTAATCAACAAAAACATTCTACTTCCAGATATACAAAGGTCTTTTGTGTGGAAGGAAGATCAAATTTATAAGCTGTTTGATTCACTTATGAGGGGGTACCCTATAAGCACTTTCCTTTTTTGGTCTTTGACCAAAGAAGATTTAGAAAAGATACAGAAGGAAATCAAAATAAATATAAGAATGTACAAGTTTGTTGATTCCAATGACAAGGACAGCGACGAAGAACTGAACCGGGCAAGGGATGATTATAAGTTAGTATTGGATGGTCAACAGCGGTTGACATCCCTGTTCATTGCATTAAAGGGCTGTTGAAAACAGTCCTATCGGGGAAAACGGCTAACCAAGGAATTGTATTTCGATCTATTGAGTGGTCAAAAAGAAGATGAGGATGGTATTCTTTACGATTTCCTTTTCCTTGACGGTAGCAACGACATCGTGAAGTTAGAACAGAATGGTGATGGAGATAGTCCATCTAAGATTTGGGTGAATGTTAAGAAAGTATATGAGAGCGACATCGGCGAAGCCAAAAAGAGAAGGATATTTATTGATGACCTGATCAAGAAAAATTCGTCATTAGCAGATTATCGGGAACAGATAGACGACAACATTGACCGCTTCAACGACGTTCTTAAAGACGATGGGATCGTCAACTACTTCCCTGAAGATGAGACGAATTATGAAAAAGTCCTCGACATCTTCGTTCGGACAAACTCAGGAGGCACAAAACTAAGCTACTCTGACCTTCTATTCTCCACCATAAAGTCACGGTGGTACGATGCAAGAGACAATTTTAAAGACTTAATTGAATCAATCAACAGGGGTAACATAGAGTTTGATACAGATTTCGTTCTCAAGACCTGCTTGGTTATCTTCAGCAAAAAAGCCGAGGAGATTCATTATAACGTAAACAATCTCAGCGACACCTTCATCAAAGACGTTAGGGATAATTGGGAGAAAATCGCAAACGCAATGAAGTTGACAGCAGACTTGCTTGGCAATTTCTTAATAAAGGACAAGAAGCTCCTACCGAGTTTTAATGCTTTAATACCAATCATCTATTGGATTTATAAAAAAGATAAAAATGTTTACAGAAGCGACAGCGAACAAGACTATCAGGAATTATTAGTTTTGCGTGTGTGGCTCATAAAAGCCTTATTAAGCGGTGTTTTTGGCGCTCAGATTGATACTGTATTAGCCAAATGCAAGGAAGCTGTTGATGGCTCCAAATCCATAATCTTCCCCGCACAGGAGATACAAAATAACTTTACGACATTGAAGAATAAAAGCATGGAAATTGATGCTGAGAAATTTGACAAATTCGCTTATCGTTCTAAGGAAAGTCACCTTTTCTTGGCTCTTTGTTATAAGATGGCTGTTAACTTCAACCCGATAATGAATGGGAGTCTGCCCGAGCAGGATCACATCTTATCTGTGGACGAACTGTCCAAGGCGAATGTTCCGGCGGAAAGGATTAACAGCATATACAACATCAGGTATGTGTTACAGACTGACAACAGGAAAAAATCAAACACACCTTTTTTGGATTGGGTAAAGGATCTGGATCAGCGTAAAGATGATGTTTTTGAGACTCACTTCATCCCCGACTTTAGCCCCGAAAAACCATGGACACCCGACAACTTTGATGATTTTCTGAAAGCAAGAAAGGCATTGATGGTATCAAAAATTGAGTACTAAAATCCATATACTTGTAGATCGAGCCAAAACAGTCATTATTACTCTGCGCACCCGCATCTTAACCTTAAACACAATGTACCGATAAATCAGAGAGGGAACAAGGCAATTATGACAAACGTAGGCCACTATTTTGATACCCTTGGGCTACCACCAAATAACTAAGGCAAAAGAGGAATGGTTATCGATGCTTAACAAACAAGAAAATACAAAGGCAAAAGAGGCATGGTTATCGATATTTAAAGAACGAGAAAGTGAATTAAATGCCCTGAAGGCTCACGCTAACCGTGCAGAAAAACTTGTCGAAAACTCAGTCAACAAAGAAGGAGCGAAAGAACCCCTGAAGGTTGAACACATTCCGCCTATTATTGCAGAGAATAAGCCTATTTCCGAATTGATAACGCCGGTTCAGAACAGTATACGAACTGAGACCTTATATGCAAGTTTCTGGCTCAGATTTTCAGCATATCTTATTGATTTCCTCTTGGTTGGGGTTGTTTACTACTTTTTCTCGATGATCTCTGGTGGTATTACTAATGCTAAGATTCTATGGGTGGTACCTGTGTGGCTCTACTGTGCTTTGATGGAAAGTTCCGTTAAACAAGCGACACTTGGCAAAATGGCGGTAGGTATAATAGTTACCGATCTGGATGGTCAAAAAATTACATTTGGAAAAGCGACGGGAAGGTACTTTGGAAAGTTTATCTCAGGCATACTACTTTGTGCAGGTTACATCATGGTTGCTTTTTCATCAAAAAAACAAGGACTGCACGATATGATGGCCGGATGTCTTGTTGTAAAGCATGATACCAAAGCATCCTCCAATGTTCCATCCTGACAGCTTCGTTTGTTTGTAACTCAGTTTCGGAGCGCATCAAAGGCATCCTGTATCATCTCACCACTCACCCCTTCCCTCTTTAATATCTCCTGTGCTTTCTGATCCCCCATAGATGCCGCTACCTTGATATTTTCCATGGCAAGAGCCTGATTACCTATGATACCGAACACAGCACACCTAAAGGAGTAATTCTGTGCATCTTCAGGATCAAGTTCTATTGCCTTATTCAAATCTTCGAGGGCTTCTTTATACTTCTCAATCTTAGAGTAGCAATACCCACGCATGGTATAGAAACCGGCGACATTGGCATCAAGGTTAATGGCTTGGTTATAGGCTTCTATGGCTTCATCATAGAGATCAGAGATCATAAGGGCGTAGCCACCATTGAACCATCCAACGGCTTTTAGTTCTTCGTCTGTGTATTTGCCCATGATTACTTCTCTTGAATCATATTAACATGATATCACGAATGTTCTTGTCGTTCAGTCATTAATGGGTGTAATATTTAAAAAAGACAAATTGAAGCGATGATTGTTTTTTAGGGGGAACCACTATTAACGAGTATTCTCGTGTAAAGCATACAAATAGCTGAGAGGCAGATATATGGCAGGAAATCATAATGAAATAGAGAAAAAACTTTGGGAAGCGGCTGATCAACTTCGGGCAAACTCTAAACTTAAATCATCGGAATATTCTATACCGGTACTTGGCCTTATTTTCCTTCGCTATGCAGACCATAAGTTCAGCGTACTCGATGCAGAGCTTAAAAAGGGTAAGGTAGAATCCGATAGCAGAGTCGGTATCACCAAGACTGACTATCAGGCAAGAGGGGTTCTCTATCTTCCCGAGAATTCCCGGTTTTCCTATCTTCTGAATCTCCCTGAAGATGAAAACATGGGCAGGGCAATCAATGAGGCCATGAAAGCTATCGAGACGGAGAACGAGGATTTAAAGGATGTTTTGCCAAAGACCTATGCACGCCTTGATAACGATGTTCTTGTCGCCCTCATTAAGAACTTCTCAAGCATCCCCATGGACACGGAAGGGGATGTATTTGGCAAGATATATGAGTATTTCCTCGGGAAATTCGCCATGGCGGAAGGGCAACGTGGCGGTGAGTTCTTTACCCCCACTTCCATAGTCAAGTTGATCGTTGAAGTTATCGAACCCTACCACGGAAGGATGTATGACCCTGCGGGCGGCTCAGGCGGTATGTTTGTCCAGAGTGCAAAGTTCGTGGAGCGGCACAAGAAGAATCCCGGCACAGAGATCGCCATTTACGGGCAGGAGAAGGTTGCCGAAACTGTTCGTCTCTGTAAGATGAACCTTGCTGTCCATGGATTGTCCGGCGATATCCGGCAGGGCAATACCTATTATGAGGACATCCACAATTCCGTTGGAAAGTTTGATTTTACCATGGCTAATCCTCCCTTCAATGTGAATGGCGTAGATAAGGAGAAGATCAAGGATGATAAGCGGTTCTCTTATGGTATCCCAAAACCCGACAATGCCAATTATCTCTGGATACAGATATTTTTAAGCGCACTCAACGGCACGGGCAGAGCAGGCTTTGTCATGGCGAACTCAGCAAGTGATGCACGGCAGTCGGAACTTGAGATACGGAAACAGATGATTGAAGATCATGTAGTCGATGTAATAATAGCCATAGGTTCAAATTTCTTCTATACCGTTACCCTCCCCTGCACCTTATGGTTTTTTGATAAAGGGAAAAAGGAGACCACCCGGAAAGATACAATCCTTTTCATTGATGCACGGAACATATACACGCAGGTTGACCGGGCGCATCGTGAGTTCACTCCTGAGCAGATAGAGTTTATTGGTAACATTGTTCGCCTTTACCGTGGAGAAGGTGCTGAAACCGCAGGCGGAAGCAAGGAAATGACGGATACACAGTTTCCAGATAACAAATATCAGGATGTACCCGGACTCTGCAAGGTTGCCACAATAGATGATATCCGTGGACAGGGATATTCTCTCAACCCGGGAAGGTATGTGGGGGTTACAGAAAAGGCAGGGGATGATTTTGATTTTTATGAAAGATTGGAAGAACTAAATGAGGAATTAGAAATGCTCACTTCAGAAGCAAGGCAACTTGAGGATAAGATTGCTCAAGACATCACCAAACTTCAGGAGAAGTAATTAGCACAAAGGGCATCATATGAAAGAAATAGCAAAAGACTGTAAGCAAAATAAATTAGGTGATTATTTTCGCATCAAGCATGGGTGGGCATTCAAGGGAGAGTTTTTTGCAGAATCTGGACAATATATACTATTGACTCCGGGCAATTTTAAGCAAGATGGGGGGATAAAACTAAAGGAAACAAAAGAAAAATATTACCTCGGTGATTATCCACCAGAATATCTCCTAAAAAAGGGTGATTTCCTTGTTGTTATGACAGATTTAACTCAAAACGCACCTATATTGGGCAGTCCTGCTATCATTACGAAACACCACACATTTTTGCATAATCAGAGACTTGGGAAAATTGTACAACTTAAAGAGAATGAAATAGACAAGATGTTTCTGTATCACCTATTTAATTCTGAAATGGTTAGGTCTCAGATAAAGGCAAGCGCCACAGGTGCTACCGTCAAGCATACAGCCCCGGAACGCATCTATAATGTCGAGGTTGTTATCCCTCCTCTGCGAAGGCAAAACAAAATAGCCTCCATTCTCTCCGCCTACGATGATCTCATTGAGAACAATCTCCGCCGAATTAAGATTTTGGAAGAAATGGCAAAGACTATTTATGATGAGTGGTTCGTCAAGTTCCACTTCCCCGGCCACGAAAAGGTCAGGATGGTCGAGTCAGAATTGGGATTGATACCGGAGGGGTGGTCGTTAAATAGGCTTGACCAAATTGTTTCTTTACAAAATCAAGGAACAAGTGCCGGAAAACACTTACAGAAACTAATCTACCTTCCCATAGATTGCCTTCCTCGCAGAAGCCTTTTAGTGCAAGAAATAAAGCCTTGGACAGAGGCCCAAAGTAGCCTACAGCTTTTTTCGAAGGGGGATATTATTTTTGGCGCTATGCGACCTTATTTCCATAAAGTGGTGGTTGCTCCTTTCGATGGTGTGACTCGGAGAACATGTTTTGTTTTGAGAAGCATAAAACCGGAGTATCACGCATTTTGTGCCTTGACAATGTTTCAAGATTCCACAGTAGCATTTGCTAATTCACATAGCCAAGGCGCTACAATTCCTTATGCGGTCTGGTCAAACGCCTTTGATGGAATGATGGTGATAACCCCGACAAGAGCGTTAATCCTGCGCTTTCAAGATATTGTAGAGCCTATGCTTGCTGAAATATTCAACACATTTTTTCGCAATATGGTTTTGCGCCAAACCCGTGACCTCCTCCTCCCAAGGCTGATTAGTGGCGAAATAGATGTCGAGAACCTTGACGTAAAGATCGAGGAATAATGGGATTAAAAGACTACTCCGAAGATTTTCTCATTGAGCAACCCACTATTGAACTCTTTAAATCCCTCAACTACGATCATATAAACTGCTACAACGAGACATTCGGCAAAGGTGGCACCCTCGGCAGGGAAACCCCTGCTGATGTTGTGCTTGTTGATAGGCTTAAGAAATCCTTGGAGGCTTTAAATCCATCGCTCCCCAACGAAGCAATAACACTTGCCATCGAGGAACTCGTGAGAGACCGAAGCTCCCTCAATCCTGTTGCGGCGAACCGGGAGATTTACAAAATGCTCAGGGATGGGGTCAAAGTAAGTATCCGAAAGGATGAAGGTGACGAGGATACCGAGGTTGTAAAGATCATTGATTTTGCCAATCCCGAGAACAATGATTATCTGCTTACCTCTCAACTTTGGATAACCGGTGAAATGTACAAGCGCAGGGCAGACCTTGTTGGATTCATCAACGGCCTACCCCTCATCTTCATTGAACTGAAGGCTGTCCATAAGAAACTTGTGAATGCCTACAAGGATAACCTGACCGATTATAAATCCACCATACCGCAAATCTTCTGGTACAATTCCTTCGTTATCCTCTCCAATGGCTCTCAGAGCAGGGTCGGGAGCATCACGGCTGACTTCGAGCATTTCAGCGAATGGAAGAAGATCAACAGCGAAGGGGAGGAAGGGATTGTTTCCCTTGAGACCATCATCAAGGGACTTTGCGAAAAAGGCCGCCTTCTCGATATCCTTGAGAATTTCATCCTCTATCAGGATAGTGGCGGTTCTCTCGTCAAAATCCTTGCGAAGAACCATCAGTACCTCGGTGTCAACAATGCTATAGAATCATTCAAGGGGATTGTTGAGAACAAGGGTAAGCTCGGCGTGTTTTGGCACACGCAGGGAAGTGGCAAGAGCTTTTCCATGATCTTTTTCTCTCAGAAGATATTAAGGAAATATCCGGGCAATTGGACGTTTCTTATCGTTACTGACAGGAAAGAACTTGACGAGCAGATTTACAAAAACTTTGCCTCTGTTGGTGCTGTTATCGAAGCCGAGGTACATGCAGAAAGCAGGGAACATCTGAAGCAACTTCTCACAGAAGATCACCGGAACATCTTTACCCTTATTCAGAAATTCGGTACTGAGGGGGGTGAGGAATACCCCAAGCTCTCTGACAGGTCTGACATCATTGTTATCACGGATGAAGCCCATCGTTCGCAATACGACACCCTTGCAATGAATATGAGAACCGCCCTTCCCAATGCCGCCTTTATCGCATTTACCGGAACACCCCTCATGGTGGGCGAGGAACTTACCCGAAAGACCTTCGGCGATTATGTGAGTATCTATAACTTCAAGCAGTCTGTCGATGATGGTGCTACGGTACCACTCTATTACGAGAACAGGATACCGGAAGTACAGCTTAAAAACGATGACTTGAACGACGATTTCGAGCGCATCATTGACGAGGCTATGCTCAGCGAGGAACAGGAGAAGAAGCTCGAACGAGAATTTGCGAGAGAATACCACATCATCACAAGGGATGATCGGTTGGATAAGGTAGCCGTAGACATCGTGGAACACTTCATGGGAAGGGGCTATCAGGGGAAGGCCATGGTTGTCTCCATTGATAAGCCAACAGCCGTGAAGATGTATGACAAGGTGCAGAAATATTGGAAGGAATATATCAACAGCTTGAAGATGAAGGTGTCGTATGCGGTAAGCGGCAAGGAAAAAGAATCCCTACAGGAGACCATACGTTTCATGGAAGGTACCGACATGGCAGTTGTGGTCAGTAGCGAGCAGAACGAGATAGAGAAATTCAAAAATCTTGGGCTTGACATCACAAAGCACCGGAAAAGGATGATTAGTGAAGATCTCGCCACAAAATTCAAAAACCCCGACGATCCCTTTAGGATTGTCTTTGTCTGTGCTATGTGGATGACGGGCTTTGACGTGCAGAGCCTCTCAACGATCTACCTTGATAAGCCCATGCGGAACCATACTCTCATGCAGGCCATAGCCCGGGCAAACAGGGTATTCAAGGACAAGCCCAACGGTCTCATTGTGGATTATGTGGGCGTATTCAGAGATTTGCAGAAGGCGCTTGCAATCTATGGTTCATCGAGTGGTGGTGGTGTAAAAGAAGGCGAAATTCCCGTAAAACCGAAGGAAGAATTGCTCAAAGAACTTGAAAAGGCGGTTCATGAGGCAGTTACATTCTGCAAGGAAAAGACCGTTGATATTGATGCTGTCATTAAGGCAGGTAAGCTCGACAAGATAAAGCTCATTGACGAGGCAGTAGACAAAATCCTTGTGAGTGATGAATCGAAAAAGCAATATCTGCTTCTGGAGACAACAGTTAGGAATCTCTACAAGGCGGTGTTACCTGACCCCATGGCTCGGAAGTTTACGGAAAGATCGGTACTCCTTTATGTCATTGCCGAGAAAATACGCTCCCTCGATCCTGATGTCGATATCTCCGGCATAATGGGAAAGGTGGAAAAGCTCCTTGATGAATCCATAGAGGCTGAGGGCTATATCATTGAAGGTTCGCAGAAGCCCATTGATTTGACCCTCATAGATTTTGACGCATTGAAAAAACAGTTCTCCGAGAACAAAAAGCATGTGGAGACCGAGCGCTTGAAGGGGGCTATCAACAGCAAGCTCTCAAAGATGGTACGCTTAAACAAGACACGCATGAACCTCATGGAGAAGTTCCAACAGATGATAGAGGAGTACAATTCAGGAGCTATCAATATTGAGCTTTTCTTTGATAAGCTGATGGCCTTTGCCAAAGATCTCAACGAGGAGGAACGCCGGAAATTTGCCGAGAAGCTCGAATCAGAAGAAGAACTCGCAGTATTCGACTTGCTCCATAAACCTGATTTGACTGCAAAGGAAAAAACACAGGTAAAAGCGGCGGCAAAAAATCTTCTGAAGGTCTTAAAGAATGAAAAGTTCGTTCTTGATTGGAGAAAGCGACAGCAGACCCGGGCTGATGTATTACTGACAATTCAGCATACGTTGGACAAAGAACTCCCGAGAAGTTACACCCCGGAAATCTTCAAGGAGAAGTGCGACTTCGTCTATCAGCATGTATATGATTCTTATTACGGTGCCGGGAGAAGTGTCTATGCTTGAGACCTCATCTCCCTTGCAAAGATATCCCTTTCTTGTAAAGGTTGAAATAAAGGATGGTAAGCGAAACAATTTTTAATTTGTTTGCAAGCGATCCTTCTGGTCTGCAGAGTAACTTGATGCATGTGCATAATAAACACCAGCATCGACATACGCTTGCATGGAAATATTTTCGGCATCCTCCTCTGATAGTTCTTGTTTCAGAATTTTCTTTAATTTTAAAACAATAAACCAAAGAAAATGTGTAAAGGAAAAATCGTACATGTACTGATGGGAATCATAATACTTACGCGACAAGGTTTTCATTAGTGAAAGAAAAAGATGACCGCGCCTGGGAAACTTCAACACCTCAACAAGCGAAAAAGCAGCGACACAACAAGCTTCACCAAGTTCAAATATCAAAAGCTCTTCAGTGTCAGCTTCCATATATTTTTGACCATAATGTCGCGGACGGGTCACAAATGACATAAAATCAAGTAAGTCCACATTCTCTACAATTTCTTTATCCAACTGTTTGTTCCTCCATTGCCTTTTTCGGGAACCAAATGAATATTATACTGGTATGTGAGGATAAGCCCTTCAGATTTTTTGTCATTATTGTCTCATTGACAAAGGTTATTGATATGTTACATACAGTACAAAGATAGCATAGGAAGCACCTTTGTCAAGCCGTTGTTTGTATAAGTCGAGAACGTTTAAGGCATTGCACGTGAAAGGTATTTCATTCCAAAGGATTATCAGTTCAAAGTTCTCATGATTGTCAAAGATCCTACTTAGCAATTTACTGGAGAAAAAGTATCTTTTACTGATATACTTACAATCGACTCCCCAAAATATCTGAAGTTAATTGCTACGATAGCCGTTATTAGAGAGTAATCACCAATAGCTCACCTATTTTCTAATAGTTTCAATATGCTAGAAACAAGGAGTAGCATCTCTTAATCTTAACTCAACCTATTTGAACGTTTAATAAATTTTCGCTACCCTATTAGTTCTTCCCTTTCAAATCAAATCTGTTTTTTTAATTATATTTAATTCAATTTTACTCTCCAAGGGTCATTGATACCACTTTTTTACTTTTTTTTACAAAAACTATAATTATCGTATATCCCTATATTTATCAGATACTTAGTAACTCATATGAAATTTTTTCATTTTTTTGAGGTTCAGTTGATTAAGTAGAAATCTCGTGTTATAATCCCTTCACTGCAGCAAACCGTTTCGAATCGGCAGCAAGTCTGAGTCACTCAGCAGTTATTATCATGCATGATGAAGGGGTAGTTGTGCCCTGAATAATAACATTATTTGGAGGTGTAAAATGCCAGATATTTCAGGACAAGCAATAGCTCAGAGCGAGGATACTCCGACAGAAAGATCAATCATTGAAGACAAGAAGACAGAAGAAATGGGTTCACTTTCAAAGAAACCTTCAATAAATCCAGACAACATTCCTCATACCCTCAAGCAAAGTCACAACTGGGTCGCATGGAAAGAAGTGGATCAGGAAGGGAAGTCTGCCAAAGTGCCAGTTGACGTCAGGACAGGACAACCAGCCAAATCCAATGACTCTGACACGTGGAATACCTTTGGGAATGCTCTTACTTACTATGAAGAGCACAAAACCAATAGTATTCGAGGGATAGGGTTTCAACTCGGACAACCCAAAAGTACCCCCTTTGTCGGTATCGACCTTGATCACTGCCGAAATCCGCAGACGGGGGAGATTGAGTCCTGGGCGCAGGAAATTATCAGTACAATTAACTCCTACACCGAGATAAGCCCTTCAGGGACAGGGATCAGAATATGGGTTATCGCCGTCCTGCCACCGGAGGGACGCAAGAAGGGCAACATAGAGATGTACGACGGGAACCGTTATCTTACCGTAACGGGCAATCATTTACCGGGTACACCCTTAACAATTGAATGCAGACATGAGGAGATAGAAAATCTTCACAAAGAGGTTTTTGGGGAAAGGAAGGCGGAACAGAGAAAAGTGTCATCCTCAAGCGATAATTCCCTGCTTCCGGACGAGGCACTTCTGAAACGAGTTTTCGATGGCAAGAGTAAAGACAAATTCAGGAAGTTGTGGGAAGGAGACCACGGTGACTATCGTTCTCAGTCGGAAGCTGATCTTGCCCTGTGCGGTATCCTTGCCTCATATACAAAAAACGGTGAGCAGATAGATCGACTGTATCGCAAGTCAGGTCTCTTCCGGGACAAGTGGGATAAAAAACACTATGCAGACGGGCGCACCTATGGAGAGGAGATAATAAGAAAGGCGATTGAAAACGAAGTGAAGCAACCTCCTAGGAGAAGCAGGCCTCGTCAGACAACAAAACCCTCTGCTAAATCCTTGCTTGATTACAATCTGACCGATGCCGGAAATGCAGAGTGCTTCAAAGAGTTATATGGCCATGAACATGTGTATGTGCCGGAGAGGAAGACATGGTTCCGCTTCGATGGGATTAGATTCGTTGAAGAAGGCCAGATCTTTGTTAAGGTCTTGAAAACCATCAGGGCTAAAGAAGCAGAAGCTAGACGCCTTATTAAAGCAAATCCTGATTGCATTAAGAAAGATAGCAGACTCGAAAAAACCATCGATTGGTGTTCGAAATCTGAGGGCAAGGCGAAATTGAATGCTGCTCTTGCTATCGCCAAATCACTGATGGCTAAAAGTATCGCCTCATTTGACGCAGATCCGATGATACTGTGTTGTTTTAATGGCGCAGTTGATCTGAGAACCGGGGAGTTTTTTATCCCGACAAAAGAAGATTGTCTGCATAGATCTGCCAATACCGTTTATGAGCCTGAAGCAACGTGTCCAAGATTTCTTAAGTTTGTTGAAGAGGTTTTTAACCAGGACAAGGAACTCATTAATTTTGTACAGAAGGCTGTAGGCTACTGCTTGACAGGTCTGACCAATGAACAGGTTTTGTTTATCTGCTATGGCACAGGAGCTAATGGAAAGAGTGTATTCCTCAATACAATTGGGGACTTGCTTGGCGACTACTCAATAACGAGTCCCGCATCCACCTTTAAAGATAACCCTCAGGATGGCGTACCTAATGATATAGCAAGAATGGCGGGAACAAGGCTTGTCAAAACCATTGAAGTAAAGGAAGGTACGAGGATGAATGAGGAACGCATAAAGGCATTGACGGGAGGCGATAGGATCGCAGCAAGATTCCTTCACAATGAATTTTTTGAATTCACACCGAGCTGCAAGTATTTCCTCGCAGTTAACCACAAACCAATAATCAGAGGCACCGATCAAGCTATATGGCGAAGAATAAGACTAATCCCCTTTGAGGTGTCCTTTAGAGGTAGAGAAGATAGAAATCTTTACGAGAAATTGAAATTGGAATGGCCAGGAATATTGAAGTGGGCTATCGAGGGATGTTTGAAATGGCAGAAAGAGGGATTGGAACCTGTAGGAAAAGTTAAAGAATGGACAAACAGCTACAGAGCGGAATCAGATATTATAGAGCAGTTTCTTGAAGAAAAAACTGAGAAAGTAAAAGAAGGGAAAGTACAAGCTCAGGATTTATATCAAGCTTACAAATTATGGTGCCAGGAATGTGGAGAGTATTCTATCACAGGAACGATGTTTGGTAAGCGCTTACAGGAAAAAGGATACGAGAAAAGGAAAACGGATCGAGTTTACTATTTAGGGTTAAAGTTAGCTGAAGATATACAGTAAGACAGTTGGGAGGGTTTAGACAGTTTATAGGTTTTTTCTCTATAGGGAATGAAATAAAAAAAATACCTGTAAAAACTATCTTAACTGTCTTAACTGTCTTATTTGCCATGTATATGACTAAAGCTACTCTAAATTTAATTAACTGGAGGTAAAAGCTAGAAGTTTTTAAAGCCTAATTTAACTCTTTCAGGGTTTCGAAGTAACTCTACTGTAAGAGAACTAAGTACCTAGGGGGAACATACCCCCCCCCTTAAAGGAGGTTAGAAGCTATGACTCAAACTCAATGGATTAGAAAGAATGGAAAGACAGCTCAGGGAAAGCAAGAATACATTGAATACCTTGAGAATAAAAATAAACTATCTCCGATGAAAGCAATTAAGGCTAACTGCTATCAGTGTATGAACTCCTATGTCGATGGCAAGAATGATTGTGAGATTTCTGATTGTCCTCTCTACCCTTATATGCCTTACCGGAAGGATAAGATCAAGTCAAAGCGAATCTTGACTGAAAAGCAAAAAGAGTCACTTCGGAAATTAATCAGTTTACGTTCTGGCACACGTAGAATTGCGAGCGGGAGCAACTAAAATGGACTCGGCCTGATGGTAATTCAGTCTATTTCTCTTGGGCTGAAACTTACTTAATTACGATGATTTAGCTATCGGAAAAGGTATTGTATGCAGTCTAGAAATTAGCAGGAGTTTTAGTTTGAATGAAAACTATAAGTGAACTAGAAGAAAAGGATATCCAAGCAATAGCTGAAAAGGTAGTGAAACTTCTGAAGCCTTATCTCTCCCAGAAAGCAGATCGGCAAGAAGATACAATCTTTGATGTACCAAGCTTATGTGAATATCTTCATGTAACTTCTAAATGGGTACACGAAAGGACGCATTTAAAAGAGATACCTTATTATAAGCTATCAAATAAGAAATTGGCATTCAGAAAGAGAGATATAGATAAATGGCTTGAAACAAGGAGGATTCCGGCAATAAATGATTTTAAAGGCAAAATATGTTTAGTTCAAAGTGCATGACCACTACCGGGAACAGGTAGTTCTAAGATGAAAAGGTGCTTTAATGCTAAATATTTATAAATGTCTGTATAGTGAATGTATACTACTAACATTCTGTCCACCGTGGACAAAAAGTTTAACTGATTTGTATCTTTTTCCTTGACATATGTATGCCAAAGTACTATATACAATATTGATGACACCACAAGACCTCAAAACATGGAGATACAAGACCGGATTTAGTCAAGCAGGGCTTGCAAAAACCCTTGGTGTCACCGTAATGACTGTATCCCGATGGGAACGGGGTACAAGGGAAATACCGCCATTCCTGTATCTTGCCCTTGGATACCTGGAATTGAAAGGAGGTGAATTGTTAGAGAAGGGTAAACGAAAAAGGAAACGAAAAGGAGGTGGTACGCTTGAAGAAGACAGATGAACCGGAAAAACTTCCCAAAGGAATCTACAGAAGGGGTTCTGTCTTTTGGGTACGTTATGCTGGACTTGACGGCAAGGTAGTCTTTCAATCGACCAAAACAGACAAATTGGACAAGGCAGAGAGTTTTCTGGCAGATCGGAAAGCAGAAGTCAGGGTAGGAATAGAGCCACAAATCAAGAAAATCCCCAATTATACGTTCAAAAAACTGGCAGAAGAATACACCAAATGGATAGAGGGAAGACAGGCTTCTGCAAAAGTAAAAGGATACATCATAGGGGAACTCAAGCAAAGGTTTGGCAACGTGCCCTTAAAACGTTTTAGCACAATGTTGGTTGAGCAGTTACAGACTGACATAATACGGAAAGGCTTCAAGAATAGCTATAACAATAAAGTGCTCAATGTGTTTAAACATATGTTCTCGAAGGCTGTTGAATGGGAAATGGTTGAAGCCGATGTTTTGAAACGGATCAGAAAGGTGAAACTCTTACGAGAAGACAGGCGCTTGCGCTATCTCGAATCAAAAGAGCAATGTCAAATGTTAATTGATTCTTGCGATCCACATTTAAAACCAATTGTGATTGTTGCATTAAACACAGGTTTGAGAAAAGGAAATATCCTGAATCTCAAGTGGAGCAATATCGACCTTAAGAATGGTTTCATCCTGATCGATATGACCAAGAATGGTGAACGCTTGGAGATACCTATTAACGAAACACTGCGGCAGACCCTCAAAGATTTACCCAGACTTCTGGACAACGGATACCTTTTCTACGATCCGAAAACGGACAAACCCGATACCGTCCTGAAGCCCTATACAGATGTGAAACGCTCTTTTGCTTCAGCTTGCAGAAGGGCTAAGATCACAGACTTTCACTTTCACGATCTACGCCATACCTTTGCAAGTCATCTTGTTATGGCAGGGGTAGACTTGACAACTGTGAAAGAACTGTTAGGCCACAAAGACATTAAAATGACCCTCAGATATGCCCACCTTGCACCATCCCACAAAGTTAGGGCTGTTGAGATACTCGACAGTACCATCAATAACACGCCTACTATACAAAAACTATACAATCGGGAGATAGCAAATTGAAGACGATTTGTAACTCTTTGATTTTAATGGTAGGCGCGGTCGGTATTGAACCGGCGACCTCTACCGCGTCAAGGTAGCGCTCTCCCACTGAGCTACGCGCCTATTGTAGATGCAATTTATAGCAGTAACCATATTGATTGTCA
>Ga0255344_1003833_pt1 | contig 16058 bp, 29 predicted proteins | sample wastewater_treat_5_FD_192414 | JGI IMG/M metagenome (GOLD analysis project Ga0255344, IMG submission 192414) | Wastewater microbial communities from Lulu Island WWTP, Vancouver, Canada - plant18 | ecosystem: Engineered > WWTP > Wastewater > Unclassified | place: Canada: Vancouver, British... | reverse complement strand
CATCTGGAGGAATTTTAGAATTCTCCGCTTTCATGGCTTTTTCTTTTGCCTGTGCTTCCTGGGCTTGCTTAATAACGTAATCTAGGGTATTGCGTTTGATTGACGAAAACGTTTCTAGATCCATTTCGGGTTGCAGATCCAATATAACTACGTCAGCATGTGTAATGGTTCCCTGGGAATTATATTCTTTTCCGGTCACGGGATCAACTTCATGGAGATAGAAATCAATGCCAACCATTGCATTAGGTTTTATGTCGGTTGCGAAAAACTTGTTACCGCCTGCGAAAATTATGTATTTTGCAGGATTTTCAGTATCAGCATTTTCGCTTTCACAGGAACAACAATTTTCGCCTTCGCTTTCTTTATTTTCTAGTTCGTTCCAGGTAGCTATAAATTCATCGATGAAGGAATTAAGGCGAGTTTCAATTATTTCGTTTAGTTCGGATTTCAGGGTTTCCAAATCTTCTTGTGTAACTTCAGTCATTTTCTTGTCCTCGAAACTATTTTATTATTTTAGTTTTTTTGAATAAGCTTTCTGATAAAATACGTCAAATGCTGAACCGGATATTTGGTCTAGCCAGAACCAGTCTTGTTGTGAAATGGTTCTTTTGTCATATAGCATTTTTTTATCGTAATAGAATTCACGGTCGGTTATTTCTGGTAATAAAATTTCGGTTGAAATAAGGTCACAATTTTCGCATTGCAATTCGCCTCGAACATTGTACCGGAGCAAACTACTACATTCATCGCAACGTAGGTCTACTCCGGTTCCAAAATCTTCTGTACATCCCACACATGAACTCGTTGTTATCGGATGAGTTCCGAATTTTTGCATGGTTTTCCGTTCGCGAATGTATGCTGCTTTTTCTTCTTTTGTTTTGAAAAATATTTTGGTTTTTTTGCCGCAAATACTTATCACTAAAAAGATAGGTTTTTTGGGTTTTACGTATTTGCGGTTGCGTATTTTCTGTTGCTCTATATAGTGGTACTTGCACAAGGAATGTAATTTGTTGACAGTATCCTTGCGGCCATATGCGTTATCCTCAGATAATTCTATACCACATATATAACAATGATTACGATCGGATTTCAAAAAGAGTCACCAAAACAATATTATTAAAATGTATTTAATACTTTTCTAGTATATAAAGTTTTTGGTTGAAAACTATTAAAACTATTGTTGGAGTTGTTTTTCTAGAAGGTTTTGATAGAAATCCCAGGCAACATATATGTCCGGAAATTCCAGGACGGTATTATAACTGGTTATTACTTTTATATTGTTTGGTGTTTTTATGAAGTCAAAATATTCGGAAATTTGGTTTGTGTCAAAATCTATTATGTTCATGTGGACTTTGCCATAACGACGAATTGTTTTTATGTACTTCATGTAGATGGCTATTGGTGGCATTATATAGGTGGCTAGAAATTTAGGGTAGTTTACTTGGTAAATGATTGGCCAGTTATCGAAGTTTGTCATTGTAATATCCATCTTGTTATGTTTTAATTGCCATTGGATGTTGTGTTCTTTTTATATATTTCCATTAATACGGATATGTTTTTAGGGATGTCAGATAATGGTCCACTTTTGTACCAACACTTATAACCAGACGGTTGCATAATGCGAAGGTCTTCACGGTAATTTCCTCTACCTATCCATCCCCAGTTCGGGAGTATGTCTCCATTTAGAAATCTAATTTCTGTTGTTCGGAAGTATTTTGGCACGTGGTAGTTTTCATTGTGCCTAATACAATACAAAATTGTATGATAATCTTCATCTTTTTCATCTAGTGTTCTTTTTGTGCAATCGCCTGCAATTACCAAAACATCCGGTAATTCTGGTACGTAAAAGTAACACATACCTCTGGAATCTGGACCAAGTATTTGAATATTCATGGTGTGTAGTTAGTTGTTTTTGTATTTATACGTTTTGGTTAATCAGTGTAGATATGAGCACTCGCAGAAATCGTTGTTAGACTACCGGGCAAAACATTAAGATCATTTGCAATTTTTTCCTGGAGTTTAGCGAGGCCATAAACGTTTGTGGGCCAGGCTTGTAATATATCATGGCTTCTAAAGAAATGGGTGGCGTATAGTTTACCTAATCGTAGTTTATAATCTGCGACAATTTGACATGGGTGATGCATATTGGTTTCTAGGTCTTTTTCGGGTAGCCATAGATAGGCTGTTGCTCGACGTGTTGTGGGATGATCTTTTAGAAGTTTCGTGATGTAGTATATTTGGCGAGACATGCGCTCGTTGTAGGTGTAATCGAAGCCTTTACAATCATAGGAAAAGTCCATTAATTGTTCTGCATATATATTAAGGGCATTTATGTCCCAACTAGAATTTTTTATTGGAAAACCTTCTAGTGGTTTTTTAATTTCAACAACAAAGTTCTGAACTTCGCGAGTCATATTGTGGTCTTCAGTGATTATATTGTTTCCAACACGTTTTATATAATTTATTATATAGTTCCAGGCGTCAGAACTATTATTAAAAATGTTAAAGGTTGTCATTGTAGTTCTGAAAACAAATAATTTTGTACAACATCGTTACATGCTATTATACATCCATTTTTTGCTAAGTCTTTAACCTTAATAGTAACATAACTACCTCCTGACTTAAACTTAATTGGATTAAGTGTGCATTCCAAAATTTCTGTGGTTAATCGAAGCTTATCGACGTCGAAAAATATCCATGCTTCGGACTTTCCATTAGCATTGAGCCATCGATATAAATAATATTTAGCAAATGTTCCGTCAAGTATTTTATGGTATTCAGTATAAGTATAAAACGGTGTGGAATATCTTAACATAATGGAATGAAAGGCATTCCAGATGTTTGGATTCTCAATAACTCTTTGAGCAATTGTATCCGATACCAAACAAATATGAGAATCTACACCTAATTTCATGTCTTCTTCTGGCAAACATTTTTCAATGGTTGCAATTTTTGGGAGCAATGACATTATAATATTATCTGCTTCTTGATCATACTTTTTAATGTCTTCTATTTTTTTTAATGCATAATCATTTGTCATGTTTTAACCTCCTAATAAAACGTATTTTAACCAGTATGTACTATTACACCTAATTTAGATCGTTCATTCAAGGAGTTTTACAATATGGCATATGTTTATATAGCGGACATCTTGGATTATCACAATCCCTAATTTCATCAGGATAGCAATTCATGCAATCTGCACAAAATGCTAGTATAGCTTCTTTACGTGAGAGTTCTTTGCTTGCTTTGAAATCAGTTAATTCTTTAACTCCTTTGGCTCTTTTCATTGAAAATCACTTCTATATATAATTGCGTTTAGTTTTTCCAATTCCTCGAGACTCCAGGAATATGGTATTGTATTATGGCCTTTCAGAACACGCTTTTTTAGATTTTCTTCAGAAAATTGATCTTGTTTAGCCATCCTAACCAATGATACTACTATAAAATTGCCAACATTATCCACAATCATTTTTATGGTGTCTTTAGTTCCGGCTGTTTCTATTTGCTGGAAGTTCATGGTTAGGTCAATGTCTTGGCCAAGAATGCCATTTCGACGTGACATTCGGCCATATTCACGATGGCCCTGTATAGTAAAAGAGTGACCATCTTGTTCTAGATAAAAGTTAGTGTTATGTAATTTATTGAGTTTTTCTATCGCTGCTAAAAAATCAATTGCTTTAGCACTCTTTCCAAACCGTTCTACAAAGCTTTTCTTTGTACGAGTTCTATTTACGTTTTTTAATAGTGTTTCGAGTGTCGGTATAGTCAGTATAGTCGTCTTAATCATTTTAATTCACCTCAAAAATTTTGCCAATAAGAATATTATTATTATATATGTTAAGCCATGTTTCGTTTGTGGTTTCTTGCCAATCTGAAAAATAGGCATTTGGCCACATTTTAAAAGTTTCGATCATACATTTATCTATAGAGTCATATGATTTTGTGTCATTTAATACTAGTTTATACATGATTTAACTCCTACGTACAATAATAGTGCTTAATCGTATTTATAGGTTTTGGTCAAAAAAATTTATTTTAGTAGTTCTAGAGTTTCTGCTTTCAAACTACTATTATCTTTGAAAATACCGCGTACCGCGGATGATTCAGTAACACCCGGTATTCTAGCACCTCGAACTGACATACATGTATGGGTTGCATTAACTTTTACCATTACACCTTTTACATTTGGAATCCAAGTCATAAGGTAGTCTGCTATTTGGCACGTCATATTTTCTTGTAGTTGCGGTCTCGACGCAAACTTGCGAACTGTTCTTGCTATCTTACTAAGTCCTACAATATGAGTACTTGGTATGTATGCCACACTAGCAGTACCTGAAAATTGCATCAAATGATGTCCACAAAATGAAGTAAATTCAATGTCTTTTACTATCACTAGGTCATCACTCATAGCAGGAAATATGCCCTTGCCTTTTTCTAGATCATCCCAATTTCTCCATTCTTCAAATTCCGCCATCATGCGCTTGATACGATTTTCTGTATTTTGTTTTGCTTCTTCATCAAAAAGATCTTCGGGAAAATATAAACCTATTGTTTTCATTTAATCAATCCTAATAAAAATTATTTACTTAGATGTGTTCTTCTGCACTATTATCAGCTGATTCATGAACAGTAACACTAACATGGTCATTATAACCGCTAAGATCCGCAAGTAAAGCCATATCGGCTAGTATTTTTTTTGCTAGGTTTTCCGCAGTTGGGTTACCAGACATTATAGTAACTTTTAAATTCATGACATTTAATAATTCTACTAATGGGTCATCCATGTTCAAAATGGTTCTATGGTCCCAGGTATCCTTGAAGTAATTTTTGATTGTTCTATAGTCTAGTAGCATTCCGCATTGGTCCATTTCTCGGTTTGATTCAATTTCAATTTCAACGACCCATGTATGACCATGTAAGTGCTTGCAATTTCCATTATATCCTAAAAGCCTGTGCGCGGCATCAAAAGTCACTCTTTGTTTCAATTTCATATTTGTTTCTCCGTATAATAGTATTTTTTATTGATAGTATTTAAAGCATTTGGTACACATTTTCTGTTTTTGAAGGAAAGTAACTATTTATGTTTTTTTGTGTTTCCGCCTTTTTCTTTTCTTGTTCAAAATTTTCTATAAATATACCAGATTTTTTATAGTCATTGTATGTTTTTTGGTATCCGTGTTGGTTATAATCATTTAGAAAGTTTTGCATAGTAATGACTGTTTTTGTTTCGTTTAGTGATCTAGCGTACTTTAGTAAGGCATCATAATCGTCGACTAAAGCATTAATTGTTTTGTTGACTTCAACAAATTGATATAAATTATGTAGCGATATTATAATTGGTACCAACTGATTATCCTGGCTATACATGAAGTCTATATTAGTGTTTCTACAGTATGGACAATTACAGGGCAGAGTTTTCATTAGTTTTTGTTTGTTACGGCCAAATAACAAAAAATATCGAGCTGACATCGGCAAATAATACATACGAGTCCTTGATCCCATGTTAAAGGTAGAAGAATCAAAAGTTATTTTTGTGTTAAAGTGGTGTGATAACATTGCCAAGGCTAACATATTTTGTATACTACTCATACCAAAGAAGTGAATGTTGTTGAGTAAATTTTTTGCGTTGTTTTCATGTAAAACCATATAGCCAAGGGTTTGCAGAAAAACATTACTAGATGGTTTGATACCAATTGCCCAGCCATCAAAATTAAAGTCTTTGACTGCATTATACCAGGTTTTTATTTGTGTCAGGTTATGACCATGCAAAATATTATATAATTTGAAGTTATAGTTTTCACGGCTATTTTGGAATATTTGAAAATTCTCTAACGATTTTTTAAGAGACGTATTAAAATCATTTACAATCGGTTCATCAAGATTCATTCCAATATCTGCATTTTTTTCAATCCAACGTAATATATCTATCGGTTGAATACTAATAGGTTTTCCTTTACGAGTAAATGATGCAATTTGGAATCCGCCGCTATCTACAAGCAACTTTAAGTTTGATGGATAACCGTATGTCTTTCTAACGTTTTCGATGTCAATATTGTAATATGCATTTACTAATGCATGATCATGCTGAAAAGCAGACTTTTCTGTAAAATATTTAATGTCATATCCATTAAACTCTAATTCAGGATGATTTTTCCAGTAGTTTTCAAATTGTTGTCCATTTGCCGGTACATAAATTGATTTCATAATAATTCCTGTATAATTTTATTTATCACATTTTGATATTGATATTTTTTCACAAATTTTTGGACATAATGTCTATCATTATTTGTAGCATTTATTGCAATATTTATATAATCTTGTATTTTATCTTCATTTATATATCGATGTAAATATGGTACTGTTTCTTTAAAAGACAATTTATCCGGTACAATCGGAATACATCCACAACACATACCTTCAACTACACCGATGCCAAACGTTTCTTGTTCTGAAGGAGCGATTATTCCAGATGCTTTACTTAACAAATCATAGTATTCATTTTTAGTTCTTTGTTTATCTAGGCTTACTATAATATTGTTATTTTCTCGGAGTTTAAGTACTTTTTGGTAGCCTTTTTCAATGGATTTACGACCAGTAAAAACAATATAAGGTTCTTTGGGTATATTACCGTATTGCAATGTCAAACCTTGTACATCTATGGGAAATCCAACTACTTTTACTTTATCTTCAGGTACTGTTCTATTAGATATTAGTAGATCTTTATGGAATTGAGTTGCAACAAAAATTTTGTCGCAAACCTGAAACCAAGATTCTTCGAGTCCTTTGGCCCATGAAGTCATTCCTGTTTGGGCAGTTAAATCCCACGGATCGTATGTACCAGCATGCAGGTATCCGGATATTTTAATATCTTTTTTGAGTAATGCTTTTATATAGGGCAAAACTTCTAAACCTGGATTCCAGAGGTCTGTAAAAAATATTGTGTCACTAGATTTAATAGTATCAAATTGTTTAAGTAAATTAGTTAATTGTGTTAATTTCCAAATATTGGTTCCTATGGGGTCCAGAAAAAACTTTCCTTGCAAGTTACAATCAAATGATTCGCCGAGAATGATTTTGTTTGGTATATTATTGAATTCGAAAACATCCTGAAAATATTTGAGCCATTGTATAGAATATCTTTGTTCTAAGGGTTCCATAGGCATTAAAAAAATAGTCATTTTGTCCAAGCACCGCCTTTTGCAAACTGAAGTTTTTTACAATTCCTGCATAATGAATTAGGATGATTTTTATTAATATTATTTATGTTGGTTATGTGCCCAATTGGATATTTATTGTTGTAGTCGTTACAACACGATACAATAGATCCATCCCACAACACAACACAATAATTATATTTTAAGAAGTAACATTCTTTTGATTCGGGCATTTCACTTTTGGTATTGATTTGTGATGCCCAATTATCCTGTAATTTTTGTTCGTGGACTATGTTGGGCCCGAATTTAAATACAGAAAGGTCATTTTCTGTTATGGTATGTATTCGTATATTGGTGTCGGGATAGTTTTCACATATACTAAGAAATTTATTAACGTTATCAATGTAACCGGGTTTATTATAAAAGTAATCACAAGCTATTCGAATTAATTTTGGTTCAGATCTTAAAACATTATAACCAAAATCTTTTAATAATAATCCATTTGTACTAAATTCGCAGTTAACATTATATGTCCAGAATATTTTTATAATATCTGGTAATTTTACATGTAATAATGGTTCTCCCATGTGGTGTAATGCAATATACGTTTGGTTGTTTTTTTGACAATATTCCGCAACTTTTTTTACTATTTCAACAGATACATAACCTTTTGGTCTTGTCATTTTATTATGTGGGCAATAACTACAATTAGCATTACAATAATTAGTGGTTTCAAGCTGATAAATTTTCATACTATAGTTTATGCGCTTTTAGTATAAAAAGGTTTTGGTTAGAAAAATTTAGTCTTCTTCTTCGTTGTTATCATCTTCTATATCTTTATCTTTTTTGTTATAAGGCATATGCGGATATAATGGACAATTTATGTTATTACAATCACGAAGATCTTTGTCTTCGTACTCGCCCATACAATCAGCACAAAACGCTTTTATTGCTCTTTTTGGAGGTAGTGTTTTGTAGTCTTTACGATATTGTAATAGTTCTTTTACACCTTTAGGTTTTGACATTTTTAATACCTACTTATATATTTGTATCCTGATATTCGTCACGACTTGTTTTCATAAATTGTTCTTTTGGAATACAATAAATTAAACTAGATGTTTCGAGTTTAACAGTATCAGTCGTTTTAAGCAGTTTAACATTTTCTTGTGATATACATGCCATGATATGACAACTCGATAAAATATCGCCGGGAACCAAATTTAAATTATTAAGCATTACTTCGTAGGTTATAAGATAACCCTGACTTATAAAATAACGTATTGTATCATAATTAGCAACTTCTGATTGTCCTCCTGCACCAAAATATAGGTGCGAAACAATGATATGCTGTTTAAGACACTGATATAATTTGTCTAGAATAACATCTATGGATTGATCGCCTACAATAAAAAGAGTTTGAAGGCCTTTGAGCCGGCCTTCTACTTCTTTTCCTACCCAAAAGTTACTTTGGGACAATTTTAACGCCTTCCTCTTCTCCTGTGATTGTGTACTTCTTCCACCTTCCTCTTCCTTCCCTGATGTCTCGGAGTATTGCTTTAACCTGTCCTTTGGTCTTTTTAGGGTCATCATCGGGCCTTGTTTCAATAACCATGCTAACAATGTCGTTGACGGTAGCCGCTCCGGTTACAAGGGCAGTCTCAATTGCATCGGCTCTGCTATTCTTGGTGTCAAACATTTTCTTTTCACTCTCCATATTGTTCTGGTTTTGTTTGGTCTCAACGGGCAATACAATGGTCTGGATCGTTTTGCTTGTAAACTGTCCTAATTCGTTTCGACCAGCAATAGTCTCGTTTTTTTGTCCTTTTACAAACTGGCCTTTTTCATTTCTGTATTGCACAATATATCACTCCTCATACCTTAACAAATACATATAGTACCTTTGAGAATATATAGTTTACGCCACAACATCAAAATAAGGACAAAATAAAAAAATTAAAATGATTGTATAAAAAAAATAATAATTTTTGTTTGGTAAAACCAGTAGGCTAATATCAGTTTTTTAAATTACTTAAAAATTAGGTCACGCGAACTTATTAGTTCACGCGAATTTAGTCATACCTACAACTGCATCCGTTTTCATTATCTTCGGATACTGTAATAACGATTTGTCGGTTAGGATAGATTGAATTAATAGATTTATATAAGTTGTCTGATATTGTTTCACAACTTCCAAGATCTGTTTTATTTAGTTTTGGTATACAAAAAGTTTCAACGAAATGTTTAAATAATATAAATTCTATATCACGTTCGTTATGTTTTACTTCAATACAAACCTTTACATGAAAAATGTGTCTGTGAGAACTACGTAAAAAGGATACTTCTTCGGGTGCGTTTGGATAAGAATGAAAACCTTCGAACTGGGTATTAATCCAAATAAATTTTTTGTTCATATATAAACACCTAAAAATCAAATAAAGTCTTTGTTTTTTTAGCTGGCTTAACTTCCTTTTTGATTTTAATTTCAGATAAACCAAGTAGTTTACGTTCTTTAGTATCACATCCAAGTGCTAGGGCAACTTCGTTCCAGTCTATATGGGCTAGATTACATATATTTCGTTGGAATTCTTGTTCACTCCAAAAATAAAAACGTTTTGCCAGACTTTTTTGGAGTTCAAAGACCTTAGATTCTTTTTCTTTTGTGGCTTTGGGATATTTTATAAAAGCATTTTTATCAGACAAACCTAAATAAAGTAGATCGGTTACCATTTTTTGATCACAAAAAAATAAATATTGGTTAATTGTATTACACCAATATAAATCTTTTGTAGAACCCGAACACCATCTAACTAGTGGATATACTAGTTTTGGATCAACATTTTCGGGATGACCAGATTTTAATGCTTTCATAGAGTTAAGCATAATTACTCCATAAGTTTATAGAACATGGCTTCTATTACAATTTGTGGCCATGAACCATCTTTTAGGTGTTTATAAGCTTCACATATCTCTAAAATAGCTAATTTTTTGTATATGTCTGATTCTGAACTATTAAAAATGACAGTTTCTAAATCTTTTAAGAATTGTTCATTATCTATACTTTTATCTAAATATGTTTGACGTGCATTTATAAAATCCTTCTTTTTAATTAAGTCAAAAATTACTTTTGCAAAAATTGTTTCATTAACTAACTTGGATAAAGTTACGCCATCTTTTAGTTCTTGAATTTTATTAATCGATGCACGTAAATCAGAACCGTTGTGTTCCACAATTTTTTCAAGCGCTGCTAGTTCATATGATATTTTTTCTTGTTTACAAATAAATTCTAAACGCTTTATAATATCTTCTTTTTTAATGTTAGAAAAATCTATTTTAATGCATCTGCTTTGTAATGGATCGTCAACACGATTGATATAATTACATGTAAGTATAAACCGACAATTACCAGCATATTGTTCCATTAAGTTTCGTAGGGAATCTTGTGCTGAATTAGTTAAAGCATCGCATTCATCGAGAATACAAATCTTAATATTAGAATCTTTACTACGAGTCGATGCAAAAGTTTTAACTTTTTCTCTTATGGTGTCAATTCCTCTTTCATCTGAACTATTTAAAATAATATAATCACATTTTAATTTTTTTACAATAACTCTAGCTAACGTAGTTTTTCCTGTACCAGGTGGACCAGATAATAAAAGATGTGGCATAGAATCATCTATATCAAAATTTAAGTTTAGACCCACTATATCTTCTAGAATTTGTGGCCGATATTTTTCTACAAGTAATGTCATTTTATTCCTCCAAAAAGGTTATTTAGGTTTCTTCAATAACTAACGGAGAAACCATCCATTTAATAGTAGAATCAGGTTCTGTGCTGGTAATAAGTATTGGATAATCTTCATTAAACGCTACCATTACTTTACCAGTAATTACAGAAATAAATTCCAGAAATGTTATTCCGTATTTAGTTCTTACATCTTTATAATCGACTTTTGTTTTGGTTGTTAATTCGTCTGATTCTTTTTCGCCGGTCTTAACATAGAAAATATTATTTTTTACTTCTGCTATAACACCAGTTTTTTCTGATCGTAGTGTTGCAGTATTCTTTTTAATTGTTGTAAAAACATTACTATCTAATTCAAAACCGCCGTCATGAGCTAATGTTGGTAATGTTTCTAAATCACAATTTATGTATTTTTCGTCTACCATAATAATTTTTGCGTCATTATTGTCAGAATTTATTATAAATGCATTTTCTTTAATAGATAATTCAACATTTCCTGACATTGTACCTAAAACGGCTAACAATCGTGGAATGTTTCCTATTGGCACGTTCATTGGTGTATAATCCAAGAAAACGTTTTTCCGGAGTAGGCCAGTTACTGCACCGCAATTGCTTATATCTTTTACGGTCAGGGTTAGCCCCTCAGGACCAAACTTAAGTATGCCTTCGGGTATGGCTCCGTTTATGCTAACTTTTTTTATAAAATCTGCTAGAGTTTTTGCACTTGTCTTTATAGTATCACAACCTTCTAAAAATGTTATTAAAACAAGTTAACGTTAATAGTATTTAAAGGTTTTGGTAAACCTTGATTATTTTCCAGCACATCTGATATGGAGACGATCTGAATAATTGCAACCAAGTCGGCATGCTACCTTCCAGGTGTTTTTGCCGGAAATCGATAGTTTTTGGTTATTGTCGCCAGCTGGCATCAACCAGGTCCTAGAAGGATTTAGATCCGTGTTCTCAAACATATCTTTGATTTCAGCTTCCAAGAAGGCCCACGGTAAATTACCAACAACAAACTTAAAGTAAATGTTTTTGCGGCCACTATCCGAAATTTTTAACCAATTGGTTATAAACTCATTGCGGTCCTTGGAGGAAGTAAAACAATCCTTCTTGGGACTAATAACCATAATATTGAAGCGTTTAAATAGTTCTTCCTGGTTGTTTATGGTACCGTTGGTTTCGATGTCGAATAGTTGACCGGGTAAACCGTTCATGATTTCAGAAATGGCAGTGGGTTGTAGCAACGGCTCGCCGCCAGTAAAAATTATTCGGCTGTTCGGATAAGTTTTCAGGTAGTTTTGGATACGACTTATCACAGAAGATGTTTCAACTTCTTCGATCCTATCTTTCTGTGGAGAATCGCATCCCTTACAAGATCTATTACATTTTGAGAGTCGAACGAATATAGCTGGCCTTCCTACAGCAGGGCCTTCTCCCTGTAGGCTATAAAATATTTCGCTTAGGTTCATTATTGTTTTCATAGTTATAGTTTAGTTTTAGGAGTTTAAATACTTTTTGGTTAACATAAAAAAGGTGGATGGAAACGACGGATCAAGTGGGCATTAGGGGGCGACCTCCTCATATCCGAACCTTGCTGTATACTCTGCCTTATATTTTTGGCGAAGTTCTTCTGTCCACGGATCATTGCAACAGATTCGCCACTCGCCCCTGGCAAGGGCATCCGAACACGCTTGCCAGCATACCCCTCCGGCGGAGGTGCCATCCAGATAGGGGCAGCCCGCCATCTAGGCCACCTCCTCGGCCTTCTCGTCAAACATTTCTTTTTCCCATGCCGCTGTTGCTTCTTCGATGTTTCCTGATCTCATGTTTTTACGATAGATCGCGTCTATCGCCGGGTGTAAGCCGATCACTCAGGCCACCTCTTCTTCTTTTCTAACCTTAATTGTTATGTGTTCGCAACCTTCACTAATCTGGGTTCTGTTCAACCAGGTCCTTCTTGACCTGATCTTAAATCCAGCCAACCTAAGTTCTTCCTTAATGTGTGTTGGTATTCTTGCTTTTCTGCCATATTGTGCCCAAACTCTTTCGCTCATTTCAAATTTCACCTCACTTTTTACCAAGTACTACTAGTACTTCCGAGAATAAATAGTTTACGGTTCAAGAACAAGCCAATAATTACTTATAGTATTAACACGTATATGTCCATAATGTTCGACTTAAATAAAGCACTAAAAAATGTAGAAAATGCTAGAAAAAGAAACAAAAAATCCGAAAACACAAAAATGTGGTTCGAAGTATTTGATGAACTATATTTAGATCGTGTAAATAAAGGAGGCAAAAAAGAAATTATTAATATAATATTAGAACATAAACATTTATGTAAGTAGAACCAAAAACTATTTATTCTGGTAACTACTATATGTAGTTGGTGAGTACTTTGAAATACAATGAGATAGTAAAACAGGATGCAAAAAGAATCAGAAATTCTGAATGCATTGCCATCAAACGAGTCAATGACATAATCGGAATGAAGGTATTTGAATGCCGAAAATAAGAATGAAAAATTCTCCTGCCCATAAAAAGAATGTGGTTATAAAAATATCAAGAAAAAATCTGTTGGTATGGTAAAACAGAAAAAATTTGATGATTCCAGAACAATTAAGGTTACTAGGAGATAAAAAATGTCAAATATTCGCAATTCGGAAACCAGTCACATAGTAAAAGACATCCAAGATGTACCGCCAGCATTGGATCCGCGATATCCAATGGACTATCCGCATATATAAATATAAAAAATATTTTTTATTTTTTTTTAATATTCAAATTCTACATAATAATCCAGGAATGTGTTATATCCTTCTTCTAGTTCTTCTTTAGTAAATATTCTGATTGTTGCTTTTTGTTCTGGATTTCTATCTATAATACTATCCAAGTAAACAAATATTACTTTTGGTTTTCTTCTTAATGCATGCCAATATCCCGACGCCTGGATAACATGGCTATCATACGATTTTCCTGTTTTTATATCAAGTAAATATAATGCTTTATCAAAATGGATATCAAGTAGGTCGTTATTGCAGCTAATTTTCGCTAGCATATCAAGAGTCCCTGCATACGGTGGATTTTTATTAAACAACGATGTTTCCACAAAAAACGGCTGAATACTTAAATGCAAGTCATTCCACATTTTTATGCAGCGATTTATTCTGCCATAAACTTCTTCCCTGGGTATATTCCAGATGGGATTGCATGAAATTGGTAATACGTTCTTGGAATAACGACCAAGTATTTTTTTATGAACAATGGTTCCTATGTGGGCACTAGGTCCAGGTCCCCTTGATTTACCGGGATTCTTTTTGTGTCCAATGATTGTAGTTACAGACGGATAAGGTATTTCGTCTTTAAAATAAAAACGACCATTTGGCGTTTGCTTTCTGTAATACGCAGATTTATCATTAACAAGCATTATATATCATCTAGTCCGGAAAAGTATTCGTTTCTTTGTCATAGAAACCGCGGTCATTGTGGACGTAATCATTATAGTCATAATATGGAAGTTTCTTTCTTTTTACTATTATTATAGTGTATCCAAGAATGTTTATAACGATCATAGTATCATCCTATAAATTTTTCTAGTGGTATCGGCATTTCCTTTATTCTTTTATTTGCTATATCCACATATTTTTGTTTTTTTTCAATACCTATAAAATGCCTATTTGTGTTTATGCAAGCTATTGCAGTTGTTCCAGAACCAATACAATTATCGAGAACTAAATCGTTTTCGTTTGTATATGTTTTAATTAAATATTCAAATAGTGCTACTGGTTTTTGCGTTGGATGTAATTGATCCTGACGTCTCCAGTTTTGAGGAAATTTTAATATGCTTCTTGGAAACCGGCTACCATCTGTACATGCTTTTGTAATTATTTTAATACCATAATTATGATCATTTCTAGCAGCATTTCCTCCTGCATTACATCCAACTTTATCATAATTTTCATGTCCAAATGTTTTCTGTGCGTTATATACTCCTCGATTTTTAAAAAATACTAAAATATTTTCATGATATTTCATTGGCCGAAATTTCGCTAGTCCGAATTGCGAACTTCTATTTTTATCCCATATTAATTCATATTTAAATAATTTTCTGTTAGAATTTATTAGGTCTGTAGTAAATGGTTGGCTACCAAACAATATTATATTTCCATTGTCTTTTATTATTCTAGTATAATTTAACCAAATATTAGTTAGTGGTATCACTGAATCCCAATAACATTCAGTAGTTCCATACGGTAAATCACATAAAATCATATCAATTGATTTATCGGGAATTAGTGGCATTAATTCTAAACAATCCCCTTGATGTATTCTATCTATTTCTAACATATTATCATTTCCTGTAATCGTATTTATATTTTTGTATGGCCATAAATATTGCAGTAGATACTGAAGTCTTGTAAGTGATTTCACAAATTTTGTTTTTGTGATTGAATAGAACTTGTGGTATCAATGAAATAGTAAATACCAACGAACATATCATGAGAAGTTGGTCAGAAAAAGGTTGTATAAAATCTAGCATTATTTATCGAGTCCTTTTACTAATTCAATTAATAAATTATCCGCAAATCTTCTTGAATTATAACTTACGGAATAATATATTTCCCATGTTTTTGTCTTTTCTGATTTTTTCCATTCGCCATCCAGACTACCCAAATCCAGTAATTTTTGCAGGTTTTCTCGAATTGTTGTTCTATCTATATGTGTTATACTTCGCATGTCAGCAAAACTTACTTTTTCAAATATAGTAACAACAATCATTAATTGTGTCGTCGGTGATAATACATGCCATCTATCTAGTTTGGATATCCGATCATATAACGAAAGATTTTCTTTGTGTGTTCTTACCAACTTGATCATATTAGTCAATGTTTTGCCTCCCTCACCAGTACCATGCATTCAACATACCCCGGATATTCATTATTTCATAACCAAGGAAAAGCAGGGAATATGGAATATTTTTTAATTTTAAAAATCCAATCAACATATAACCATTTGAAAAAATTCACAAAAAGAACCCTAGTCCTCTTATTCCTGCATCTAAATCAGAAGCAAAAGTTGCACCCAAAATTGCTAATACTAATGTAATGTATTCTAATGGATGCGACTTCAAATCACCAAATAATTTATTTATA
>Ga0255344_1003823_pt1 | contig 16099 bp, 13 predicted proteins | sample wastewater_treat_5_FD_192414 | JGI IMG/M metagenome (GOLD analysis project Ga0255344, IMG submission 192414) | Wastewater microbial communities from Lulu Island WWTP, Vancouver, Canada - plant18 | ecosystem: Engineered > WWTP > Wastewater > Unclassified | place: Canada: Vancouver, British... | reverse complement strand
CACAGGAGACGATAAGCTTATTTCCGAAATAAAGGAGAGGATAGCCTTCCTTGCGGCGGATATCGACACTGAATCCGTCTGCTGCGGTGTTGACGGCAGCGGAAATATTTCCGCCAAGGACGCTTCGGCTATACTGACATACTACGCTAAAAATTCAGCAGGTCAGAGCTGCACATGGGACGAAATGTTCGGATAAAAAAGATCCCTGACATGACAAACACCACTTTTTCTGAGGTGTATGTCTGTCGGGGATCTTTTTGCAAAAAAAAGGAAGAACTCTTTCCGATAGTCCTTCCTCTGTCGTATTATATTATCCTGCCGCTGAAATGGTCTATTTCATGCTGGATTATCTGCGCTTCAAAGTCACGGAAGGTCTGCTTCTTTTTCTTGAAGCGGTGGTCGAGATACTCAACGGTGATGGACTTATACCTCTGAACCGGTCTTACGCCGTCAAGAGAAAGGCATCCTTCCTCGGTATCGTAGGTATCCTTCGACTTGTCGGTTATCTTCGGATTTATCATAGCTACGGCTTTTCCGCCGACAGCGGCAACAAGGATGGTCTTGTGTACACCTATCATATTTGCCGCCATTCCCACACATCTGTCCGAATTTGCTGCGAGAGTGTCAAGGAGGTCACGTACCGTCTGCATATCCTCTTTTCCTGCGGGCTCGGATTTTCTTCCGAGAACAAGGGGATCTCTTACAATTTCACGTACCATCAGGCATTCACCTTCATTTCCGCATTGAGGAGCTGAACATATTTGAAGCCGTACTCATCGTAGCTGTTGAACGCACCCTTTATTGTAATGCTCTGACCTTCTTCGGGATAGTCATCGGGATATTTGTAATCACCGTCAAGCACGAATTCTATTCCCTGCTGACAGCAGGCTGTTGCATCGGGGACGATAGCCGCAAAGATGTACTTATCGCCGCCCTCGTCATGATAAACGCTGAAATTGCCCTCAAGCTTTACCATTTTTCCCTCGTACACATCGGGGTAAAGTATCATATTTGAAACAGTGCTGTATATCATGGTGCTGCTCATTGTGGTCAGGTCATAGTCGATACCATCCTCGGGCTGCTGAGTCTCGGAAGAAGCCTGTGAAGTCTCTGAGGTATCTGATGTCTCGGCGCTTCCGCATGAAAACATCGAAGCCGCACAGAACAGAAGCGAAAGTAAAAATGCAGTTTTTCTCATTTTTCACCTCTCCTTGCAACCATTGAAATAATACTGAAAATAAAGAATACCGCTATGTCAGCCGCTACTATGGTCGAGCCGACGGGAGTTCCCTCAAGAATAGCGAGGAGAAGTCCCATTGACGCACAGAAAAGCGATATTATCACGGAGCAGACAATAACGCTCCTGAAGCTTTTGAACACTCTCATTGCGGAAAGTGCGGGGAATATTATAAGTGCCGATATCAGAAGTGAGCCGACGAAGTTCATGGCAAACACTATGATGACTGCGATAACTACTGCAATAAGCAGATTGTACAGATCAGAGCGTATGCCCGTAGCCTTTGCGAAGCTTTCATCAAAGGTTACGGCGAATATCTTGGTGTAAAAGAAGAAGAACACCGCTACCACTATTGCCGACATGACAACGCAGGTTATGACGTCTTTCTGCGAAAGGGTGAGTATCGACGTTGAGCCGAAAAGGGTACTGCACACATCCGCCGACAGATTTGCCGAAGTCCTGCCGTTTTTCGGGGCAAGGTTCATGAGCAGATATCCCAGAGCCAGCGCTCCCACGGATATCATGGCAACTGCGGCATCGCCTTTTATCCTCGTATTCTGTCCCGTCCTCAGCAGGAGGACAGCCGAAACTACGGTAACAGGCATGATTATCAGCATATTGTCCGTAACATTGAGAACTGTAGCGATCGCCATTGCGCCGAACGCAACGTGTGAAAGTCCGTCACCGATGAACGAGAATCGCTTCATTACCAGTGTCACACCGAGAAGCGATGAGCAGAGCGAGATGAGAAGTCCCACTATAATAGCGTATCTTACCGCAGGGAACTGCAAATATTCCATAAGCTTGTCAATTTTCTCAGTCATCGTCCTCACCTCCCATAACAGAAAGGAAAGCCTTACCTATCTTGCTGCTGAGGTAATCCTCCTTAGTGCCGAAAAACTTCTGTTTACCGCCGATATGGAGGATATGCTCGGCATACTTCACAGCGGCATTCATATCATGTGATACCATTATAACGGTTATGTTGTCCTTCTTGTTAAGGCTGTCTATCAGCTCATACATCTCATTTGAAGCCTTCGGATCAAGACCTGTAACAGGCTCGTCAAGGAGTATCATCTTCCTTGCGGCACAAAGCGCACGGGCAAGAAGCACTCTCTGCTGCTGACCGCCTGAAAGTTCACGGTAACAGCGGTTTGCCAGATGAGTTATCTCCAGACGCTCCATCATGTCCTTTGCCAGTTTTTTCTCTTCCTTATTATAAAAGGGACGGATTCCGCAGCGGTTGACACATCCCGACTGAACTATCTCTTTCACGGATGCAGGGAAGTCTCTCTGCACCATAGTCTGCTGAGGAAGATAGCCTATCTCATTCTTTTTGACCTCACCAACGAAATTTATCTCGCCGCTGAGCTGAGGCTTCAGTCCGAGGAGAGCCTTTATCAGTGTGCTCTTTCCAGAGCCGTTTTCGCCAAGTATGAACAGATAGTCTCCGCTTTCCACGGTGAAGTTAAGTCCCTTTGTGACAACGCTTCCCTCATAGCCAAGGGAAACGTTCTCGCATTTCAAAAGTGTACTCATATCAGTCAAGCACCTTTCTGAGAGTTTCAAGATTCTGACGCATTATAGAAATATAGGTCGCACCGCTGCTGACCGTATCAGCTGTAACAGACTGAATGGAATTGAGCGTCTCGATGCTGCGGCTCTTGTCGGCTGAGTTGTCGATAACAGCCTGAGCGATGGACGGATCGGAGTTTTCGATGGTAAATACAGTGTCAATTCCAAGTTCGTCGATCTTGTTTGAAAGTCCCGCTATAGTCTCGAAGCTTGCTTCAGTCTCAGCGGAACAGCCTACAAATGCGGCAAAGTAGTCGATGCCGTAATCGTCCACCAGATAGCGGAACGGGAAGCGGTCGCCGAAAACTATGGTCTTTATCTTGGCATTGTCAGCCATATCCATATATTCGCTGTCAAGAGCGTCAAGTTCGGCATTGTAAGCTGCCAGATTCGCCTTGTAGCCCTCAGCGCCTGCACTGTCAAGCTTGCAGAGAGAATCGCAGATATCCTCACAGCATATCTCGGCATTTCTCAGAGAGAGCCATACGTGCTCGTCGTACTCGGGACCATCGTCCTCGCCTTCTTCCTCTTCTTCCTCAGCTTCCATGCCTTCCTTTACTTCTTCTTCCTTAGCGAAATCACCGATAGAATCGAGAAGTTTCACTACCTGCATATCCTTGTTGCGGGCTTCCTTGAGAGCGTCATCCACCCGTTTATCGGACTCACCGCCCACGTAAACAAACATATCGCAGTCGGATATCTTCATAATATCCTCAGCGCTGGGCTGGTAGTTATGGAGGTCAACGCCATTGTCAAGAAGATAGGTTATCTCCACATTCTTGCTGTCGCCGACTATCTGACGGGTCCAGTCGTACTCAGAGAAAGTGGTGCAGATAACATCTATTTTTTCGGGATCTGAGGAAAGCTCACCCTGTGAGCAGCCTGTGAACGAACATGACAAAACAGCCGCCATAACAGCTGCTGCGAATTTACCTGATAATATTTTCATAGGAACTCCTTTTTGAATTTGATAATCATTTTCAAATCACATTATACTTCATTATCGTCACTTTGTCAAGTCCCGGAATCATATTTCATGCACTTTTCACAGGCAGGCTGTTGACGAACATGAAAAAGGGCTGCCATAACCTCGGTACTCTTATAGAAGTTTTTACATGAGTCTATTGAGGGAAACCCTTTTGAAAAAGGGTTCTCCCTCAAACTCCCTTCCTAAAACTTTCAGTTTTAAATTTTAGCCTGATATGGCGCACCAAGTAAACTTACAATTTTTTATATTGTATGATGTGCGCCATATCAGGCTAAAATTTGGACCAAAAGTCTTTGGAAAGGGGGTACGGGGGAAGAACCTTTCCTCAGAAAGGTTCTTCCCCCGATAAATACGTATAAAGCTTCTATATGAGTATCACGGTAAGGCAGCCCCTGCATTATAATAACACGGCATTGTCAATGTCACCTGATGTCAGCGAGGAAATCCAGAACTGCTTCCGCACACTCATCAGGCTTTGACTTATAAAGGAAATGATCGCCCGGCATATCCTTTATCGTGCAGCTGCCGATCTTCTCCGCATACGGTTCAATGACCTCTTCCCTTTCCCTTTTGGCTTCGTCTAACATTTTACCGCATACGTAGTCCGTAAGTTCATCCTCGCCGCCTGTAAATCCGTCTGAATACTCATCCAGATACATCTGCTTCTGTTCGCTGTTTTCAAGGAATTCCCTTACCTCATCGGCCGAACGGTAGCTGCTTGTGAACGAGAGATACAGCTTAGGAACGTCGTTGGGGACAAGTTCGTTCCACACGGAGTTGCAGTTGATCTCAGAATTCTTTGAATCCGAAATAAAAGCATCCGAGCCGACTGTCTGCCAGATCATATAATTGAAGGCTTTTTCCTCGGTTTCGGTAAACTGCGGATGCTCAATACGGAAGATCGGAAGTTCGCAGAATCCTCTCCTCTCCAGCTTATAGAGATACATCATGTCGGAAACATCCTGTTCCTTCGGCGATCCAACAGGCTTCGGACAAACGCCGTCAAGGTTCACCATGGCCTCGATCTCATCGGGATACTTGCTCACCCAGTACGAAGCATAGATCGCTCCAAGAGAATGGGGCATCAGCACGTAAGGCTTCTCCACTCCCGCATTTTCCAGAGCCTTGCGGCAGTCCTCCACAACAAGTTCAGCAGTGATATCATCCTTGATATCGTCGCTTCCGTTATAGCCCGGACGAGAAAGGAAAATGACCTGATCTTCCTCCTGCAAATTCTTCGCAAAATCTTTCATTTCCAGCATGGTGCCGTAGCCTGCGCCATGAAGCACTACTATCCTGTGCTTACCGTTCTCATTGCCTGTCTTCACCACACTCAGCGAATGATCGCCAACAGACACAAGATCGCAGTATCCGTTTTTCTCCAGAAACTCAATATGCTTCGGCTCCATTATGCGGTGGTAACCGAAAATTCCCAGAAGCGCCAGAACCGCCAGTATCACCAGCACAAGCACCAGAATGAGTATCGCCTTGAATAGTTTCTTCACAGTTCCCATATTTTTGACTCCTCGTTATATAATAACATGATTATAACACACCAAAGATTAAAAAGTCTTTAAATAATGAGAATTTGCAAATAAAAAGCAGCACCTCTGACGGATCAAAGGTGCTGTCTGATATAGCTAAAGAATAATTATGCCTTGTTAACGCTTCCGAAGAGTTCCATCTTCTCCTTGACCTTAGCCTTGATAGCCTCAAAGCCGGGAGCGAGAAGCTTTCTTGGGTCGAAGCCCTTACCCTGCTTGTCCTTGCCTGCTTCAATGTAGCCTCTTGTAGCCTCTGCGAATACGAGCTGGCACTCTGTGTTAACGTTGATCTTAGCAACGCCGAGAGAGATAGCCTTTGTGATCATATCGTCAGGGATACCTGTACCGCCGTGAAGAACGAGAGGCATATCGCCAACAGTCTTGTTGATTGCCTCGAGAGTCTCAAAGCTGAGGCCTTCCCAGTTTGCAGGATATACACCGTGGATGTTACCGATACCAGCTGCGAGGAAGTCAACACCGAGATCAGCGATCTGCTTGCACTCGTTAGGATCTGCGCACTCGCCCTTACCGATAACGCCGTCCTCTTCACCGCCGATAGCGCCTACCTCAGCCTCGATTGAGAGACCAAGACCGTGAGCAACGTTTACGAGCTCAGTTGTCTTAGCAACGTTCTCGTCGATCGGGAAGTGTGAACCGTCGAACATGATTGAAGTAAAGCCAGCCTTGATGCACTTGTAGCAGCCCTCATATGAGCCGTGGTCAAGGTGAAGTGCAACAGGAACTGTGATTCCGAGAGACTTGTCCATAGCTGCAACCATAGCTGCTACTGTCTCGAAGCCGCACATATACTTGCCTGCGCCCTCAGAAACACCGAGGATAACAGGGCTGTTGAGCTCCTGAGCTGTGAGAAGGATAGCCTTTGTCCACTCAAGGTTGTTGATGTTGAACTGGCCAACTGCGTATTTGCCTGCTCTTGCTTTCTGGAGCATTTCTGTAGCTGAAACTAACATAATTAAAATTCCTCCTGAGAATTACATTTACGGGGTCAAGACCCCATCGTTAATATTATAACACAGCTTTATCAGAATCGCAAGCCTTTATGTAAAATTTAGCAATTAGTGCCCAGTATGAGTGGTTAGTGCTTAGTTGCGAGTGCATAGTGATCAGTGTACATACCTTGACTGTATATATGTAGGGGCGCACAGTGTGCGCCCTGAGTCTGTTGAAAACTGATTTCGTGGTGGCCTCATCCTCCGCAGAATTACAATATCACACCCAATCGGGAGGCCGAGGGCGGCCTCCCCTACAGATTAATATTTCTAATCAACAAAATTGATTTGCGTAACTACTCACCACACAAATCAATTTACAAAATATAATGTCATGTTACGAATGTTTTTGTAGGGAACGCCGCCCTCGGCGTTCCACAGTCTAAAAAAAGGCGCAAAATGGAACGGCGAGGGTGCCGTCCCCTACAGATTAATATTTCTAATCAACCGAATTGATTTGCGTAACTACCCACCACGCAAGTTGATTTTCAAAATATAATGTCATGTTACGAATGTTTTTTGTAGGGAACGCCGCCCTCGGCGTTCCACAGTCTAAAAAAAGGCACAAAACGGAACGGCGAGGGCTGCCTCCCCTACAAATCAATATTTATAATCAGCCAAATTGATTTGCGTAACTCCCCACCACGCAAGTCGATTTTCAAAATATAATGTCATGTTACGAATGATTTTTGTAGGGGCTGCCTTCGGCGGCCCTCCTGACTTTCTGTGTTATTGCACGGACTGCCAAAGGCAGCCCCTACAGATTAATATTTCTAATCAACAAAATTGATTTCCGTGACTACTCACTGTTAACTCTTGACATTTTCATTCATTTATGGCATAATGATAGTGTATAGCATGTATGCTCGTGGGACGGAGCTTTGCTCCGAATAATTAATGAGAGGAGAGTTTTACAATGCTTAAAAAAATCACAAGCGGACTGCTCTCAGCAGTCATGCTGGCTGCTTCAACAGCCTTTTCCATGCCTGTGTCAAGCGTTACAGCTGCTTCCGAACAGAACTACGCTGACGCTCTCGACAAGTCGCTTTTCTTCTATGAAGCGCAGCAGGCTGGTCCTCTTCCATCATGGAACAGAGTTGAATGGAAGACCGATTCCACAATGACCGACGAGGTCCTCGGCGGATGGTATGACGCAGGTGACCACGTTAAATTCAACCTCCCTATGGCTTACTCAGCTTCTCTTCTGGCATGGGGTATGTATCAGTATCCTGACGGACTTGAAAAGACAGGCCTTCAGAAAACTTACCAGAACAACCTGGAATTCGTTCTCGACTATCTGGCTGACTGCGATAAGGGCACAGAGGCTGTATATCAGGTCGGCAACGGTACTATGGACCATACATGGTGGGGTCCTATCGGCCTTATCCAGTACGGTATGGAAGACAGCGGCGCTTCTTATGCTGCTGCCCGTGAAACACTCAAATCTTCAAAGGGATGCTCAGCTGTATTCGGTGAAATGGCTGCGGCTCTCGCAGCAGGTGCAGCTGCTCTCGACGGCAAGATAGACGCTCCCAAGAAGGCTTCTTACATCGAACACGCCGAGAACCTCTTCAAGCTGGCTGACGCTTCCAAGAGCGATTCCGTTTACAACGACAGCGACGCTTCAGGATTCTACCGTTCAAGCCACTTCTACGACGAGCTTTTCTATGCTGCAAACTGGCTCTACATCGCTACAAAGGACAGCTCATACCTCGACAAGGCCAAGAGCTACATCCCTAACCTGGGCAAGATGCTGGGCGAAGGCGATAAGCTGGCTTACGGCTGGTGCCACTGCTGGGACGACACAATGCAGGGCGGTATGCTCCTCTACGCTATCAACACAGGCGAGTACAAGGATCACGTAAAGAAGCACCTTGACCGCTGGGTAAACGGCGATGAAGCAAAGATCACAAAGGGCGGTCTCCGCTGGCTCACTACATGGGGCTGTCTCAGATACGCCAATACAGCAGGTTTCCTTGCAGAAGTTGCAAGCGATACTATTTTCAAGGGCGAAGACACATCCAAGTATGAGACATTCGCTGAAGAACAGATCAACTACTCTCTCGGCGACAACCCGAGAAATTCAAGCTACCTTGTAGGTTACGGCGAGAATTATCCTAAGAATCCTCACCACAGAACTGCTCACGGCTCATGGAAGAACGACCTTGCAGTTCCTTCAACAAACCGCCACATCCTCTACGGCGCACTTGTCGGCGGTCCTAACGAAGACGGCTCATACGAGGACGACCGTCAGAACTACATCAACAACGAGGTTGCTACAGACTACAACGCAGGCTTCACTGCTCTGCTCTGCAAGATGGTAGACAAGTACGGCGGCAAGACAGATCCTAACTTCCCTCCAAAGGAAGAGCACGACGGACCCGAGTTCTACGTTGAGTGCACTTCAAAGGGCGCTGAACCAAGCGGTATGACCATCAGTTTCAAGATCACAAACCACTCCGCATGGCCTGCAAGAGTTCAGGACAACATCTCATTCCGTTACTACATGGACCTCAGCGAAGTAAAGGCTGCAGGCGCTAATCCGGAAGATGTTGTAGTACGCTGTGACCGTGACCAGTCAAAGATGTACTCAGGCGTAACTCCTGCTGAGATCTCAGGTGTAAAGCACTACGACGGCGATATCTACTACGTTGAGGTAACACTCCCCGACGGACGTGCTGTACTTCCTATCTCCGAAGGTATGCAGCAGTGTGAGATCCTTCTCGCTCTGGTAATGCCTAACTACGGCAGCGGCTGGGATGCAACCAACGACTTCTCCAATAAGGAGATCCTCACAGCTAAGACAACAACTACTGCTGACGGCTCTGTACACGGCATCATCACTCCTTACGTACCTGTATACGTAAACGGCAAGCTTTACTACGGTGAAGAGCCTGACGGAACAAAGGCTGACGGTCTGGGCGGCACAGGCGATCCCAAGCCTGTTGTAACTGAGACAGATCCTCCTCTTACAACTACAACCACAAAGGTAACAGACGGACCTGCTGCACCTCCTCAGACAACAGAGACTACAACAGTTGTAACAACATCATTCACTACCATTAACAGCGCAACAGAAACTGCACCTGCCACAACCGCTAAAGGCGGCGGAGACGAGCGTGACAGAAATGTATTATACGGCGACGCAAACGACAGCGGCGATGTTGATATCTCAGATGCAGTTCTCATCATGCAGTCACTTTCCAATCCTTCAAAGTACAAGCTGACAGGACAGGGAGAGGTAAATGCAGACTGTTCAAATGTCGGCGACGGTGTTACCAACAAGGATGCGCTTGCTGTTCAGAAGCTCAAGCTCAACCTCCTGGAAGCACTTCCCGAAAAGTAATCTATAACCGAATTATCAAAGGGCACTCTTATGAGTGCCCTTTTTCTGTCTGAACGGGCTGTGTTTTTGAAAAATGATTTTGTAGGGAACGCCGCCCTCGGCGTTCCACAATCGGTTTCTAATGCCTAAAGACACTCTTTTGAGTGCCCTTTTTCCTGTCTGAACGGGCTGTGGTTTTGTAAAATTGCTATTTAGATATACGCAGAGTATTATCGTGAAATTGGTGTGATAATTGTAAACTTTTCTTTAATTCTATTGAATTAAAGTGTGTAATATGCTACAATATTACCATGGTTTAATATACCCGATTTATAATGCAATATGTAAAGTCATATGACAGGAGGTGCCGGATGAACATTCAATCTATTATTCTTTCCAATTCAATAGGCTGTATTATACTGATCGTACTAATGATCAGCAGTAATCTTGTCAGACAGCGCCGACTGCTCAGCGACCGATTGTTTACCCTGCTGACAATGCTCACAGCTTCGGGATGTATCCTGGAAATGGCTTCTTTCATAATAGACGGCAAAAACTTCACCGGACAGCCGGAACTCGCCATGACCATAAACACTCTCCTCTACCTTGACAATATCTCGTCATCCTTCCTGTGGTGCCTTTACGTTGATCTGCGCTTCTATTCCAGCAAACAGCACACCGGCGACCTTGCGGCAAAGCTGTGTGTCCCCTACTTTATCGGAGTTGCAGGCCTGATAGCCAATCTGAAAGGGCAATTTCTTTTCTGCATCGACAGTGATGGGATCTATCAGCGAAAAGAGATCGGCTACATTTATTATCTCATAATGGCATTCTACCTGATATCAAGCCTTATAATGCGCTTCAAGTACAAGAATGCGGCCGGAAGTCCACGTTTCTTCCCTATATGGATGTTTATCCTCCCTATAATCGCAGGCACTACCGCTCAGATGATATTCTACGGCATCTCCCTTGCATGGTGTTCCGTTGCCATAGGTCTTGTGGGAATACACATGAGTCTCCAGAACGAACTGGCATATATCGACCCGCTCACCAAGCTTTACAACAGGAATTACCTCAACCACATCCTTAACCAGATCACCTACAATCACGATCATATGTGCGGTATCATGCTGGATATGGATCACTTCAAACATATCAACGATACATTCGGGCATTCCGAAGGCGATAATGCACTTGTGGAAACTGCAAGGCTTATAAGTTCCGTTTCCGGCAAAGCTGTTCCGATACGCTTTGCAGGCGATGAGTTCATCCTCCTATTCCCCAACGGTTCAGGAAGCGAACTTGACGATACCGTTAGCGCTCTCAGAGCGGCGGCTGACGAGTTCAACAAAAGCAATAAAAAGCCCTATGACATTTCTTTCTCCATCGGCACCAGCATTTTTGACGGCAACTCAGACGTCGACAGCTTCCTCAGCGAGATGGACGAAAATATGTACGAAGAGAAAAAAATCAAACACAGAAAAGCAGCGGCGGTATAACCGTGATACTCATACAGAAACTTTATACGCATTTATCGGGGGAAACCTTTCTGAGGAAAGGTTCCCTCTGACGGAGGCCGTCCCCTCTGTCAGCTGCGCTGACACCTCCCCACACTGTGGGGAGTCGACCCCGAACCCCCTTTCCAAAGACTTTTAATAGAATTTTTCCCCTGATAGGGCGCTCCACGAAAAATGTGAAAACCAGAAGTATTTCTGGGAGCGCCCTATCAGGGGAAAAATTAATAGTCTTGGGAAACAGATTCGAGAAGAATCTTCTTCAGAATGTCTACCTCAATAATACGTATAAAGCTGCTATACGAATACCACGGTTAAGCAGGGCTGTTATTCCTTGACGTAAGCGGCGGTTATTTCGCAGATGAAGGCTTTATGGTATGGGTCTGCGCTATAGAAAGCCTGTGGGAAGCCGTCGTCGGTAACGAAGCCGCTTTCCTGCATATCGTATGTATAGAGCTTACGGAGGACGAACACCATTTCTGCCTCTTCAAAAGCCATGCGTCCATCCAGTTCAACAGGAGTAAGGCCTGTTTCCTTTACCTTGTCCACATCTCTGCCGGAGTTTGAGCCGCAGAATGAAAGTTCCTTGCGGTGAGCCATAGTGAAGAATGAAGCTGTGAAGCAGTCATCCTTATCCACAAACTCAAATGTATAGCGGTTTGGACGGATGTAAGCTGTGAGTACGTTCTTGTTCCAGAGACGGCCAAGCTGTCCCCATGAAGCGGTCATGGTGTTGAATTTCTCACTTGTGCCGCCTGTAAGGAGCATCCAGTCTCTGCCTATGCTGAGAAATGGGTTGAAGCTGAGCTGGTCGAGTTCGATCTTTTTGAATGACATGATATTTTCCTCCTTGAAAATGATATGTATATTATGCGGCAGTCGTGCTGCCTTTTATTGGCTTAGTCTCAGCGCTGATTTGTAGCGCAGGCGGAGTTTATCGGTGATAAGGGCGATAAACTCGGAATTTGTAGGCTTGCCCTTGCCTGTATCCACGGTATAGCCGAAGAATGAGTTGAGGGTATCGACATTTCCTCTGTCCCATGCTATTTCTATGGCATGGCGGATCGCTCTTTCAACTCTTGAGGAAGTTGTGTCGTAAAGACCTGCAACGGTGGGATAAAGCAGTTTCGTAACGCTGTCCAGCAGGGATTTATCCTCAATTGAGTAGAGAATAGCGGTACGCAGGTAGTGGTAGCCTTTTATATGTGCGGGAACACCGAGCTGATGGATCATATCCGTGACCACTATCTCCATATCGTCGCTGAGGCTGTTTGCCTTATCGCCGATTGCGGAGTTTATGGCATTGCAGAGGTCGTCAGCGTCATAGGGTTTCAGCAGAAAGCGTGAAGCACCGTTTTCGGTGACCTGTCTTTCTATGAATTCGTTATCATATGCAGATACGATTATAAATACAGGGAACTTCACTCCCATTTCCCTTACGCCTTTCATCACAGCGATAACATCGCCGTTCTGAGCGTCCACATCAAGAACAGCCACATCCGGGGGATCTTTCCTGATGGATTCGAGAATAACGCCCATATCCTTTCTTCTTGTATAGGCATACATACCTCTTTCACGGAGTTTATTTGCTATGCTTACTCCTGTTTCGGCTGAATCGTCACCTATAAGTACCTTTATTTTGTTGTTCATTGTTTTATACCTCCTGTGTGATTTTTATTACAATAAATATGATATCACACAGTGAAGTATCCTTGCAACGGAGAATAACGGGATATAATGCGGTTTATCCACGGGAAATGCCGTATGTGGAGAGTGTTGAAAAACGCTGTCGGATCCTTGTGCTGAAAAATGCGGTAAAGAGTCTGTTTACGGTGTCAGATCTTTTTGCTTTTTGAAAGAATATCGTCAGCAATTGTCCGCACACGGGTGCCGGGCGGAAAAAGCTTGTCGGCAAGTCTTGCAACGGCGTTCTTTTTGGCTTTGTGTGCGTAAACGGGCGCAAGTTCGGGTTCTTTGGCATTTTTTGCCCATGCGACGGTATCTGAAAGGTACTGAGCGAGAATGTCCTTATCGCCCTGATAAGCGTAGCTTTCAAGAAAGATGAGCGGAAGTTCACAGCCCTTTGTGCCGTGAGAAGTTATGATATCACCGAATACGGCATCACGCATATCCTTGAAGTCCTCAAAGCCTTCAGCCGCTTCGGGGCAGGCTTCAAGGGCATTTACTATACTTTGCTGAGCGGGAGTGAGAGATACATCTTTCGCCAGACTCATACCGCCGAGGATGAGGAATCCCAGCATATGAGGATCGCTGCAGAAGTCGCTGTGAGCGGTTTTCTTCTGAGGCCATCCGAAGCCGTAACAGCAGTAAAGTCCCATAAGGCATCTGAAAGCGAAGAAGCTGTCGGAGTCATACTCATAGATATGCTGAGCCTGAACGTAGCCTCTGAATCTTCCCGACTTTATCATAAGCGGAACAGCAGACTGCAAAAGCAGAGCCTTTGCGCCTTTCAGTATGGGAGCTTCCACATCTGTTTTTACGTCGCTGCCGATATGAAGCACGGATGAAGGCTTTCCCTTAGCCTTTTTCATGACGATATCAAGAAAAGCTGTATCAGCGGCGGCAGGAACGTTCAGTTCGCTGTGGAGGATGAAGATATTGCAGTTTCCGAATCCGCATTTCTCCAGTGCCTTTTTGACAGTGTCTCTCGGGTAGACGCTTGTGGAAGTAACGATAATTTTCTTATTGCCGTCAGCGGCCTTGCTGAAAAGAGCAGTTCCGCATTCTCTCGGAATGATGTACTGCAAATACAACTGACATTCACGCTCCATAAGGCTGTCACGCTGCTCCTCGGAGATGCCGCTCTGCTTCATGAGGATATTGTAGATATCCTTCAGCTTTATGGGGCTGTTCAGAGCGAGTTTTTTCTCGGCAGCGTCAGCGGCATCTACACGCATATCCGCAAATGAGCGCTCCTTCTTTGACATACCTCTGAAGTCATCTTCCATCAGGGCGTAGAAGCTGCTTTCTTCCGCAAAGGGAAGCATCATCAGCACATCCTCGGCCCTGAAGCTTACGGTCTTGATATTCGGGGATGATATCTCAGCCGTCATTTTGTCCATCAGTTCTTTCTGCTGAGAAGAAAGAGGACGGCGGAGCTTTGGCAGTTTTTCCATATATTCACCACGCTTTTATGTTTTGGCATTATTCTTCTATTTCATCAAGAGTAAGAGTTCCCTCGGAGTTGTAGGCTTTGATAAGGGCATCCTTTGAGGTGTACTGCTCGGAATATTCTCCCTTGCTGTCGGAGACATATTCACCGCCCATAAGTCCGAAGAATGACCATACAGCCTTGTCACGGAAAGCAGTATCGGTATCGGGGACACTTCCGCATTCGGTGATACCGATGATCTTGTCTTTGCCTGCATAGCCCTGTATTGCGGCATATGCTTCACTGAAACGCTCGCCGTAGTCCTTGCCGCCGTTTATGAAGAGGTCGGCAGCGGCTATATCGAAGTTATCCACCAGTGAATCCTTGTTCTGACCATTCCATACCCACAGCAGATTATCCAGCTTGTGGTATTCGGCCATGCGCTTGTAAATGAGGTCCCACAGCCACTTGTAGGCATCTGCGCCCTCAGCGCCCCACCAGTACCAGTCGCCGCATCCTTCGGGGAGAGGTCTGAACATAACGGGAGTATCGCCCAGCCCTTTCAGCTTTTCGGCCATAGCGTCGATATCAGCGATAAGGAGACTGCACTCCTCGGATATCTTTTTCTTCTTCACCATGGACTTTATCTTGTCCTGAGAAAGTGACGCAACGTCCTCATCGGTAACAGCATTTCCCAGCGAGAAGTCGGTATCCTCTGTACGCACTCCGCTTTTCTTTGAAGGAGTGCTCCAGTACCAGCTTACGCAGGAAATACCGCCTTTTTCGTGCCATGCCTTTATTGCATCTGTATCGGTAGTATCTTCGGAAATATCCATATCGGAAAAGCGTATCACAGGGAATTTGCCTGTAGTCCTGTACACAAGGTCTATCTCCTTGTCGGTGTTGTCGGAGACATACTGACCTGTTATGATGTACTTGCCGTAGCTATCGGCAAGGAATTTTTTCAGCTCTTTTGCAGACGAAGCGGACTTCTTCACAGAGGTCTCGGCACTTGTCTTAGTGTTTGCCTTTGAATGGACATCGCTGTTTTCGACTTTCAGATAGTCGATGTCTATAGTGCCGCCTGAGACAGTGAGTTCAAGCTTTGAAGTGCCTTTTTTCATGTACACTCCGCCGACGGTTATATATGTGAAAGCTCCGCCTTCCTGAGTGCGGAAGGTGCTTATCACATCGCCGTCAAGTGTGAGGTGGCAGTCTGCCACGGAATCGGAGGCTATGCTGAATGAAAGGTCGTAGTGCTGGTCGGCGGTCGCCTTTACATCGAAAACGATGGAGCTTTTGTCCGTGAAGCCCTTGACATAGCCGTCACCGCTGTAATCGTCCCTTTCAAATGATACTTTCAGGTCGTCGCTGAGTTTTGCGTCCTCGGCTTCATAAAGGGAATAGAAGTCCTGCTTTTTGATCTTAGGAGTGGTTACTGCGGCCTGAGTGAAGGTCGTCATAGGTTCGGTAGTCGTTGCAGTATCCGTAGATACGGTATCAGCGGCAGTTGTTGTTGATATTTCTGATGATGAGTTTTTCTCTTCCGTGTTTTTGACCTTGTTGCAGGCTGTCATGGAAAATGCTGACAGTGCCGCAAGAACAGCGGAAAGATATTTCTGCAATTTCATTATGGTTCCCCTTTGTGTATCTTTTGTGAGTTTATATCTGTACTGGGGTGTGTTGACACTAAGCCTAAAACGCATCTTTTTGGCAGAATTTTACGCATACTGCGTCGAGAAAACTTGCTGGGCGACAGCCCACCTGCGTTTCCCTCTCCTTGTCTGCGCAGAA
>Ga0255344_1003819_pt1 | contig 16114 bp, 8 predicted proteins | sample wastewater_treat_5_FD_192414 | JGI IMG/M metagenome (GOLD analysis project Ga0255344, IMG submission 192414) | Wastewater microbial communities from Lulu Island WWTP, Vancouver, Canada - plant18 | ecosystem: Engineered > WWTP > Wastewater > Unclassified | place: Canada: Vancouver, British... | reverse complement strand
GCCCATGACCATGCTCACCATCCGCCACGAGGATGTGCGGGCCATCGAAAACAGCGAATTCCGCTTCATACCCCAGGAGCGCAAAGGGACACTGCCCGAAGGAGTGAATGCATGAACATTGGAGACGCCGCGAACCTGAACACATACCCAGATGACACTCCCGAGACCATCCTCCGGCTCTTCGTTTACGGCACCCTGAAACGGGGCTATTGGAACCATCAACGCTTCTGCGCCCAGGCCCGCAGCATCGAACCGGCCGTGGTCTGGGGCAGGCTCTACCATCTCAAAGCCGGATTCCCGGCCATCGAGGTGCCGGAATGGATGATCCTGGCCCGGGGCACCGCCGATCCACTGACCGACGCTCTCAGGCAGCATGAGATCGGCACGCCTCGCTTCGGCCGCCCGACCGGAGACTGGGATCTGATCCATGGAGAGCTGGTGACCTTCACCGATCCGCAGCGTTATCTGCCGCCCATCGACCGTCTGGAAGGCTTTCGGTCCGGCTGGCAGAGCATGTACCAGCGGGTAATGGTGGCTGCTGGATGCCGGAACGCTTCAATTGCAGTATGGATTTACAGGATGGCTCGGGTTACGAATGGGGAGCGAATTGACCGGGAGTGGCGGGGCTAATGGGTGTTGGCCTTGATGCTTTCGGCTGCCTTGATCAGGCTCTTGATCTCATCCTCGGTAAAGCTGGCTTCCTTGATGTAGCGAAGCAAATTCATGACCTCGGGTTGGTCATGAAGGTAGTCGACAACTTCCGGGTCCGTGGACGAGGACAAACGGAACAGCACGTCGGGATCGGCGGCCAGCACCTTGGCCAGTTCCTTAATTACCTCAGGCCTTGGCGGACGCTCCTTACCACGCTCAATGCGGCTAAGGTAGGCGGGGGAAATGCCCACCTTTGTCGCTGTCTCGCGCAGCCCAAGGTCTTGGGCGACCCGAAGGTCGCGGATGGTTTCACCAAAGTTTTTCATAGGCTCTAATATACCTCTCTGTTTAGTGTTTTGCAACACAAAATTTCTCTGGCAATCTTTGGTGTGCTCTGGTATAATCCGGTTGATTTTCACCCAGAAGGCAGGTATCTTACCCCTGTTCTGGCACTGTGCCCTTTTAGGGCCAACACCCCTGCAGGAGAGGCGACATGAGCAATGAAGAGGTTCTGAAACTAAAGGATGTCGCCACCCTACTTAAGGTCGGCGAGAAAACGGTCTACTCCATGGCCCAGACGGGGGAACTGCCTGCTTTCAAGGTCCGGGGCCAGTGGCGATTTTCCCGAAAGGATATCGACGCATGGATAGAGCAACAGAAACACACAATCCAGGATTTCGGCGAGGACGACCAGAAATGACACCAGCCTCGGTGAACGGAGTTTTTATATGAGCAGAAAGAAGAACAAGCAGGCCAAGAACACCATCCCGGCGGGATACACGCTCGACTACGTTTCCGGCAAGCAGGTCAAGGAAACGAAGAAGGAGCTGGTCCGGCAACGGGTCGTTCGCGCTTTGATCCACGAATATGGATTCTCACCTGACGACATGGAACTGGATTTTTTCATCGGTGGCCGAAAGAGCGTGGATGTAGCCATATTTCATCACGGCAAGGAACACACTATCGAAAATCTGGGCCGCGCCGTAATTTGCCGTCCCGAGCCCAATGTTGGCAAGAATGCCGTGCGCATCCGCGATTTTGAGCAGGCCGCTAAGGACCTCGATGAGATCGAGACCATCATGCGTGAGGTCGACGCGGTCCAGTATGGCCTGTGGACCAACGGCTTGGAGTTCTTCTTTGTCGAGAAGGAACAGAAACGCTTCGAAACCAAGTGTAACCCTATCGGCGACTGGCCGATGGCCGAAGAGTCGGTCGGCACCAAGGAAGTCATCTCCGATGCCCATACCCGCATCGCTGATAACGAGATGCTCAAGATCACTTTCCGCCGCTGCCACAACTACATCCATGGCAACGAGGGCATGCCCAAGGATGCCGCTTTCTGGCAGTTCCTCTATCTGATCTTCTGCAAGATGCACGATGAGAATCTTCGCGGCAAGCAGCGCCAGGCCTGGAAACGGCGCTTCTGGGCTGGCCCGAAGGAGCAGTTCGAGACGCAAGGCCGCAAGGCCATCCGTGACCGTATCGAAGAGCTCTTCGCCGAGGTCAAGAAGCAGTACAACAACATCTTCCGGGGCAACGAGGAGATTACCCTCTCCGACCGGGCGCTTGCTTTTATCGTTTCAGAGTTGGCCAAGTACGATTTCACCCGCACGGATGTCGATGCCAAGGGAGTGGCCTACCAAGAGCTGGTAGGCGTCAATCTGCGGGGCGACCGCGGTCAGTATTTCACCCCCAGGGGCGTCGTCAAGCTGGTGATTGAAATGCTCGATCCCAAAGAGAACGAAACCCTGTTGGACCCGGCCTGTGGGACCGGCGGTTTCCTGGTCGCTACCCTGGGACACATGCTGAAGAAATTCCGCGAAGAGCAGAAGACTCAGGCCGGGAACGAGAACACCACCGAGTTTCTGAACGTCCACAGGCGATTAAAAGAATATGCCTCCGCCAAGGTGTTCGGGGCCGACTTCGACCCGTTCCTGATCCGCGCCGCCCAGATGAACATGGTGCTGGCGGGTGACGGCCGGGGGCACATTTACAACATCAACTCCTTAGAATTCCCACTGGGGCATTTGGCTGATCTGCCTGCCGCCAAGAAGGAGATCCCGCTGGGGTCGGTGGATATCATCGCCACCAATCCGCCGTTCGGCTCCGACATCCCGATCACTGAGAAACACATCTTGGAGCAATACGAACTGGCTCATAACTGGGAACCGGACGGCGAAGGCGGGTACCGCAACACTGGACAGCTCAAAAGTAGCGTTGCGCCAGAAATTCTCTTTATCGAGCGCTCCATCAAATGGCTCAAGCCCGGTACCGGCCGCATGGGCATCGTCCTGCCCGACGGTGTTCTCGGCAACCCGGCGGCGGAATACATCCGCTGGTGGATCATGCGTGAAACCCAGGTGCTCGCCTCCGTCGACCTGCCTGTGGAGGCCTTTATCGCCGAGGCCAATGTCAACATTCTCACCAGCCTGCTGTTCCTGCGCCGCAAGAGCGAAGAAGAAAAACATCGTGAAGCATTGGGCGGAGCTGAAGAGTATCCGGTGTTTATGGCCGTGGCCGACAAGGTTGGCTTCGACCGTCGTGGTAACAAGCTTTACAAGCGTACGCCGGATGGCGAAGAAATCGTCGAACCGCGCACCTACACCGAACGCATCCGCATCGGTGGGCGCTTTGTGGAACGGACCCTAACCCGCAGTGAAAAAATCGAGGACAACGATCTGCCGGTCATCGCCGAGAAGTACCGCGAATTTCTCAAGGAGCAGAACAGATGAGCGATCAAGACGATATCATTGAAGTCCCGCAGGATGCTGCCGAAGAGAGCGGCCCGGATAACTTTTTCATCGACATCCTGACCGGCAACAAGGAGAGCGCCTCACCCAAGAAGCTGCTGGTACAGAAGGTTCTGCGCCAACTCATCGAGAGCTACGGCTTTGACCGGAACGATCTTGAGGTCAACTACAACCCGCAGATCCCTGGCCAGGGGCGCAAGCGCATCGACATCGCCATTTTTCGTCCCGGTGCCGAGCACAACAACGACAACCTGCAGCGGATCATCGTCTGCAAGACTCAGAAAAAGCGCGACAAGCTCCGCTCCATTGCCGAGGCCGACGCCGACCTGCGCGAGCTCAAGGAGCTGCTGGAACTGATCCCCGGCGCGACGCTGGGCATGTGGACCAACGGCCAGGAGGAGTTCCTGTTCCAGGTTGAGCGCACCCGTTTCGAAGTCCGCGCCAAGCCCCTGGGTGTCTGGCCGGTGCCAGGCGAACGCACCAGCGATCTCGACCGCACCGGTGGTGTCATTCAGGTCAGCGCCGAGGCGGAAGGTCTGGAAGATGCCCTGATGCGCTGCCGCCAATATCTGAACCGAAACCTGGGACTCGACCACAAGGATTCCTTCAAGCAGTTGGCCGTGCTGATGCTGGCCAAGATCCATGATGAGACCCTGCCCGCCGGCGAGCGTAGATTCTGGATCAGGGCCGACGAGCCTTTTACCGAGGCGGGCCAACAGGCCATTGCCCGGCGCATCAACGAGTCCATTGCCGCAGCGAAGGCCTGGCAGCCGAACCTGCTGACCCGTGGCTGGGATCTGACGCTGGAACCCCACGAGACCGCCCGCGTGGTCATGGAGCTGGCCCGTTATAACTTAAGCGAAACCCAGCCCCGTTACCGCACCGGGGCCTTCCGTGCGGTCGCCCGTAGCGTGATGGACGGCCGCGAGGGCCGCTACCCCACGCCACTCAATGTGGCCGAAATGGCGGTGGAGATGCTCGACCCACAACCCGGCGAACGCATCATGGACTGCTCCAGCGGCACCGGCACCTTTTTAGCGATGACCGCCGTCCACATTTACAAGAAGAAACTGGCCGCCATGGGCACCACACCTGAAGAGGCCACTAACGCGCAGATCCGCCAGGCGCAAAACGAAACCGCCGCCTGGGCCGCCAGCAATGCCCTCGGCTGCGATATCGATCCCTTCCTGGCCGTGGCCAGTCGCATGAACCTGCTGTTCACCACCGGCAATCCCGGCCGCGTGTTCCGCATCGATGCTCGAACCTTTCCGGATGGCGATCTGGATGGCATCGAAACCGCCCGACCGGCCATGCCGCTCGGCAGCATGGATGTGGTGCTGCTCAACCCCTGGTTCTCCACCCAAGACACGGTGAGCGACACCTCTATCCTGGAGCGCTACGACCTGGGTCATACCTGGGAGCGCGATGAGCAAGGCGGGTACCGCAATACCGGCAATCTGAACACCGGTGGCGTGCCGCCCGAGGTCCTATTCCTCGAACGCGCCCTGCAGTGGGTGAAGCCCGGCACCGGCCGCGTTGGCATCCTGCTACCTGATGGCTTATTGGGCAATCCTGCGCAAGAGTATGTGCGTTGGTGGATTCTGCGCAACTGCGAGGTCATGGCCTCGGTTGACCTGCCGGTGGAGCCGTTCAAGGTTACCGTCAAGGAGTATGGCCTGACGCCCGCCTTGCCCAGCCTGCTGGTGCTGCGCCGCCGCAGCCAGGAGGAACTGATCAACACCGAACACCCGGAATACAAGGTCTTCATGGCTGTGGTGGATCGGGCTGGTGTGGATTCTCGTGGCAGTCTTTTATTCCAGCGGGCACCGGATGGAGAGGAACTGATTTTCGAAGACGAGATTGTTGAAAGGGTTCGCCAGGGCGGCGAAATCGAAATTCGGCGTACCACCCGTCGCTGCCGTCGAGTACACGATGAGTTACCGATAGTTGCCGAGAAATTTCGCGAATTCCTCAAAAATGGCGAGGTGGCAGAATGATCGTAAAAACAATTCCAAGTACCTGGCTAATTGAGCAAGAGCACAGACTTGACTGCGGCCCATTCGTGAAAGGGGCCATTGAAACTCGAAAAAAAATACAGACCCTAGCTTGCGAAAAAGATCATCTAGTGGACTTGACCTTGGGGGGGCTGTCGGGGATGTATCACGTCGGTCAAGACAAAATCGTTTGGGCCCAAGACGGTTTTCATGGAATGCCGTTTCTCAGAAGTTCGGACATCCTAGACGCCGATATTACTGAATCTCTATTTATTTCCAGAAAGCAAGTTGCTGGTAATAGTCTTTTCCAATGTCCGGCAGGCACAACATTAATAACTCGATCCGGAACTATTGGGCGTATGACATACATGCGCCCCGACATGACGGACACTGCAATCTCGCAGGATGTATTAAAAGTAGTGCCAGATACATCGAAAGTTAATGCGGGCTATTTATATGCATTCCTAAAGAGTAGGTTTGGCCTCCCAATGGTTACTGGCGGCACATTCGGGTCAATTATTGTTCATATCGAAGCAGAGAATATCGCCGACCTATTGGTTCCGCGACTCGGCGCGGTGGAAGATCAAGCTCATGAGCTGATTCAACGAGCGGCAAACGCTCAGGTTGAGTCTGGGGAACTCCGCAAGCATGCAGGATCAATGGTCAATGAAATTTGTGGCTTCCCTGAAAGACTTGCGCCTGCTGCACGGATTTTCGCCTACTCTTCAGCCAATTCCAATGATGTGTTGAGGCGATTGGATGCGACCTTCCACAATCCGATAGCACAACAAGCCGAGGCTTTAACCAAAGCTGCAAATGGCATTGCTCTCTCCTCCGCTGGTGTTCTTGGCTTCGAGTCGAACCGTATGAAGCAGGTTTTTGTCGAAGAGGGCTATGGGACGCCATTCATTACAAGCGGTGGCATTTTCTCGAAAACCATAACGCCGGAGCGCTATCTGCGCAATCAACTCCTTGGGGAGGATAAAACCTGGCGCATCAATGAATATGACACCCTTATTGCTCGTAGTGGCCAGGTCGGCGGCATTATCGGCCGAGGCGTCTGGGCAGATTCTCGCCTAGATGGCTTTGCCGCATCCCCACACATTCTCAGACTGCGGCCGACGAATGAGGAGTTCCCGCCTGGGTATGTTTATGCCTTTCTGTGTCTGACCGACGTAGGCTACCAATTGCTGGCGAGAACAGCGGCAGGCAGCTCTATTCCGTTCTTGCCACTCGATGCTGTACTGGAAATCAAAATCCCCACCACTCCTTCGCTGCAACAGCGGCAGGAAATTGATGAGTTGGTGAAGCGTTCCGGTGAGCTGCGCAAGCAATCGCAAGAACTCGAAAAAGAGGCGGTCGCCCTTGTCGAGCGCGCCATCGAGGGGGGAGGTCGCTAATGGCGAAGGTCATACCCATCGGGCAACCCGCGAACGAATCTGAACGCCAGGCCATCGGTTTCCTCCGGGATCATCTTCCCGATGGCTGGCTGATCTTCCACAACTTCGAGATGCGCCAGGGTGAGGAGGTGTTCGAAATCGACATCGCCATCCTCGCGCCTCACGCGGTGTATCTGGTGGATGTCAAAGGGACGCGGGGCAACATCGATGTGTATGGCTCCAAGTGGTATCCCGAGGGGCGGCAGCCGTTCTTCTCGCCGTTGGCCAAGCTGCGCAGCCACGCCAAGACCATGGCCACCATCATCCGCGAGAGCAATCCTGGCCTGATCGAGCTGCGCAAGGCTCATGTGCATGCTGCCGTGCTGCTCACCGCCGATGATGCCGCCGTGTTCGATCAGGCGGGCATCGACAGCCCGGACGTGACCGACCTCAAGCACTGCCTGAAATACTTCCGCGACCAGAGCCGTATCCCGGACAACCGGCTGGATAACATCACCCGCTTCCACTCCCAGATCGCCAAGGCGATCACCGGCAACGCCAAACCCAAGAGCGCCGCGCTGGTGTTCCGTGACTGGCAGGTGGAAGAGAAGCTGGGCGGCACCGACCGCTACACCGAATATCGCGCCAAGCACAACCTGTTGGGCAAGAGCGGCGGTATGGTCCGTCTGCGGGTCTATCAGGCCGATCCTTACCAGGACGAAGCTGCCCGCAAGGAAGAGTTCAAGAAGATCAGCAATGCCTATCGCGCTGTGGCGCACATGCCGACTCATGCCAACGTGCTGGCAGTGAAGGATCTGTTTGTCACCGACGATGAAGAGAAGGTGGTGCTGGTTACCGAGGACCTGCCCGGCCAGGCCTTGCGCCTGCACATCAACAAGGCCTCCCTGGCGCTGACCTTTGACCAGAAGCTCCAGGTGATGCGCGACGTGCTGTCGGCCTTGGACCATGCGCACCGGCATGAGGTGATCCACCGCAATCTCACCCCGGACGCCATTCTGGTGACCAAGGGCGGCCAAGTCCGAGTGACGGGTTTCGATTTTGCTCGGGTGGGCAAGAAAAGAAGCGTAGAAAGCACCATCGCCGGGCAAATCGTTGAAGATCTTGACCCGATGTACCGCGCGCCTGAATTGGTGAAATCTGAAAAAGAATCATTTCCACAAGAGGCCACGATAGCATCCGACCTGTTCTCCGCCGGTCTAATATTCTACGAGCTACTTTCTGGGGAGCTTCCTTTCGATGGCATCGACCAGATGATGGAAGCCGACGGCAAGTTCCCGGTGAAGCCGTCAGAACACAAGCCGGACCTGCCCAAGGGGATCGACGAGTGGCTGCAGAAGTTTTGCGAGTTCGACCCTGAGGAAAGGCACACGAGCGCTGCCATCGCCCGCAAAGCCTTGGATGACCTGATTCTACCCGAGGCTAAGAATGACGCCGCTTCGGATGTGAGCGGCCCGGCCGTGGTTGTGCCTCCGCTTCCCGATGATCTGATGAACCTGCCGCAGGATTTCATCCTGGCGGATCGCTTCCGTATTCAGAAGAAGCTGGGCAGCGGTGGTTTTGGTGTTGCGTACAAAGTGTTCGATTCCCTGGGTGACGTGGTGCGAGTCATCAAGCTGGTGACCAAGGACCGCCGCAGCGTGTACGAGCGCCTGCGCCGCGAATACAAGACCCTGACCAATCTGCCCGACCATCCGCATGTGGTGAAGGTGATCTGGGCGGACCGCATGGCCGACGCCAAACAGACGCCGTACATCGTCTTTGAGTATGTGGAAGGTTTGGATGTCTCCGATCTGATCGATGCCGAGGCGCTGTCGCTGGATGATGCCGTGCGCATCGCGCGCGAGGCCGCCGAGGGGCTGGCCCATCTCCACAAGCATGGCGTTTTCCATCAGGACGTCAAGCCCTCCAACCTGCTGTGGACCGATAAGGGCGTCCGCATCATCGATTTCAACGTCGCGGTCTCCGAAAACGACGAGGTTCAAGGCGGTGGCGGCACACGCCGTTACCTGCCGCCGGATTACGATTACTCCTCCGAGCCGGATGTTTCGGACCGGGTGGATCGCGATCTCTATGCACTCGGAATGACCTTCTATGAGTGTTTGACCGGGAAGTACCCCTTCGACGACCCCACGCCGCCGATCAAGACCCAACCGAAAGATCCCCGGCAGTTCAATGGTTGTGCCGACCTGAGTTCGTCGCTGGTGAGTGTGCTGACGAAGATGATCGCGCCGGAGCGCAAAGAGCGCTTCGCATCGGCACAAGAGTTCTTGACTGCTCTGTCCGAGGTCAAGCGACTGCGCGCAGGTAGCACCACCGGCGAGATTGGTGCCGCACCCAAGGTGGTCTCCAAGCTGGGCTTTGAGCCGACCAGGCCCAACACCAATCCCTTTGTCACCCATCTGCTAACCCTCTACAGCCAGAGTCAGGTGACCAACGCCGGTACCCGTGGCCTCGACGAAATTGGCAAGGCCACCTATGTGCCGACCTATCTGGATGAGAAGCTTAAGCCCGCGCTACTCAAGGGCGAGTTCCGCCTGGTCATCATCAGCGGTAACGCCGGTGACGGTAAGACGGCCTTCATTCAGCAGTTCGAGGCCTTTGCCGAGAGCAAGGGCGCACAGATACAGCGCGGCGCGAATGGGGCTGTGTTCCAGCTCAAGGGCCATATCTACCAGAGCAATTATGACGGCAGCCAGGATGAAGGCGACGAGCGCAATGATGCCGTGCTGCAGAAGTTCTTCGCTCCCTTCGCGGGAAAGGATGCCTCCAGCTGGCCCGAGAATCAGACCCGCCTGATCGCAATCAACGAGGGGCGGCTGGTCGATTTCTTCCTGGAGCATGAAGAGGAGTTCCCACTGCTCGCCAAGCAGATCCAGCAGGGTTTGGCCGGGGCCGCTCCGGAGGGTGGTATCGCGGTCATCAACCTCAACCTGCGCTCGGTGGTCGCCGAGCCCGAGGAAGGTCAGCCCTCGATTCTGGAGCGGCTGATTGCCCGCATGACGCAGCAGGAATACTGGCAGGCCTGTGAGAAGTGCGATCTCAAGGGCAAATGCTACGCCTATCACAACGCCCGGACCTTCCAGGACCCCGTTGCCGGACCCAAGGTGATCGAGCGTTTGAAGATGCTTTACACCATTACCCACCTGCGCGGGCGACTACACATCACCATGCGCGACCTACGCTCGGCGCTGGCCTTCATGCTGGTGGGCACGCAGGACTGCGACGGCATACACCAGCTCTATCAGAACGGCGGCGAAGAGGCCCAAAATCGCATTCTTGACGGTTTCTATTTCAACTCGTGGCTTGGCGGGGCGAACGGCTCCAATGACCGGCTGATTGCCTTGCTGCGTGAGATTGACGTCGCCGAAGTCAGCAACCCGGATTTGGACCGAAAACTAGGGTTTCTCGCTCCAATAGCACACAAACCATCACGCTTCAATTTTGATGAGCGTGCAGACTACGATGAAATGTTGATTGAGACCTTGTTCCGCAATCTGCCTCGCGATTACTCGTCAAAAAACCGTGCCCGATTGATCGCCAAGCACCGGAATTACCTCTCGCACATGCGCCGTCGCCATTTCTTTGAACGACGGGACATCGGCTGGAAGGAGATGCTGCCTTACAGAAGTATCGATCCCTTCTTGGATGCAATTGAGCAGCCGGGCGCGAAAAGTGCCGATGAGGTAACCGCCATTCTCCGTGCCATCAACCGGGGCGAAGGCTTGAGCGATCCGGTGCGGCTGAACAACCAGTTGGCGTTGCGTGTTCGCCAGGTGGATAAAGGCACCATCCGCAGTTACCGTCTCTTCGATGGCGATCATTTCACGCTCCGCACCGAGCAGGAAACAACGGTTCATCCTTTCGTCGAGTGTCTGTCTCAGGCGCTGGTGCTGCTTTACGATTCCGGCGACGGCCACAAGGCCAGCCTGCGCATCAATCTCGACATCTATGAAATGCTGATGCGGCTCAATAACGGCTACCGCCCCAGCATCGAGGAGCAGGAAGGTTTCTACCTGAGTCTGGCGGTGTTCAAAAACGTTCTATCCGCTGCTCCCTATCAGGAGGTGCTCCTCACTGAAAGCGGCTTCGAATTCTTCCAGATCCGGCGCGACGACAAAGGCATCCTGCATCTGGGAAAGGTAAGCAGGAGGGCTGAAGCATGAGCATCAAAGGCAGAGACAAGGAGTTCCGCACTCCCAAGACCACCTACGTCGATTTCAAGCACATCGAGATGGATCGTGTGCTGACCATGCTCTTTCCCCGACTGAAATACGATGGCTATGCCAGCCGACGCCCGCCCCGTGGCGGCGACCTGACCGTTGAAGAGTTCATGGAGGATTTCCTTGATCATCCCGAATGGTTTGCGGGCTTTGATAAATATCCACAGGTTGTGCGCCGCTGGATCGAAACCGATCTGATGGATGTGGTTAATCGTGGCAAAGCCAATCAGGCCGTGGCCGCACCAAGGCCGCTGCATGGCAATACCTATAAATTCCGCAACGCCAAGCATACTCGTGATTACGGTGCGGCCGAACAGATCTACTGGATGCTTTTTTATGCCCGCAAAGGCAAAGGCCAAGCGGCGCGTGATGCTTTGAAGCGTTTCTTCTTCCCGGGAATCGACCTGGTGACGGACCGCTACGATCCCAACGCATCCGTGGACGTGGAAACGCAGGCCATCCTGCGTCTGGATCATCAGGTTACCCAGGACATGAAGGACTCCAAGGAGCCCTCGCGCTTCCAGCCCCTATGTATCGGCCAGGCCGATATTATGGCCGACGACATTCTGCGGCTACTGGCCTATGAGCCCTATATTCCACGTTCGGTGCTGGTGGATTACCTCAAAACCCTGATGGCATTCCATCTGGCGCTCTACCACCTCAAGCTGTTGCAGATGCTGCCTAAGCTGGTGAAACAGCGCTCCGGCAACGATCTCTGCACCGCCAAGGAATGCCCGATCAACCCGGGTTTCGATAATGCGCTGGAAGGCTGTCCTTACCGTGTGACGCTGGTCGTGGATATGGGCGACGTCAACAATCCGCACATGGTCGAGTTGGCTCGCAAGTCCACTGACCGGCTCTATCGTCAGATACCGGCCTTTGTGCAGGCCAATTTCGTCGTCAAGAAGCTCGATGAGATGGCGGAATACCTGAGCAAAAAAACGGGCAAGCTGGCTACCCCTGGCGGCGGCGTGTTCACCGTTGGCGACCTGGTATCCCTGCTGAAGCCCGAGCACGACGCCGAGCGCCAAGCCTACTTCAAATTCCGCCTGGCGAGCCTGATCGAGGAATCGACCTCCGGGAACGAAGACGTCGATCCGGAGATCCGGGAAGTCAGCGGCATGGGCCTGGGAGAGTTCGAATCCTTTATCGAAATTCTGATGGCGTATCGCGGCAAGTATCACCGTCAGTACATCACCGAGTGTTTGGACTCTCTGTTGCTGAAGAACAAGGAGAACGGCCTGCTGGCCCAATCCCGGGCCAAGGGAAGTCCTCGGCGATTTATGCTGGGAAGCAAGCTGCTCGAAGTGCTCCTCCAGGTGGCCGTGCTCACCCAGGACGGCGGGCGTTTCGTGACCCGCGAGATCCGCATCGAGGAATTGTTGGTCTTTTTGAGAAACCGCTACGGCCTTTACATCGACCGGCTACCGGAAGGAGCACAGGGCAACAGCAGCATCCTGGATAGACGTGCCCTGCGCCTCAACCTCGAAGCCTTCAAGCGCCGCCTGCGTGAAATCGGATTCTACGAGGACCTGTCGGATGCCTACGTGACCCAGAAGGTATCGCCCCGCTATGCCATTGAGCGAAATGACGGAACTGATAAGAACGGGAGGCACGCATGAGTAACGCGTTCACCAAGCTTTCCCAGGATAAACTGAACGCGGCGGTAGCTGCTCTGCTGTGCCCTCGTATCGAGGCGATCCTGGGTGATCGTGGTCCAGGCCACTGCATGCGGGTCACCGATCTTGATGACGAAGTCATGGAGTCGGTCTGCAAGGAACTGCGGCGAACCCGTCCGGACGGAAACATCTTTATCCTCGGCAGCCATGACCAAGAGGGTATGCCTTTCCGGGTGACTTCCACCAAGCTGGTGGAACTTCGTAACCCTGACGCGAACGGCGAGTTGCGCCAACCTTTGCTGGTCTTCATACCGACCTCGCTCCGTACCAGCGCCGAGGACTCTTTTGGCGTGGCGACATTCGAGGAGCTGACTTTCACCGGCATCTACGAGGACCTGATCGACTCGCTGCTTGACCGGCTTCCGGCAACACTGGTCGGCCATGTCCGCGATCTCTTGGGCATCCTCACCGAGGAAGAATGGCTGTTTGCCGACGCTGTTTCCCGCATGAGGTATCTGCTCACCGCGCTCGAAAACGGGATTGATGGAGAAACCCTCGGGGCCAGCCTCTATGAATTGACGTTGATTCCGGACTTCAAGCTCTTTGCCGATCCCGGCATGGTCAATGCGAGGATTCGCCGCAACCTCGGCAGCGTCCGCAGTCTGATGACCTCACACAAGTCGGTTCGTGGCCGTATTGCCGATCTGGGGCTCAGCGACAAGGCATTGGAGTCGCGCCTATTCGCCTACTTTGAAAAATACGATGTCCAGGAGCCCGAATCCTGGACGCCGCCCATCGCGACCGACAAGAGCTGGTGGAGCATATCTTTCGACAAATGGACGTTCCAGGAAGAGCTATCGCTGGATAAGGTTCTTCTGACGGTGCTGGAAACCGACTTGCCGGTCGTTGCAGAGGATGAGACCGACGACCAACTCTCTGGCCTCATCGGGCAACAGGTTCTGGTCCCGAATGACCGCCGCAAAATGAATGTGGTATTTGAGGTTAACCCTCACCCCGGCAAGGTCAGCGGACTGGACCATTTTACGGTTCAAATCATTTCTCAAAAGGACGGTCCGGTTGGAAAATCCAAGAAAGTCAAAGCTTGGACACCGAATCGACTGCAATGTACAGTCAGTCTGGATAAGCTCAATAAAATCGAATTTGAGGAAGGATGGCATTTCATCCGTGTGATGCCTTGGACAGTCGATGGCGATCCGATTCCACTGGAGGGGGATTCCGCGTCCGAGGGATCTAAATGCTCTTATGAAAGTGAACCTTTCTACGTCCTGCCAGGTGGCAGCGTGGAGGAAGAACCGCCTCAGCGCGCCATACCCATTGAGCAGAGTCTGGAACACGCACGTTTCCGACTGCAACTGACTGCGCTGGGCGATGAGCGCGATCCCAATGATATCGTCATTAGCAGTGTCGCTTGGGCCGAAGGCGGTCGTTCGAAGAAGACCTCCCGCCAGGAAACCTTGCTGGTGAAATTTGGTCGTGAGGGCGCTGTTCAGATTCCGCTCTCACGTATGCTCAAAACCATCGAGCAGCGCATCTTGGCGGAGCCTAAGCACCCGTCAGGCTGGCGAATGCAGATCAACCTAGATACCGCCGAGCCGCCCTCCGAGGTCGGGCTCACGCTGCCATCTTCTGCCGCGATGGCTTCCTTCCTGGCTGCCCGCGAAGAGTTTTTTGCAGCGGTGCGAAAAGACACTGCCGAGCTCATCATGCAGGGGCTGTCGTTCCGGGACTCGGAAAAAGAATGCCTCGCTTATGCTGAAAGCTACCTTGACCTGGTCAGGAACCTCATCCGTCAGGCCGAGACGACTTCCGGTGCCGAGCGTCAGCAGCACCTGCAAGCGCTCAGAAACGTGCTGGCCGTCGATTCCATTCATGTCATCTTGACCGACTTCCGTGGAAGGCATCGCGAGGCCGTTTTGGTCTCCCCAACCCATCCGCTCCGAGCCTTGTGGCTGAGTTGTTGGGTCACCCTGGGCAAGGACTGGATCGAGAAGATCAAATCAGGTGGGAAAGATCACATTCCTCACGTCCGTTCCGCTCTGTTGGATGGCCTTGTGCCCTCTGCCTATCCGGTCGGTATTCCCGTAGAGGATGGCCGCATCTTCACGCCGGTAGACAACCTGAATGCGTTTTGGGCGCTCTACACCCCGACTACCGAGGAGAATTACCGTGGCTTGATGGCGGAGATCTGTTCGGCCCTCGGCTTGGCCGAGCCCTCTGCGGCGGGAACCGATATTTCCGGAAAGGTCATTGCGGATAAGATCGAGCGTTATCTCTCTCAGCATCCGTATGTGCGAGAGCTATCTCTGAACATCTTCAATCCCGGGGCCGGTTCGATGATTGCGGAGGTCCTGCTATCGCTCCAGCAGAAGCGCGAGCATGCCGATTTGCGCTATGACATCCGGCTCTTTACCTCCGATCCGGACTCGCCTGTTTTGGGTGAGGCGCTTGAATCCATGGTCCATCCCGGAGCCACGGTAAACGAGGCAGCCGACGCGTTTGCGACTTCAACTGGCAGCCATCTGTTTTCCAAGTTGAACTTGGCCAAGCACGCGCTGAAGGATTTTCATGCAAACTCCAAGGATTTTCCAGCGCACATCAGCATACTCCTGGATGTGTTCCCAGCCGAGAAGCTTTCCATTGCCGAGAGACCGATGGAAGTGACTCCGCTGCATGGGTTGATACAGGACTTCGAAACCGAATTCGTTGATGACGATTCGGGGACATTCTGGAACAAACGGCCGATTGTCGGGCGCTCCATCGGCGCGGACAACCACGCCGCGTGTTTTGATTTACTGTCGTCTTTGAGCCGCCAACTCTGTTTTGCGACCTCAGCGGTTGCTGCCTCTGGTGCCAGTTTCAAGGCGGTACCCGTCGTGACCCTTGGCCTCGACGTGGCCCAACGAGAGCTGATCTACGAGGTTCACCAGATCAGCGATTGGGTGTTCACCATCGACCGAAATATGGGGATTGAGTTTTTCGACCATGGGGGCCGGAAGAACAGACCGGACTATCTGATTGACTATGTGCCGGGAACCAGCTCCCAGGCGACACATAACCTGATCATCTCCTCGCGCTCGAACGATGAGCTGGAGGCAATGCTGAAGCCGGTGCTGCTTGAGCACGGGTTGTCCGCCGACGGCGAGCAGTCGGTTCGGATCTTAGCAAACCTGCGGTCGCTTTCGGGTCAGCTCGCCCTGAAACTGATTTCCGCACGTACGCAACAGGCAGAGGCTCTTGGCCTGGCCTTGGCGCGGCTCTATCTCGAATATCAAGGCGCGTTGAGCAATCAGGTCATTGTGCCGCTGGATGCACACACGGACCTCTACCGCTCAAGCGGTGAATCAGACGACGTCAACGATGCCATCAGCCTGCAACGCACCGACTTGGGTTTGTTCGACCTGGATTTGAACACCAGGACGATCACCTGCAACCTGGTCGAGGTGAAGTGTTATTCGCAGG
>Ga0255344_1003811_pt1 | contig 16138 bp, 13 predicted proteins | sample wastewater_treat_5_FD_192414 | JGI IMG/M metagenome (GOLD analysis project Ga0255344, IMG submission 192414) | Wastewater microbial communities from Lulu Island WWTP, Vancouver, Canada - plant18 | ecosystem: Engineered > WWTP > Wastewater > Unclassified | place: Canada: Vancouver, British... | reverse complement strand
TTTTCCAAGGCGGTTTCTCTGTCAAAGAGTTTAAAAGCAAGAGAGAGTTTGTAAGCCCGCTTTGCCCCTATTCCTCTAAGACCTATCAATGAGAACATTCCTTCCGGCAGATCTTTTTTTATCTCCTCAAATTCTAGGACTTTACCTTCGGAAAAGAACTCGTTCAAATGATCTTCTATTCCGGGCCCTACACCGGGAATTTCCCCCAACCGTTTATTTTCCCAAAGATCTTGGATTGATACAGTCAGATTTTCTAATATAGAAATAGCGTTCTGATAAGCTCTGATTCTGAAATCATTGTAATTCTTCACCTCCATGGCGGCCAGTATTTCTTTCAGCAGAGTTATTACTTCTTTGTTGGAGATTCTCTGAGATGTCATAAGTTTATTTTATCATCTTTATGGCTTTAAACCTTATTTATTGTTGATTATTTTGGTTTTTGCTGTTAACATAAACGTTATCGCGGGGTCGTAGCTCAGCCCGGTTAGAGCGCTGCACTGTCACTGCAGAGGTCGCGGGTTCGAGTCCCGTCGACCCCGCCAGAAAACCTAATAGGAAATCTGTTTTTGGATTACTTGCAGTACAGCCTCAAAATTATCTCTCGGAGAGGATTTGCATCTTTTTATTTCTCCGCATTTTGTGCATCTGTGAACAATTATTCTTTCCCCGTCCTTAATCTCTACGCCAATAGGCTCCATTAAACCTCTGCATGTATTTTTACGGTCACCCGGTGTAACATCAACATGTTCGCTATACAAACAGTTAGGACAATGATTTGTGTAACCATCTCCGACAATAAAAGCACCGCAATTAATACATGTAAAATTTTCTTTTTTCCTTATAAACCCCATAAATTTATATATCTCACAATAAAATTTGGCCGTTAATATGCTTTTTAACTCGTCTCAAACGACCGGAGCGTACTGCAACTATTCAAAGCTATCAGTTTAATTATATGTATCTTAAGAAAAGTAAATATTTTTACTTCTTTTTAAAAATTTGTGTTAATATAACATTACTCTGCCCCTAGAACATAATCATTTGTATCGTTTTTATTAAAAAGGGGGTGTTTTATAAAAATTATGAGCGAAACAAAAAGCGAAAACACTAAAAATGAGAAAAAGAAAGATAGGGACGGGCTTTCAATTATCGTAGGAGGAATTTTCATCTTAGTATTGGCTTTTGCAACGTATAATTACTTTAATAAAGGGGGAGAGAAAAAAGAAAAACCCAAAGAAGAAGCTGGCTTTATTGAAAGTATCTTTGAAGATAAAAAGGGAGATATAAATGGAGAGGGTGCAAAAGAGGAAGCAGAAAAACAGCTTTTGGAAACCAAAACCGCAGAACAGAACCAAAGTACTGCCAAATCCACGTGGGTTGCTACGGATTATAAAAAAGGTGATATAGAAGGAGAAAGCTATACGGTAGTAAAGGGTGATACGCTATGGGAAATAGCTGAAGCAAGATATGGAAGCGGATTTGAATGGGTAAAAATTCTTGAGGCAAATAAAGATTCGATCGGATTTTTACCTAACGGTTCGCAGGCTCTGATAGTGCCGGGACAGGTACTTAGACTACCGTAATAATTCACTTATCGATTTTAATATTTAGAAGTCACGCACCAATAAATTTGGTTGTGTGACTGTTTGGTTGAGAATATAATATTAAAACTAACATTTATATTGTTACGCGGGCGTGGCTTAGTGGGAAGAACCTCTCGCTTCGCTCGAGAACCTTGCGATTGAGCTATAGCACTTCGTACTATAGCGTCAATGGAAAGAAAATCTTGCGATTGAGCTATAGCACTTCGTACTATAGCGTCAATGGTAAAGCGTCTGAGATTATTTAGTTTAAAAAGTTAATTTGTGAAATATTTACGCGGGCGTGGCTTAGTGGTAAAGCGTCTCCTTCCCAAGGAGAAGATCGCGGGTTCGAGTCCCGTCGCCCGCTCCAGTATCAAACTCTCGTCTTTTTGACCTGCCGTTTCGGCGGCGCTTCGCTCGGCAATCAATTTCGTTCAAAATAGGTTCGGATTTGGTAGTATAAATGCTCCAGAAAAACTATTTCTCTATACAGTTATTTTTCTCGTACCTGCAACCACTTACAGATAACATTATGACATATGATAAAACTTCAAAATCACTTATACAAAATAAAATTTGCATACTTTTACAATAAGTAATAATATAATCCTCAAAATCAATGGATAAAAATCTAAAATTGTACTATACCGAAATAGATACAAAGGATCCGATGATAAAATCGGCATTAAAATTTGCCTATCAAGCACACTTAAATCAATTCAGAAAATCAGGCGAACCTTATATCTCCCACTGCATAGAAGTTTATAGGATTTTAAAAAGTTGGGGTGTTGAAAACAGAGATTTACTAATAGCATCACTTCTGCACGATGTAATAGAAGATAGTCATATAAATAAAAAGTTGATAAAAGAAAGGTTTGGAAGTGAAGTATACAAGTTCGTTGAAGGTGTAACTCAAATAAAACTTGGTGAATACAATGAGCGTGATAGTAATACATTAAAGAAAATTATGCACAATTCTTTACTCGATCCCAATATTTCTATTTTAAAATTGGCGGATAGAATTCACAATTTAAGCACACTACAATATATGCCTGCCGACAAACGTGAAAGAAAAGCCAAAGAGAGTTTGGAAGTATATGCTAAATTAGCTGAATCCTTAGGTCTTTGGGTAATAAAAACGGAAATAGAAGATTTGTCTTTTAAATATTTATTATTTGAGCGATATTCTCAGGTAAAAACGGCAGTTGACAATGATGAAAGACTATCCAAAAACGAAGTGGAAAATTGGATTAAAAAAATAAAAACCATATTATTCGATAAAAAAATTAGAGGTGAAATAAATATCAAGAAAAGCGGTTATTTCCATGCATATCAAAAATTGAAGCAATATTCGGTGAGAGGTATTTCCTCAAACGAAAACTATAGAAAAATAAACGATATTGTAAGTTACAGAGTAGTAGTAAAATCAGTAGAAGAATGCTACAAAACTCTCTATGCCATCCATGAAGAACTAGGAGATTTAGTGGACTACGATAGGTTTGATGAATTCATCGGAAGCAATAAGAGAATCAATGGCTATGAAGCTCTACAAACAACTATAGATACTAACTTCGGATCAATTGAAATTGCAATTGTCACAGAAGACATGGAAAATTTTAACAATTGGGGATATCTATACAATCTAAAAAAAGATATAAAGCACCCCGGCTATAACCTGAAACTTCTATTTACACCAGAATACGATTTAATCTTTCTACCAGAAAATGCTCGAGCCATAGATTTTGCCTACGCGGTAAATAATAAATTAGGAGATAATTCCATAAATGTAGAAATAGATGGAGAAATCAAGGGGTTAGATTATATTCTAGAAAATACAGATACAGTAAAAGTTATAACAGGAAACAGATCAAAAGAGCTAGATGAATATTTATCTACTGTATGTCTACCTATAACGAAAAATCTTATTCAGAAGAAATTGATAAATGATGAAAGATTAAAATCAATATCTGAAGGGGAAAACATATTAGAAGACCATCTTTCTCCGCGGGGGGTATTTGACTTAAGAGATATCACAGAAAATGTTATCGGTGAAGTAACATACGCTATAGGATGTGAAAATATAGATGAACTATATTATAGGGTAGCAAAAGGATATTTAAATATAGAAAAACTAGATAATCTATTAAATGAATATGGAATCACTAAAAGTAACTTGAAGTGGACATCTATAAAAATTAAAGGTTATGACAAATCGGGAATGCTAAAAATAATTACTGACGTTATCAGTGAATATAACGGCAACATATTAAAAATAAACTATCAAAGAGAAAAAAAAGATAAAAATAGTGATTACTTTTATCTAAGAATAGTGGTAGAAAATATTAAACTAGATGAAATAGAAAATTTTAGAAACGACTTGCAAAAAAAGGTTTCCCTCATTGAATTAAAAGTAGCGTAATTAGAAACGATACAGCACAATATGAATTTAGTCTCCTAAATAGGTTACCCAAATAAAAAAGAGCTTCTGAAGAACAAAATAATGTAGAATCAGAAGCTCAAAAGTATCTTTACCAAAAAAAGTTTAGAGCAATAGCGATGTTTCCAACTATCCAAGATAGAATCATTGCAGGAAAGAAGTTCCCTGTACGAAAACTACCACCGTCATTACTCTTTAAGATCCCGGAAACCGATAAACCCATAGCCATAATTATAACTCCCCCAACTGCATCCATAAATGATATTACCGGTCCCGAAAATGTACTCCTAATAAACGGAGCCAAGAAACCTACAATGAACTGGAAGATGAAAACAGGAATGGAGGAAAAAATCACCCCACTTCCCCAGTTCATTGCAAATACGAAAGAAGCAACGGAATCTAAAACACACTTCACGATAATGAAGGTTACTATTCCGTCGATACTTTCATGAATAGGCCCCATAATTGAAAGAACACCAACTAAAGAGACATACGTCGCGTAAGCAGCAGCCCACCCAAAAGTTTTTCCGGCTTCAAACTTACTTTTCTCAATACTTTCCATCCACAAGGCTAAACGGCTTTTCTTAGAATCTCTAGCTTCATTAAACTTATTATTAACCAAATTTTCAAGTTTAACATCAATATTAGACCAGGATCCTAAACCAGCTCCTAAAACCAAAGTACAGAAAGCTAACAAAATCATCGACTCTCCGTTAGGACCGGCCATAAAAACCTGAGGAAAGGAAGCAAGCCCTACAGCAGCTGCAGTAATAGCAACAGCTTTTAACATATACTCGGAAACTCTTGATAGAATTTCCTTATTCTTCCCAGCTCCTATTTTACTAGCAAATATCCCCGCGACAGAGAAAAAAACTATCAACAAGGGATCCACTACAAACGAAAACCACAACCACTTTACTTCCATTTTGAGCTCCTTTTTTATTATTTTTGTTTTGAGTTATAATCTTCCCATGTTGTTAGATTAGAATTGATAGTCTAAATACATGAGAGTACGCATCCGTTCCAACGTTTCAGCCGCAATTACTCTGGCATCCTGAACACCTTGTCGCACAATAGCATTTAAATCTTCTCGCTCAGCTAGTTTCCTTTTTTCTCTAATCGAACCTAAAAAATTCTGCATAGCTATATTCAGTTTCTCTTTCACTTCTACATCACTGACAGTACCTTTAACATACCTTTCCTTAAGATCCGCTACCTCTTCTTTGTTAGGATTAAAGGCATCGTGATATATGAACAAGGGATTTCCTTCAACCTTACCAGGATCATTAGCATGAATCCTGCCAGGATCTGTATACATGTTCTTAATCATCTTTGCTACTGTCTCTTCGTCATCCTTAAGATAAATTGCGTTATTTAAGGATTTGGACATTTTAGATTTTCCGTCTGTACCAACAAGACGACCGACATCACCTATCAAAGGTCTACAGTTTACAAAACACTCGCCGTAGATGCGGTTAAATGCTTTAGCTATATTATTCGTAACCCTTAAATGAGGAATTTGATCCTCTCCTACAGGAACTAAAATTGGTTCTTTAGATTCCTTAGGATCGGGGGAAACAAATAATATATCTGCGGCCTGGCTAACCGGATAATACATAAAACCCGTAGTAACAGATTTACCTTGTGAGAGCAACATCTCTTTCTCCGATTTTATGGTAGGATTACTCTCCATCCATGAGAAAGGAGTGACCATACTTAAATAAACTGTAATTTCGGTTAATTCACGAACAGCACTTTGAAGAACAAAATGGACATTTTCCTTAGTAGGATCTAATCCTACCGCCAGAAAATCAAGAACCACCTCCCTGACAGAATCCTGAATTAGCTTCGGATTATCTGCATGGGTTGTGAGAGCCTGAACATCTGCAATCAAGAAGAAACACTCATAATCATCTTGAAGCTTCACATAATTTTTCAACGCTCCAATATAGTGTCCTAAATGGAGTGGGCCTGTGGGACGAATCCCTGTTAATACATAATTCTTCATCGTTACATCTCCTTAGATATTTTTTTGTTTAGTTTATTTCTTTGTTAATGTGCCAAAAATTGCAAAAATGGGAACGGGCAGTTTTTAGGCTTTTAATTTTAATTTTTATCCTAACACTACACGTTCCCTTTTTTATACACCGGTGACAGGAATCGAACCCGTATCATCTGATTTTGGAGATCAGAGCTCTACCAAGTTAAGCTACACCGGCAATCACATTTGTGTAAATCCCAAACTAATTTTGTTTTGGATTTAATTTGCGGCATTTTATCACCATATATCTATTACGTCAAACTCCAACCCATAGCTACCCGGTATATTTCATAATACATCTACATTATTTGTTTCATTAATCCCTAAAATAAGATCGAAGATTCTCTCACAAAATACCACAGTCAGAATACAAATCTTAGTTATTGCTAAAACAGAAAATAAGGATTCAGAAATTTAATCTTGAAGCATTGAAATTTAAGAGGCCTAAAAATAATCCAAGTACATAGATGATCTGGCGCGTTCAACTGTCTCATTAGCTATTTTTCTTGCAAAAGCAGTACCTTCCTCAAGAATAGAAAACACATCTGATTTTTCGCTGGCGTGCCTTTTCTCTCTTATAGGACCTAAAAAATTCTGCATAGCTATATTCAGTTTCTCTTTCACTTCTACATCACTGACAGTACCTTTAACATACCTTTCCTTAAGATCCGCTACCTCTTCTTTGTTAGGATTAAAGGCATCGTGATATATGAACAAGGGATTTCCTTCAACCTTACCAGGATCATTAGCATGAATCCTGCCAGGATCTGTATACATGTTCTTAATCATCTTTGCTACTGTCTCTTCGTCATCCTTAAGATAAATTGCGTTATTTAAGGATTTGGACATTTTAGATTTTCCGTCTGTACCAACAAGACGACCGACATCACCTATCAAAGGTCTACAGTTTACAAAACACTCGCCGTAGATGCGGTTAAATGCTTTAGCTATATTATTCGTAACCCTTAAATGAGGAATTTGATCCTCTCCTACAGGAACTAAAATTGGTTCTTTAGATTCCTTAGGATCGGGGGAAACAAATAATATATCTGCGGCCTGGCTAACCGGATAATACATAAAACCCGTAGTAACAGATTTACCTTGTGAGAGCAACATCTCTTTCTCCGATTTTATGGTAGGATTACTCTCCATCCATGAGAAAGGAGTGACCATACTTAAATAAACTGTAATTTCGGTTAATTCACGAACAGCACTTTGAAGAACAAAATGGACATTTTCCTTAGTAGGATCTAATCCTACCGCCAGAAAATCAAGAACCACCTCCCTGACAGAATCCTGAATTAGCTTCGGATTATCTGCATGGGTTGTGAGAGCCTGAACATCTGCAATCAAGAAGAAACACTCATAATCATCTTGAAGCTTCACATAATTTTTCAACGCTCCAATATAGTGTCCTAAATGGAGTGGGCCTGTGGGACGAATCCCTGTTAGTAATCTTTTTTCCTTCATAAATTAACCTATTAAATTTATAAATCTTAATTTTCTGGCACCGATGCGGGGAATTGAACCCCGACCAATGGTTTTGGAGACCACTGCTCTACCGTTAAGCTACATCGGTAAACTCTGCAAACATGCTCCCCCTCCCTAACAGAAGTAATACTTTTTAATAATATCAGGTGTTGGGAATAAGTAAAAATTTAATTCCCAACACCTTTGCAACACTAAATGTACCCTCCTGCTGGCGATACTGTATAATGCACGTTCAAAATACAATACTCAGCTGAATTACGTTTCAATAACTCCTGAGATATCTTCTCTCTTACATATTCGGTATTTAAGTCTTCGTAAAGAGGGCAAATAAATTTCCCCTCGAAATACCTTGTACCGATTTCGGTAAGAACAACAGCATCCCACTCACACAATACAGTTAAATTTACGGTGTTACACATTTTTACTCTCCTCCATCTATTATTTATTTTTTTACTCTCTCTTACTAAATAATCTCCGAGAAAAATCCAGAGATTTATCTACAAAATCTAATCTTAGATTTTCATTAACACCATGCATATTACAGTCCTCATTTGCTAATGGAATTGAAATCACCTGACTTTTTAAAATATCCCTAAAAAATCCTATTACAGGAATACTACCACCGACAAAACTAAAAACCACCTTTTTCTTATAAGTATCTTCTAATAATTTTCTAATTTCGCTGATCATTTTTGTGTTAATGTTCATTTTCAGCGCCGGCCAAGATTCCGTACATACTACAGTATATTGAACGTATTCGGGTACATTTTTTCTTATAAACTTCTTAAAATTATCAATTATTTCTTCAGGATCCTGTGAAGCCGCAAATCTAAAATTTATTTTAGCTTCAGCCAAACCAGGTACTATATTGTTATAACCCTCTCCTATATAACCTCCTCTCAGACCAGACACTGTCAACATTGGTCTTAAACCTGTTTGAGTAAAAAAATCCATACCCTTTTCACACTTAAACGCTCTAATACCGGTAAGTTTCCTCAATTTAGATAAACTGAATTTCAAACTTCTATTATTTTTTAACTCAAACTCTGTAGGTTTACCCACTCCGTTATAAAATCCCGGTATCGCAACTTTATTGTTCCTATCGTAAAATTTCGATATCAATGTACTAAGTTCGTGTACAGCATTAGGTACTGCCCCTCCATACAGACCAGAGTGTACATCACCATTTGCTGTTCTCATACTTACCGTCATATTAACCCCACCCCTGAAACCAGCTTCAATGGTAGGTCTATTTTGAACCATTTCCCCGTCCGAAATTACAACATAATCACAAGAAAGTTCTTCCTTATTTCTTCTTATCACATCGGCTATCTCCACATTACCAGTCTCCTCGTTACCTTCTAATAAAAATTTTATGTTGTATCCTAATTTTCCTGATTTCGCCAAATCCGAAATAGCGGCTACATGAATAAGGAATTGTCCTTTATTATCGGCAACACCACGACCATAGATTCTGTTATTCAACAATGTAACTTTAAACGGATCTCCGATCCACCCATCGTTATTCCTCGCCGGCATAACATCGTAATGCCCATAAATGAGTATAGTTTTAAACTTTTTATTAACTTCTAAATACGAAAAAACATATGGATTCGTTGTTTTTCCTTTCAAAATTTTCGATTTAAAACCACCTTTTTCAAAAAGATTCTTTAACGCATCTGCAACTTCTTCCAATTCTGAGGAGTAAACAGAATCAGTGGAAATACTTTTGAATGCAGTTATATTTTTTAGATTTCCTAAATATGTTTCAATTATTTCACTCATATACTTACTTAAAACAAAAAAACCCGCTAATGCGGGTCGATACCAAACTTAGTTATTAAAACCACAGAGTTGACCCGCAAAATTATGCGCAATGCCAATCCCTATTGATTTTAACAGCTAACAAGCAGTTCATATCTGGAGATGATTCTACATAGAAAATGCAATAAGTCAATACTTTCAACGCTCAATAATACATTTCGGACAACTGCAAGTTAATGACTATAATCCGATATTAAAACCTCAATCTCGGTTTAAATAGTATTATGGTGGTAATTTGCATAAAATACCACATCAACCTATAATCTTTACAAAATAAAAACAAAAGGAGAAGGAAAATGACAACTTTATTTTCTAAGATAATCGGGGTTATCAGATTAATAATCCATCTTGCAAACCCTAAGCACCGTAGGATCTTCAAGGAAGTCACACATTCACTTACAAACGATAAAGATTACAAGCGGGAAAAGACATTCGTAATGATGGTCGGTTTATCAAAATCGGGGAAAACATACGTTGTGGAAAATAACTCATCTTTAAGAGATTTCTTCAGGGTCTCAACAAGTAAAATTCACGATTTAATTAATGAGAATTTCAATTTCCTTAAAGATGATAATAGTGTCAATGGAAAGGCCTACTGGGAAAGACAATATCTCACAAGAATGGTGAGAAAAAGATTAATAAACCAAGCTTTAAAAGAAGGAATAGCAATTGTCAACGACTCATGTAATCTTCGTAAACCTCCGAGAAAGAAGGACCTATATAAAGCCAAAAAATTTGGCTATCAAATAGTGCTTATATGGGTATTATGCTCAGAATCGGAGCTTTTAAAAAGATTACAAGAAGCAGATGAAAAAAGTATCAGAAATGGGGGAAAGCCGGTATGGATTTCACTTCATGAAATGCAGGAGAAAATTTTTAATAACAAAAACAGGCCTGATAAAAATGAGGCTGATAGATTAGTACTCGTGTTATCTCCAATAGATGATGACCCGATAAGAATTTATTAGCCTAAAGGGCAGTATATCAAAATACTGCCCTTTTCTTTTTTTCGAAATTCCTCTTCATAAAACGCATAATTTTTTATAATGGTAGCAATAATCTATTTTCCTACCACTACGAAAAAATTTTGACTCTCACAGAAAAAATGTTACTATATCGGACAAATACAAATAAAAGGAGAGAAAGACGTGAAACGCTTCATATCGGTGGTGTTTTTTTTGTTTCTAGCTATAGCTTTGAGTGGCAGTATTTACCAACAGCAAGTAACGAGCACAGTAAAGGAAGAATTAAATATCAATGATTTCAATATAACACCTACACCTGTAAAAACCACGCTAACACTTGTAGAGGATAGAATGACGGTGGAAAATCCAACATATACCAGGGTCCCTACACCAACACCTACACCTACACCAACCCAAGTATCCTTGCCATATGTAGAGTGCCCTGAAAATGGTGAAGACTACATTTGCTTTGGAGATTACTACAAAGAACTACCAAAGACCGGTTGGGAGGACAACAATATTATTCCGAAGTACATCGTGTTACATTGGGATGGAAGACCTGAAAAACCATATAATAAATGGCTATCAACCGGAACGTGGTTTGGCCTAGGAAGCGCAAAGTCGTCTCATTTCGGAGTAGGAATCGATGGCGTAGGACAGTTTTTACCGATGTTTGTGGACAGTGTAAAACAATCAAAAGCCGCTGACAATTGGGTGTTTGATGCTCAGTGCATAAATATTGAAATAGCGGGAAGAAATTTTAATGCCATTGTAACCGAAGAAGCAGACGATGAGATGAAAACCACAATAGAAACGGTTACAAACTTTACGCTGGAATTAGTAGTAAAACTGATGCGCCAATACAATATATCAATTGAAAACGTATTGGGCCACTATCAGGTTCTAAATGGAAAAGTAGATCCAGGAGATCTTTGGCTCCAGGAATATTTTTTACCCAAATTAAGAAACCTGATCGAAAAATAAAACCGGGATCGCTTGTACAAAACATTTAACAAACGATCCCTTTTCTTTTTTCTTTTCGACGCTCTTTCTTTTTCAGAAATTTTAATCTATACTTTTAACTATGAGTACAGAAAACTTCCCAAAAACAGAAACGGATACGCCCCAGGAGCTTCAAAAAAAAGACTTAAATATAGGTAAAAAGATCGGCAGAAAAACATTGTTTGTAATATTAGTCCTACTGGCTGTCACCCTCTTAGTTTTCCTATTTGTCTCCGGTTCTAAACAAAGAAATCAACCGCCCTCAGAATTTGAGGTAAGGGAAGAAACACAACCATCTCCAACAAGCCCAAGTGAACCGTTTGTAGAGATTGATATAGACAGAGACGGAGACAAAGAAAAAGTTCCGGAAAAGATAGCCAATTCCAAAATACTTCTGCTCACAAAAGAAGGAGAACTTTACACAATAAACCCCGTAGATTTAAAAAGGACACTGCTATTGAAGGACGTGAAAGCTTTTGCATCCTCGGAGGATAAGAAAAATATAGCCTATTTGAAAACGTGCCCGGAAATGAGCAATATCTCCAAATGCGACAATAATATTTACATTTTCAACATTGAGACCGGAACAACGGGAAAAATAGAATCCGACTCTACCACTCAGCGCAAAGTTCAGTGGTCTCCCGATGGAAGGTACCTTTTGGTGGAAATGGGAACAAGCGCTCTCGGCCTTAATAAAGTAATTTCAGTAGCCGATGGAAAAGAGACCGGATGTACATTCTCAGGAGAATTTATATGGGTAAGTAACAATGAATTAGTTACAAAACTTTTTATGGATGGGTATGCTATGAGACCGGGAGAAATAAACCAAGCTACAGGCATCAGAAAAATCAACGTTGAAACATGCGAATCTGAAAATATAATTCTTCCCTCCGACACCGAAGACTTTTATGCTAAAAAAGTCGTAGATGGGAATTTAATCGTGGAAAAAAATTATGTCGCAAAAAAGGAAGATTGGCTTGATTTTAAAGGAGGGTCAAAAATTCAAACTACGTACGAAAAATACAATCTGCAGACAAAAACCAGGGAGCCCTACCCGGCTTACGCAGAAGAGTTGAAAAAAGAAAAGTCAAGAATTGAATCTCTTCTCCCCGATTCTATAAATCCAAAAAGTGTATTCATCAGTGACAAGGAAGTGGCGGAAGGATGGGAACTTGTTAATGTTTATACAGGCGGGTCACTATACAACAATGTAGTGTTTCTAATAGGTCCGGATAAAACTGTTGCAAAAGTAGACGAAGGCGCTATAGGAAAGTGGCTCTAGCCCATTTGCGCTCACTTTATTTATTTTTCTCAAATTTTCTTTCTTTTATACCTGAGAATAAAACACAAAATAAACCGATCATTGATAAGAGCATCCCCAAATAAATAAAGGGATTAAAGTAAAAAATTTCTACCTTCTCTCCGGGCTTTACACCACTTAACCAAAGATAACCAAAATTATCTTTACCGATTTTAATATCACTCTTTCCATAAACTTTCCACCAAGGAGAATACTTAATAGAGGAGTTAATATTGCCGTTATTATCATTATCCCCACTTTCTTTCACAAAACTGGCTATAACAGGATTGTTATCTACCCTTTTCCAACACTCATCTGAAATGTCACTTATTGAAGAATAGATATAGAGTTTTTCTTCCCAGGAGAGGTCGGACTGTAAATTCAAATAATTATATCTTTTATCTATAATTGAATAAGAATTAAAATCATGAATGAGACTGGAGGTACTTACTTCCTCTAATAAAACCAGGTTTCCATCTTCTATTTCCTTAGTACTTATAATGTAATCTGCTTTATTCTCAATATCTAAAAGACTTGCCTTTTTAAGTAATTCCTTTTCTTCTACTGGACCATAAAAATACTTGAAGGTGTTAAGAGTATAAAGATCTAATATTGACACTGCATAAGGATATAAGAAGGTATCAGAATTGTCATAAAACAAGAAGACGCCGGGTTTTAAATCTTTTAGCGTGCTGTAAGGAGGAATTTTATGAACCTCATTTTTATCCATCTTCGCAAAATTAAAACTATAAGTGTTATTTCCAAATGTAGAGGGACCGGCTAAAACTTCCAGAAAAACAAGACAGGAAATTCCAAAAGCCATAATTTTTCCGAATAAGAAAGTGAAACCTTTAAACTTAACTTTTATCTTTTTTACTAAAAATTTAATAAACATATCCAAACCATAAACACTCATAACATACATAGGAACAAAAATAAGGACCATGAAAGCAGGAACAATTGTTAATCTATTAAACAATGGCAGTTTGAACAAAAAATCCGAAAAGGGATTGTAAGTAACAAGAACAAAACCTACAAAAATGGAGATAAGAGAGAAAGTGAGAATCTTGTCCGTTTTCTTTTTGGTAGAAATCCTCACCAGCAAAACCACTAAACACAGGAAAAAGAAAATCGATGCTATCAAACCCGGGGTAAAAACTGCGGAACCGAACAAGTGCCTGAAAGGGGGGAAATAACTCCAAAATTCTAACATTTCTATCTTATTAACTCTCCATCCCTTACCTACGCTTTCAGATATTCTTCCGGTGCTGCTTTTCATTAAATACAAAAAAGGCAGAATTTTAATAGCAAAAATAAAAAACGACAAAATGGGAACAAAAATAAGCTTTTTTATATTTTTAACGGCATCCTTTCCATGGACAAAAGTCACTAATAAAATCCAAAAAAACCACATTGCAATAACGATATTCAGGTTTCCTTCAAAAGACAAGGCAAAAGACAAGGATAAAAGTATAAGATCAAAATTACGATGGTTCTTAAAATAAAGAAAGGTAAAAGTTATTATCAAAGGAATCCATTTGTATGAGTATAGGTATTCAATTCCGACTCCCGGCGATAACCTCATAGTAACAAAACCGTTAAAAGTGAAGACAACAGCGCCAAAAAGAGATTTGATTCTATCAAAACCCATTTCTCTAAAAAATATGAGAGAGAAAACTGATATCAGAAATAATTGCAGAAGAATGAAAATACCAGACGCAGTATAAACATTTTCAAAAATCAGAAAAATAAAATTAAAAGGAGAAAAATAAGCAGATATAGGATTGGAAAAGGCATCAAAACCACCTCCGAATCTGCTATTCCAAATTGGAGGCTCCTTATAAGTCAGAATTGATTCCCGGAAAAAATGAAAGAACGGAATTTGAATATTATTAAAATCTTGAGCCGAAAGTGTTTGCCCTTTAAACAACAATTTGTTTAAAAAAATCACATTAAGAAAAAATAGAAAAATTATCGGAAAAAGCTCTTCCCTAAAATGCTTCTTGAATCTTAAGAATATAATTAAAAGATATAAATTAGGAACAATTAGAATAAAGACCAATAGAAATTTATTTAGGATATCTACCCACATCACATATAGTCTAATTTAGAAATTAAATTACTGCAAACAAAGAAAATCCGAAAAGCACAGATAAGCGAAGTGGCTTTTTTCAGACATAATTTGTAGAATACAATAGTCGGCAAGATAGCGATAAACTGATGCCCGGTATATTTAATTTTATTTTGACATGCCGCAATATTTTATGCCGAAGTAGCTCAATGGTAGAGCAAGCGCATCGTAAGCGTTAGGTTGTGGGTCCGATTCCCACCTTCGGCTCCATAAAATCCGATAAATTATGCAAAATAAGGCCTCGTGTACTGCTACAAACATTTAAAACCTTAACTGGACAATTCTACTACTATGGGGTATAATGACGAAGATAAGATTAACCAAAAATATAACAAATAATAAAAAGGAGAGAAAAATGAAAAAACATCCTGGAAAGGTATTTTCCTTCTCATTGTTTTTGATCTTGGGGATAGCAATATTTCTAAGATTCAAGGGTTTGGGGGAGACGGCTGCAGGTACCGTCCTGGCAGTTACCTATACTTTGATGGCGGTAGTTTTTTTGCTATACCCATCAGAAAACAAAGAAAAAAAGGAAAAGCCTATGGCTACCCCTAAGAATTATAATAGGAGTAAGAAGTAGATTGTGAAATTGAAAAAAAGATCTTTGGAGGAGATAAAGGAATGGAAGATGAAAATCACAAAAATGTGACGGGAATGCCGGACGATCTTCCAAAAGAAATATGGTGGATTGCTCTGGCATTTGTCGGGGGTTTAGTTATAACGATAGTAGTAATATTGATGGAGATTTTTTAATAAATTCGGGATAGGATTTTTTCAAAACAAAAACCTATCCCGTTTTTTTTTCAAAATTACAAAAATAAATCTCCGAAATTTGGTAAAATATTTTCATGAAAACAAAAAAAGCCGTAATTGCAGCCGCAGGACTCGGAACAAGATTTCTTCCCGCTACAAAAAGCATTCCAAAAGAAATGCTACCTATACTAAATGCCCCTATAATTCAGTACCTAGTAAAGGAACTTGCTGATTCCGGAATAAAAGAAGTCATAGTAATTACAAGGCCCGGGTTTAAAACATTTAATCAATATTTTTCACGTGACGGAAAACTGGAAAAAATACTGACGGAAACCGGCAAATCGGAACTTGCCAAGGAAATAAAAGAAATCACAAAAATGGCAAAAATGAGATTCAAACCACAGGATAAAGATTTACCATACGGAAACGGCTCTCCTATCTTAGCAGCAAAAAAATTTCTAAAAGAAGGAGAAAGCTTCGTCTATATGTTCGGAGACGATTTAACCATTTCAAATACTCCTGTCACCAAACAACTTATGGATGTTTTTGAGGAGGAGAACCCCAAAGCGGTAATTGCCGTCCAGGAAGTACCGTTAAAAGAAGTTTCAAAA
>Ga0255344_1003808_pt1 | contig 16147 bp, 12 predicted proteins | sample wastewater_treat_5_FD_192414 | JGI IMG/M metagenome (GOLD analysis project Ga0255344, IMG submission 192414) | Wastewater microbial communities from Lulu Island WWTP, Vancouver, Canada - plant18 | ecosystem: Engineered > WWTP > Wastewater > Unclassified | place: Canada: Vancouver, British... | reverse complement strand
TCTTCCAGCAGGCGGGCGGCCATATTCTCACCGGCAGCACCCATACCAACGTGATGGACATGGTGGTGGCCGTGCTGCCGCGCACGGCGCGGCAACACGGAGGTAGCATTTAGGATTTAGGAGTTAGGATTTAGGAGTTTTGGCGCTGCTCGGGTTATTGCGACCACTCGGTGGTCGCAATGACGAGTGTGAAAGCGTTGCTCTGCTTTCCCTCCGCGCTCCGCGCGGAAGGGAAGAACGTTCAATGTTCAAGTGGAAAAATCCCAAATCACTTGCTTATAACTTGGACATCGAACCTAAAGGGAGCAGTTGAGCGTCGAGCAGATCTGAGCGATCATCCTGTCGGTCGCTTTTGTCAAATGGTTGCGCGGAAGGGTGCTCCACCCCGTCTCAGAGGGCAGTCAAATGCTGCTTCAGCTAATAACTTGAAAGTTCAACTGCTCTTTTTAGGCTCAATTTTCATCCGTAGATTTTGGCACCCCTTTGCGCGTTACTCGGCACTGTACCTTAAAGTTGAATTGTCGTTGAGCGCGGTATCGGATACCATGAGCGACCTAACTGACTCATCATGAAGCGGAGAAGGGGAAATGCGTCACGTGACGATGCGAGGCATGACGGTAGCGCTCATCCTGTTCGGCTGCGCCTTGTCGGCGTGGCCGGTGCATGCACGTCTCGGTGATGGCAACTATCAGGTGATCCTGTGGTGCAGCGACAGGGTGGCCCGTAACCGCGACAGCACGCAAGAACTCGCCCGCGCTTGTAATGAATTGGGCGTGACTTCGTTGATGACCGGTCCGACGGAAGACCCCGCGCTGTGGCGTGCACTGGGCTTCAATTACTATGTGGAGAATATCGTCAGCCCCGGACTCTGCCTGAAGTTCCGATCATCCGTCACTGACTGGAACGCATTCATCACACAGTGGATGAAGACGCGCAGCCCGGAGGCATTCACGCGCGATTTTTGTCTGTCCGATCCGGCTTGGCGCGCCCGCGCCCGCGCCGCCATGCAACGCGCCGCTACACATCACGCGCCTTGGAGCCCACTGCTATACGACATCCGCGACGAACTCTCCGTCACCGTCTCCGCCAATCCATTCGATTATGATTTCGCTCCGGCCAGTCTCGCCGCCCTGCGACTATGGTTGCAGCAGCGCTACCCTTCGCTGGACGCCCTGAACGCGGCGTGGCTGACACCGTTCACCGCATGGGAGGAGGTGCGCCCTTTTTCGACCGATGAGATCAAGTCGCGGCTGGCCGGTCGCATTGAGGCCCTGGACCAACAGCCGAATTGGCGCGCCCTGCGCGCCATGCAATACGCGCCACAGCATGTGCGTGCGGAACCCAAACGCTGGCACCTCGCGCCGTGGTGCGACTTCCGCACCTTCATGGATGACACACTCGCCGAGACTTTAGCCGATCTACGCACCGCCGCGCGTACAGTAGACCCCGTCACGCCAGTCGGCATCGAAGGCACCCAGATGCCCAGTGCTTGGGGCGGGTATGATCTCTGGAAGCTGTCGCGTGTGCTGGACTGGGTAGAGCCCTACGACATCACCGCCGCACGCGCGATCTTTGGATCGTTCATGCGTGGCAAACCGCTATTCGCCACGTACGGTGAAAGTGATCCGGTAGCGGTTTCGCGCCGTCTCTGGCACCTGCTGCTTGAGGGCGACAGCGGCGCAATTCTGTGGTGGAGCGAGGACCTGCTCGAAGGCGACGGCCCCGCGCTGCGGCTCAGTGCCAAAGGACGCGCGTTGGCGCCAGTCATACGCGAGATGCACACGCCGTTGGCGCGTCGGCTGTTGCGGGCCGAACGGCTGTACGATCCGATCGCCATCCACTACTCCCACGCCTCGATTCAGCTCGCCTGGCTGTTCGAATCCTTCGAGGACGGTGCGACTTGGCCGCGCCGCTTCTCAAGTTACGAGGCACGCCACAACCGTCATGCCGCATTGCGTACCGACTTGTTGCAAGCCCTACGCGAGGCCGGCTGGTCGCCGCTCTTCGTCTCTTACGAGGAGGTCGCCGCCGGCAAGCTTGAGGCGGATGGTTTTCACACTTGCCTGCTCCCCGACGCCTTCGCGCTTTCCGACCGCGAAGCGCATGCCCTGCGCGACTTCACGCAGAAACCCGGCAACCGCCTGCTCTACACCGGCGAACCGGGTGTCTTCCACGCCAACGGCACACCGCGCGCGCAACCGCTCTTCACCGCAAGCACGCAGACAGTCGCGCAACTCGTCGCCGCCCTGCCCCCACCCGCAATCCGCATCACCACGCCCGGTAGCGGTGTTTGCGTCTATCGCTTTCGCGAGGGCTCGTCGCAACTCTTCGCATTGGAGCAGCGGCAGCAGGGACAGTACAGCGACGATGTGACAGCGCACAATTTGCCGACGCAGCGCAACGCCGTGCGCGTGACCTTCGCATACGGCGAGCGCCGTCCGCTCTTCGATCTCCGTACCGGCAAACGGGTCGGAGCAGAAGGTACCGCTGAAATCGATGTGCCTTTCGAACATCCCGTGATTTTAGGTTTCACCAGAACCCTTGACAATGCCAGAAAGGGAGATGCTGGACACAGGCTCGACAATCCATAGCCAGAATGCTACATTTAAATCGATCCAAGGCCGGGGACGAAGCCCCCATAAAGACGCGGGTGACTCAGACTGGCTAAGGAAAGCATGCACAAACGATAGCTCCGTAAAAACAGATGAAGGAGACCATCATGCCGCCCTCCTCTGAGATAACCAATCAACAACGACTCGCTCCCGATCAAATTGTCTTTTTACAGGAAAAGATGAGCCACTTTGCGGATCGGAATCCATCGGCGGGGATCAAACGGAAAGATTATAAAAAACTTTTCGAGTATCTTGCCATTCAGAAGATCACGTATCTCTATGACGATGAATTGATCGAGCGTTTGCAGCAGGTGGATTACAGTAGGACGGGGAAAGCGGAAGAGTTGCTGGACGCCTACCTGATTCTGGATCTGGGCGACGAGGTGCAACTCAAGCTCTTTCAGTTCAAGTGGAAGGGGGACTATACCGGTGGCATTTCGACCAAGGAACTGCACCATTTTGTCACCCGCATGAACGCTGTTTTCCTGCACGGCGACCTTCAGGATGACAAGACTCTGGAGGCCTACAAGGAAGTTCGCGAGGCGTTTGACGCGATCCGGTCAGCAAACAAACGTGCCCGGCCACGCATCCAGTGTTATTATATTGTCAACGGACAGAACGTCTCGCCCACCGACTCCGGCAAGGTGCAAGAAATACGCAACATTTTCGCACATGACCGTCAGGCGTACGGTTTCACATTCGAGACCTATGGTGGCACAGACATCTACAACCTTTGCTTTCACGGGCGTGTGCCGATTCAGGCGGAAACGCTAGAGGTGAACTACGAATGGGGCAACGAGTCGTTTCTGTTGCATGACATCGGTGCTAATCCTAACGGAATGCCCCTGAAAGTGCTTGTCGGCTTTGTCAACGTGAATCAGTTGATCCGGCTTGTAGACCGATACAGCAACAACGAGTTGTTCGAGAAAAATGTCCGGCTTTTCCTTGGTACGAGCAAGGATGTGAACCAGAGGATCATCAAGACGATTACGAGTAACGAGAGTGTCTGGTTCGGTTACATGAACAACGGCGTGAGTATGACAGCCGAGGACGTCCGCGTGGATTTGCCAGCCAGTAAGGGCAAGGTGCGCGTGCGGCTGACGGGGATGCAGATCATCAACGGTTGCCAGACGGTCAACGCCCTTTATCACGCCAAGTACGCGCCCGACCTAAAAGATCGTTTTCAGGGTAATTCAAACGTCATGGTTCGTATCTACCAGATCGACCCAGCGAACAAACCCTTTCACGATGCGCTAATCGTCGCGACAAACTCGCAAAATGCGATTAGACCGGAAGATCTGATCTCAAACGATACGACGCAGTGCGCCATTCAGAAGATCTACCACGAGTATGGTATCGGTTACGAACGGAAGGAGGGAGAAACACCGCCCGGGTATGACCATCACATGACCTTTTCTAAGGAACAGGCCGCCATGGCTTATCTTGGAGTCGTCGACGGCAAGTGCTCCAAATTGCGTAATTCGCTCAGCCGTCGGCAGTTCTTCCGGGAAGGCGAAGATTATTACCGCGTGTTCAACCTTCGTGAGCCCGACTCCGATTCTCCGGCTGGACCGCTTTCAGAAGAGTTCGAACCCGGCACTGCTGCCAACGCACGTGCGCTGGAGATTCTGGTAGCGCGTTGTCTCGAAGAAACCTGTCGTATGAACATTAAGCAAATACCTAGGGATGAGCGTGGCCCGATGAAAAAAGGCGCGTACTATTTGGCTCGCATTATCTATCTGCAACATCAGTCACAGGTTCTGGATATTGTCAAAAAAGCAAAGGACGAGGAGAGGAAACCTCCCACTTCTAAAAAGGTGATCGAATCCATGGAGGCGATCGGGAACGCAGGCTTTACGGGTGCACGAAGCGTATTTGAGACCGCGCTCAAGGAATATCTGGGTAGAGAGGGTGGCAACGAAGATGCTGCATTGAAAAACACGGCTTTTGCGGAATTGGTCGATCATAATGCACTGAAGAAGGGGGATCATATCCACGAAGAGGAAGAAACAGTCGCATGACGCGGAATCACTTCCGCAGCGAATGGAACGGCTGATAGGCTCTGTCAAAAAACGCAAGGTGAATGAGGCGGCGGATCTGGTCTTCGATGCAGAAGCTATGATCGCTTGGGATATCCTCCAGACGGCATGGAAGAAACATACGGAGGCGCAAGTCTGGGTGATCGGTCAATGTGCGAGGAAAAAAGCGTAGCCCTAAGTTTCTGTGGTGCGAATTTTGGAGTGCGGTGACAAGAGTCGCGCTGTGCGCGAGTCGCGGCACCGCTTTTCCTCCGCGCCGTGCGCGGGGATGTTCTTAGTCACCGCGGTCGCTAAAAGTTCGGCTTGCGCAGCCCGAGCACAACTGGTAAGATTCATTACCGGTTAAAACAAAAACCGGAAAGGAATTCGTATGGACAGGCCTTTGCTCAGACTCTTGTCGGAAATGATCGCGGACTTCCAGGCCGCGCCGCTTGAGGCCGGGTTCGACCGTTCCCTGCGCCTCCAGACCGCCCCCCGCAAGGCCGCCGTCTGCATCGGCGTCCGCCGCTGCGGCAAAACCACCGTCCTTTTCCAACACATCCAGCGTCTGCTCGATAGCGGCGTCCCGATGAAGAACATCGTCTACTTGAACTTCTTCGACGACCGGCTGCGGTCGCTGAACCGCGACACCCTCGACACGGTCGACGAGGCGTATTTCGGGATGTTCCCGGAAAAGAAGGGCACGGAGAAGGTCTATTTCTTCCTCGATGAGATTCAATGCGTTCCGGGATGGGAACCCTATGTGGACAGGTTGCTGCGTACCGAAAAATGCGAAGTCTTCATCTCCGGATCATCCGCCAAGCTGCTGTCCACGGAAATCGCCACCCGGATGCGGGGGCGTTCACTGTCGTGGGAACTCTTCCCGTTCTCCTTCGGGGAATTCGTCCGTGCGCGCGGCGTGAACCCAGAAGGGCCGCCGACCTCCAAACGCCGCCTGACACTCGCCAAGCACTTCGATGCGTATTGGCAGACCGGAGGCTTTCCCGAAGTATTGGACGCCTCCGACAAGATCCGAGTAATGACACATCAGGAATACCTGAACGCGATCCTGTTCCGCGATGTGATTGAGCGTTATGATGTCGCGCATCCCCGCGCCGTGGCGGATCTTGCCGCCTGGCTTATCGATAATACGGCCTCGACCTACTCGGTCAACAGGCTGACCGGATACCTCTCCGCGCTTGGGCACAGAATACCCAAGAATACCGTCGGCGATCTTTTGGACTGGTTTGAGGACGCCTATTTCCTGTTCACCACGCGAATCTTCGACGCCTCCCTCGCCCGATCAAATACGAATCCCAAGAAAATCTACTGCATCGACCACGCTCTGGTGCGATCCACTTCCTCCGGCGTCTTGGTCAATGACGGGCACCTGCTTGAAAACATCGTCTTCCTCGCCCTGCGCCGTTCCGGGGCGAAAATCTACTACCACCGCACAAAGGGCGGGCGGGAGGTTGATTTTGCCGTACCGGGCAAGAACGGCGTTGAACTGGTGCAAGTCTGCGAATCCCTAAAGACGGCGGCGACCCGCGAACGCGAACTCCGTGCCTTGGGCGAAGCCATGCGCGAGCTGGGTGTGAAGCACGGGACGGTTGTCACACGCTCAGAAGAAGGAGCCGAAAAAACCGATGTCGGCGAGATTTCAATTCAGCCTGCTTGGCGCTGGTTGCTGTCGCGGGAAACATAACCGGTGAGAAGCTATGATCGCTTGGGATATCCTCCAGACGGCATGGAAGAAACATACGGAGGCGCAAGTCTGGGTGATCGGTCAATGTGCGAGGAAAAAAGCGTAGCCCCATAATCGATGGCGTGTGACGGCTGGTTTTGATACGGTTGTGACAATCGAAACGTTATTTGGAGGCGACAATGGCAAAACTCACGAGGCTTGAGCTTCACGGATTCAAGTCGGTAGACGGCGAGGGGCAGTCTATTGATGTCGGCGATGTCACCGTGCTACTCGGTGCGAATGGTGCCGGCAAGAGCAACCTCGTTTCGTTTCTACGCATGCTTAGCTGCATGAGAGCAGGCGAGTTGCAAAACTACGTAGCCAATCAGGGGTTCGCAGACTCGTTGCTCTATTTCGGCTCCAAAATGACCACGGAGATTTCAGCCCGACTTCAATTTGAGGACGAACACGCCAAGGATGAGTACGCCTTTATCTTGCGCCGCGATACAACCAATCGGCTCTTCTTTGAAAATGAGACCGTGACTCGCAGAACGGCCGATCAACAGGAGCCATTTGTACATCGCCTCGGCGGGGGGAGCAAAGAGTCGCAATTGATAGACTGGATCAAAACAGGAGACGGAGTGTGCGGTGATCTTTTGTCTCTCCTATCAATGTTCAAAGTCTTCCAGTTCCACGACACCTCGGCAACCGCAAAGATTCGTGCAGAGAGTTATATCGATGATGCGCGCTTTTTCAGAAACGATGGCGGAAACCTAGCCGCTTTCCTGCGCGGGATAAAGAATCGTTCAGGCGGTGAGAGGTACTATGAGCGCATCATCCGGCATATCCGTCAAATGGTTCCGCAATTTGGTGACTTTGATCTTCAAACGCTGTCCGACAACAACAAGTATGTGCGCTTGAACTGGCGTGAAAAAGGATCGGAATACCTGTTCGGGCCACACCAGTTATCTGACGGATCGTTACGCTTCATGGCATTAGCCACCCTCTTCCTGTCGCCGCCGGACATGCGACCGTCGGTCATCGTCGTGGACGAGCCGGAATTAGGCTTACACCCGTCCGCGATTGCCGCACTGGCGAGCATGGTCAAGATGGCCGCGGTACAATCCCAGGTGATTCTTGCCACTCAGTCTCCTCGGCTGGTTGACGAATTCGCCGCCGATCAAATCGTGATTGTCGAGCGAGACACGGCAAAACCACGAAGCATCTTCCGTCGCATCGAACCGGCAGCCCTGTCTGAGTGGCTGGATCATTACTGTCTGAGTGAGCTTTGGGAGAAGAATGTGCTCGGGGGGCAGCCATGATTCGATTGCACATTATCGTTGAAGGCCAAACAGAGCAGCAGTTTGTCAAAGGGTTATGTAGAGGCAGCGCGCGAAAAAGACCCCTATCGTCGTGTGGCACTGTTAGAAACGGCTCTTCAAGAAGACATCAAACGAGAGTTGGATGATCCTCGGTTCTTCCCATATATTCAGCTTCACGAATTCGAGGCGCTCATCTTGGCGGATCCCGAACAACTCAATTGCGAGTATATGGAACACACAGAGCAGATTCAGCGTCTCGTGGATATGGTTGCTAGTGAAGGGGGGAACCCAGAGTTAATTGACAAGACGAAGGCACCCTCTAAGCGCATCATCGACGAAATTCCTGAATATGAAGGTAGCAAGACGACCGCGAGGCCGATTGTCGTTGGTAAAATCGGCATCCCAAGGCTACGGGAAAAGTGCGCTCATTTCGCCGAATGGTTACAGCGCCTTGAGAAGCTTGGTGTCAGGTAGGCGCAGGACAAGTGAGTACCTTCATTCCGCTGTTTCCGTGCGCATGATCTCAAAGACCGGGCACAGTGTATTTAGACGTTGCCGGGCCTGATCTGCCTGCTTTTGCAGGCGGCGCAGCAAGGGCAACCAGCGTTCGCTATTTTGCGCCAGGCGCTGCTCGGCATCGGAACGGATGCGCGGATCATTGCTGCCCAGATTGTCGAGCGTAATCAACAAAAGCCCCTCGTCATCCAGCGCCACGCGGACGCTCAGCGTGACCGGCGAGGGATCACGCCAAGTGCCTTCTTCGCATGCAGCGAATTCAAGCTGATACACGCCGTTCGTCTCTACGCTCCGCAGCGGGAAGTGGCCGTCCGCATCAAGCGGTGTCCACGCGCGATTCGAGCCGACGACGCGCCACACCGTCTGGCACACCGCGCGCCGCGCGAAGGTGGTCGGCACCGCCTCCACTGGCGGACGCCATGCGGCATCCGTCACGATGATCGGTTCCGATTGGGTCTGTTGACCGAGCAGCCGGGTCTCTGGGAACGTGACCTCGGCCTTATATTCAAAACGAACGGTTTGCGGTAGCCGCACATCGAAGACCGTTGCCGCGACTTCACATGTGTAAACGCCGCTGCACGGGAACCGGATGCAGGCGGGTTTGCCCGATGGCGTCCGCAACGACAGCCACTCATTCGTGGTACCGAAACGGACGGCGAACGTGGCGCTTGTGAAGAGCGGGAGGGTTGCCGCCTGAATCGTCAGGCTCGCCGATTCGCCGGGGACGGGATGCGGCTGCGCGGACAGCCGGACGTTGGCGAGGCGGTAACACACGACGCGCGGTTCGTGCGCCAATTCGAGCCAGAGATTCCCGGCGCGGTCCGTGTAGCGGGCGCGGAACGGACGACCGGCCCATGGCGAACCGTGCAGAACGTCCGACACAATCGTCTTGTCCGGACGAGGCGCCAGCTTCTCGCCGGTTTCGACGAACACGCCGTTTTCGTAGACCCTTACGCGGTCGTCGTGAAAACGCACTGCCACACGATAGCCCTCACGTCCCCTGTTGCGCACCATGATCTCGACGGCCTCTCCGTTGACCGGCACCGAGCGCCACAGGGTGCCGTCAAAGTGCCGGATCTGGTCGCCGCCACTTGTCTCAAGTGCCCAGATTTTTTTATCGGGCGTCACCGTGATCTCCCATCCCACGCGATTGAGCGCGGTCGCTCCTCTATCCAAGGCTTTGGCCAGCGCCGTCCATATTTTATCAAAGGGATCCTGCTCGAAGGCGTCGGAGACCACCTCCGCCGAATCGGGACGCAACTCGGTCAGCGTGTCGAGTGGCGCTTTCCGATAACCATGGCACAGATATACCACACCGGTGTTATCCCATGCCACATCGGTGAGTACGCCATTCGAAAGCGCACACGGCCACGGCTGGTCACTCCACGCGGTTCCGTCCCATCGCTTCAACACATTTCCGGTTTCGGGGAAGAGCGCCAATCCTTTGCCGACATCCATCAGACGGGTGCCGACGCGCAATGTGTAGAGTTCCAACAATGCGTCACGGCCCGCTCCCGGCGGCTCAGCGGCGGTCTCGTCAAACACGACACGAAAGAGTTGCCAGCCCGCAATAAACCAGAGCGAACGGTCACGGGCCACACGAACATCGGTGATGTCTCCGCGCAGGCCTTGGTGCTCGTCCCACTGCACCATACCGTCGGGACTCCACGCACCAATCTTCAAAGGCCCCGCTTTGAAGAAAACGCGCCATCCGCCGTTTTCGGACTGGCCGGCGGGGCGACCGGACGGCGAAGGCGTGGGGTCGTCAATCGCCAGCACCTCAAAGTCGCCTTGCACCGGGATCGGCAAACGCTCCGCCGCGCCGCCTAACCGCAAACGGTACAAGGCGCTGCCGGTCTGCGCCCAGACCGATCCGCCCGATGCGCGCATGAGACGGCGCACCGGCTCGCGCACCGCATCGAAGACACCCGGCAGCGGAAGCACCTCGCCGCTGAACATGTCGAACGCCTCCGGCGCGTCCACTCCTCTGACCAAGCGGATCGCAACAGGTGCCTGCCACGGTACGCAGTCATACATCGGCGACGTACCGGCGAAACGCCATGTGGTCAGACGCCCGTCAGGGTGGATCACATGCGCGACCCTTGCGCAAACCATGACGATGCGATCATTGTGCTCCATGAAAACCGGCATCCCCGCATCTTTGGCAACATCCGCCGGAAGATGGATCCATGCGTCACCCTGCCACACGGCGATCCGCTTCGTGTTCCAACTCACCACACGGCCATCACGGGCGATATAGGTGTTTGCGTACCTTTCTTCCGAGTCGGGCTCGTAGGACAACGGCCGACAGTGCAGACGCGCCTCACCGTTGATCAAGCGATAGATGCGCTTGGTACACCGTTCAACATCGTACAACTGGAGATAGTAGCCGCGTGAAGCATCGCCCAGAAATCTCCCGTTTGAAACCCACAATGGCGTTTCGCTCAACTTGTGGAAATTGTCGCCACTCCAGAAAAACGGTTCGCTCGTGGGCAAAATCGCCCAGCCAGTGCCGTCGTTTTCCGGGGCGAATGCCTCAATCTGCCTGCCCTTTTCGATCTGCGACAGACGCGGCTCCGCCAGTGCCTCCCGCGCCAGCGTGAGGGCTATTGCACACAGCACCATCCGGCTTAACGACGTTCTTGCAAAATCTCTCGTGGCATGGGCGTCCCGCCCATGAAACACGGGCAAGAGCAATCGGTTAGTGACAGGGGGCATGCGAGTCGAGCGCGTGTTTTGTGTGTACTCAGTCGGATCGGGCGTCCTCGCCCGCAGAACGTTGAACGTTGAAAGTTGAGCGTTGAACGTTGAAAGTTTTTTAACGCAGAGACGCAGAGACGCAGAGATTTTTAAAATCACGTCAATCATGTCAAAAAATGAAACCATGGAACACGGGCAAGATACCCGTGCCACACCCTTTTGTAAGGCACGTTTCTGTATCATTCTCGCCACCTTCTCTTCGGTTGTTCGAGCCGCCTTATCCCCTCTGCGATCCGCTCTTGCCTGTCGACCAGCCGCTTGAGCGCCTCTTGCTCTGCCTGTGCCTCTGGCAGACACGCGCGCAATGCGTGTATGGCGCGTTCACGGTGGGCGGGAATGTGCGACGACAACTCCTGCTGAATCGCCTCCAGATAGGCTCCCATCGGCAACGCCACGCGGATGCGCAGCCGGACGGGCGACGGATCGCGCCACACCCCGTCCTCTTCCGTACAGAACAGGAGCGTTCTTTCTCCACGACCGAGTTCGATGACGCTCAAGCCTCGGGCAATATCCATCGGACGCCACTCCGTCTCCTCTTCATCCCGCCACAGCAGACGGCGTATGCCGCCCTCTGTCGAAGGCAGGGTGCGCACCGGCGGGAACCAGGGATGTTCGTTGACATCCAGCAACTGCGTCGCATCTTGAACTACGTTGAGTTGTGTGTCAGGTGTTGGAACCTTGGCTACAATCGAGAAGGAGGCTGCTCCGGAAACGCGCGCACCGTAATCGAAAGCGATGACTTCGCACCGGTATGTGCTATTGGAAGGGAAAAGAAAGCGCACGGTCGGTTGCGCGCTGATCTCAACCCGCTGCCACGGGCCATCACCCACGCGCGCGAGATGCACACGCTGCCAGCGCACAACGTCGGGCACCGCCAAGGGACGGTCGAGCATTCTGCCGCAGACCGCAGGCGCCACTTGCGAGAAACTCACACCCGTCGGCGGACCGTAACGGAAGCTATGGATCAACTTGCGGCCTTTGCTGCCGGCGGCTTCTCCGCACATCAACATGGCCATCGCCTGCCCGTCACACGCCAGAAACGTCACGCTGCCGTCAGCCTCTTCGTTGATGTCCGTCACGCACATGTCGAACAGCGGCGTTGACACCAACCGAACGGCAATCCGATGTCCGTCAAACTCCCGCTCGGGCACACCTCCGTTCAGACGCTTCGACGCATTCGGATAATGAAAGAAGCCGCCGCTGCGGGCAGGTGCGCTCACGTCTTTCGACAGGATGTCCGGCGCTATGCCGGATTCTGGCACAGGCAACTCCTGCCAGCACGCCGCGCCTGCGAACGGCCCGATCGGTACAGAGCGATCCAAAGCCAGCACCCGCCCGCCATTGACGAACCAGAGGCGTCCGTCGGATGCTTCTTGCAAGTCCGACGACATCCCGAAGATGCCCTCTCGCCATCCGAGGCATTGAACCTGTCCGCGTGGCGAAGTCAACGTCAGTCCGTGCTGGCCGGAAGCCACTGTACCGTCTGCGCACTCCACAGCCGTCGGGCCGAGCAGCAGGTGTGCCACCGGAACTGGGAACGGGATGTCCGGACGCAGGAGCGGCGGCCGGTTACCGGGGGGAACCTGGATCGTGACCGGCGTGTCGCCCTCCCTGCCGGAGAGCCACAGTGAGCCGTCCCGTGTCGGAAACGCCCGATCTTGATACGCATTCCACGCTTTGGGCAGGAAGGGTGCGGCAACAGGCTGCAATGTTGTGATGTCAAAAGCCGACACAGTCGGCGGAAAGCCGCTGGACCAAACCACAATGCGGGTGCCGTCCCATACATGCGCCACCACGTTATGATCGCCGACCGGCATCCCCTCGATCCGCGTCTCTGTGATTTTACCTTCCGGCCCGACACGGTATAGCATCGGTGACTCAAAGACAAAAATCGTGCCGTCCCGCTCAATGATGACGGGTTGCAGACCTTTGTAACTGACCGGCAACACCGCCTCGGCGCGCGTCCATGTACCGGTCACGCTCCGCACCGCCAGAAAGCTCTCGCCCCAGTTCAGCACACGACCGTCACGGGCAACATACACCGAGGTCTGCGTCCCCTTGATGTGCGCACGACAGGTCTCAACTACGTCGATGCCGCCATCGCCGAGTTTCAGAAGACGCTTCTCCTCAGAACCCTCCAACGCCATCACCGCCCACGCATCTCGATCCGCTCCACCGCAGAGCGACACGGAAAACGAGGTGCCGGTCACGCAGTATGTATGCGGTATGAGCCTGACCTTGGCCTCGCCCAGAAGTGCTGCGGTGCCCCGCTCGCCTCCTAGCGGCCTACAGCTCGACAGGCACGATGAAAACAAGTTGTTTTCAGGAGTTGTTTTCACCCCCGTCTCCTGAGGGACAGTCGGGGTGAGGGTCGCGGACTCCGCCCGCGTTAGGCGGTAGGCGTAGATATTGCGCTGGTCGGTCGGGGTCTCCAGAACCACCCACGGCGTTCCGGCGGGCGTCAGGGCAAGCCTTACGATCCGGCTGTCTGGCACTTTGGCCTCGATGACTTTCAAGGCGGCTCCTGCGTCACCGCAGACGCGCCATGCAGACCCCACGCACAGTGCCCACACGATCTTTCTGACCACGTTCATCGGACACCCCCTTTTTCTGGTTCACCCTACCCCAGCAGCCGACGCAAGCGCACAGCCGAGGCGTCACGCACTTCATCGTATAGGCTGCGCCCGCTGGCGTCAATCCCGACCACGGCTTCCAAACCCTCGACATCCAGTTCCCAGAGCGCTTCGGTGGCACCGAACTCCTCAAGAAAATGCACCTGCGCCACGCGCTTGATGCGTTGCGCGATCAAGGCGGCGGCACCGCCCACCGCCTGCAGGTAGACGCAACCGAACCGCGCACATGCCGCGCGTGTGGCTTCGCCCATGCCGCCCTTACCGATCACGACGCGCACGCCGAACTGCTCGATCACCCGCGCCATGTAGGGTTCTTCGCGTATCGAGGTGGTGGGGCCGGCCGCCACCACACGCCAGCCAACGCGCTCGTCCGACGGTTGCGAAGGATCGGGCGAAAGCGGGACGACCACCGGGCCGCAGTGAAAGAGTGCGCCGTCGCGCAGTTCGGCCGGACACGCGCCGCCTTCGGCCAGATGCTTGTGCAGACGGTCGCGCCCCGTGCAGACGCGACCCGACACGCGCACAGCCTCTCCGGCGCGCAGCACGCGCACGGCGGTTTCGGTGAAAGGATGGTCAAGCGTGATCATAAGTGAATGTGAAATGAAGGAGTGAATCAGTTGAGCCAGTGGAGCGAACCATCGGACGATACGCGCAGGCCGCGCCGACGGCAAGCCCAGCAGAGATAAGCCACAGTGACAAAATAAGAGGCAGGCAGGCGGGTACGCGCCGCGATTTTGACGCCCAGCAGCGTGGTGGTGCCGCCCATGCCCATCGGGCCGATGCCCAATGCGTTGGCCTCCTCCAGTACGCGCCGCTCCAGTGCGGCCAACTCAGGTTCAGGAGCGGCATCATCAAGCGAACGCAACAATTGGCGCTTGGCAACGAGAAAACCTTCGGCGCGGTCGGCACCGATACAGACGCCCAGCACGCCGGGCGCGCAGCCGAAGCCCTGCGTTTGCCAGACCGCGTGCAACAGGCAACGCCGCACCCCTTCGAGGTCGCGTCCGGCACCGAGCGTTTCGTCGGGCAGACTGAACTGGCGGCTCATGTTCTCGCTGCCGCCGCCTTTCTGCAGCAGCCACACTTCGATGCCCGCCGCATGATCTTCGGGGCTCTTGCAAAACCCCTTGCGTACAGGTGTGGCACGGGCATCTTGCCCGTGTTTCATGGGCGGGACGCCCATGCTACGAGGGGTTTTGCAAGAGCCTTCTCCATCCGCCGCCCGTTGCTCGAAGTGGCACACCGGACAACCTTCGGCGACATTGCTGTCGACCGAGCGTCCCGTCAAAGTATCGATCGTGTTGCGGCGCAGCCAGCCGTTGCGGGTGGCACGTGCCACCGCGTCGCGCGCGGCTTGTTCGAGCGCGACGGTATCGGTGCCGGGCGGTACCTCCCAGAAAAAGGTGAGCGTGCCGGTGTCTTGGCAGAGCGGCGTAGATTGTTGGCGCGCGAGCACGATGTTCTCCGCCAGCGCGTGAAGGATCAGCGCGGCCTGCGAGTCGGGCGACTCCACATCGGCGGCGCGGCGCAGCGCGGCCTCCGCATCGGCGGGCAGGTCGCTCGTGGTGCGTCGGATCAATTCGGCTAATGTATCAGTCCAGTCCATGGGGGGGGAAGGCTGTAAGGGGTTAAGGCTGTAAGGGTGCAGTTACCCAGGGGTTATCGGGGCCAAGCGCGGCCAGCAGCGGGGGCAGGCAGGTGTCCGGCACACTGAGTGCGCCGAAGCCGCGACCGAGCGCAATGTCGGGTTTGGCCAGACCGTGGTAATCGGAGCCGCCGGTGACCAACAAGCCGAGACGTTTGGCGAGGCGCAGCAGCGTCACGGTCCGTTCCGGCGTGTACTCAGAGTAGATCGCCTCGATGCCGCTGAGACCGAACGACTGAAGCGTGCGCAAGCCCGCCTCCAGACGCGCGTCGTCATTCTCCCATGTGAAGGGATGCGCGATGACGGCGATGCCGCCGGTCTCGCGGATCATGCTGATGCCCTCTTCCGGATTGAGGCGGTAGCGGTCGATGTACGCGGGACGCCCCTTGGCGAGATACTTGTCGAACGCCTCCGCCACAGTCGAGACATAGCCGCGCCCGATCAGCGCCCGCGCGATATGGGGGCGTGCGACGACATCCTCGCCGGCGTAAGCGCGAACCTCGTCCAGATTCAGTTCCAAGCCCAGTTCGTTGAGCTTTTCGACAATCCGCTCATTGCGCCAGGCACGCCCGTCGAGCACCCACCCGAGATTCTTATGTATCGCCGGGTGGTGCGGGTCCATGCCGTAACCGAGGATGTGCAGCGAACCAGGGCCACCATCAACATCCACGCTGATTTCAATGCCGGAGATGCCGGTCATGCCGTGCGCACGGCAGGCGACCAGAAAATCCTCAGTGCCGGCCATCGTATCGTGATCGGTCAGAGCCATCGCACGCAAGCCAGCCCGCCGCCCGAGTTCAACCAAGCGTGCTGGCGTGTCGGAGCCATCCGAGTGCGTGGAATGGATGTGCAGATCGATCATGACTTAGGCGTGCATGTCATACGTCTTTCGCGCTTGCTCTTCCGTAACATTGGCAAAGAAGGCGGCAATCGCGGCGTCATACTGCGCGGTATGGG
>Ga0255344_1003787_pt1 | contig 16190 bp, 14 predicted proteins | sample wastewater_treat_5_FD_192414 | JGI IMG/M metagenome (GOLD analysis project Ga0255344, IMG submission 192414) | Wastewater microbial communities from Lulu Island WWTP, Vancouver, Canada - plant18 | ecosystem: Engineered > WWTP > Wastewater > Unclassified | place: Canada: Vancouver, British... | reverse complement strand
GCCGTGCCAGAAGCAGCCGTTGATGAAGATGACGGCGCGGTACTTGGGCAGGACGAGGTTGCGCGCTCCGGCACTGCGGCTCCCGGGCGATTATGGCCCCTGGGGGCGGTGGGGGATAAACCAGCAAGAGACTGTGGCCGGCTTGTCCGGCCACAGTCTCTTGACCGCTTTTCCTTTATTGGGCGGGGAGGGAGCGAAGCGACCGGGCGGGGACAAACCAGCCGAAGGCTGACCGCTTCATTGCACTGCCCTTCGAATACTGATTCCGTTCAATCTTGTTGCTGCCCTTCGCATACTGACCGGCGAAGCCGGGGCGCGGAACGACCGCAAGTCTCTGACCGGAGCGCCCGGCGCGGAGGGAAGAGTCTTGCAGTGGAGCTGCCATAAGTGGAGTTCGGAGGGGCGCATCGTGCCCCGGAGGACGGAACCAAAGCGAGTGAGCGCAGCTTTAGCGGAGCGAACTGGCTTTGACCGCTTTGTTATATCGACCTTGAATCTGAGCCGGACGTTTGCTTCCGGGGAAATCGGCAATGATTCTATTCTCCCTTCCGTTCAAACTCAAAATGGATCGGCTTGTCGAAGTGGCGGCGGGAATAGTAGGTGACGGAAGGGTTTGTCAGGTCCATCACAAGGGTCCAGGCGGTGCCCATGTGACCTCCTTCCGTCGGTGGTAAGGAAACAGATGCAATCGTCTTCGTGAGCTGCATTTTATCCATTGTTCCTCCGGTGGCATCATACAGGCTGCACAGGACTTCATATCGGCGGTCTCCTTCGATCAGGCCGACGTTCAGCTTGGCTTCACACAGGTAGTGATTGGCTACAGCGGCCGATTCAACCACCACCATCTGGTTGTCAACATATTCGACCACAATGCTCTGGCCAGTGGCATCAGAAATGGCGTAGTGATGAGCGGCACCGATGTCGGAGTGCATATCGATTCCCCGGAGCAGTTCCAGGGCTTCGTCCACCGTGGCGGCATTCTTGAGCAGGTAGCAGATGGCCGATGTGGTGGTGAGGGCAGGCTTCCCGCTCTCCTGGTTCGTCTGGGCGTTGTCACCAGCCATCAGGTCTGCGACGGCCAGGCCCTTCTCATTGATGCCGTCCAGGGCGAAAAACAGTACAGATAGTGCCATATACTGATTCTTGAAGCCTTCCGGAAGCCAACCTTCACCGAATCCGAGGAAGTTGGTGTTGAAGGTGGTATATGTCTCATAACCCTGCTCGGGGACCGTGTGTAGGACGATTCCGGTGGCCGAATTGAAATCGAAGTTCCGGCCCATCAGAACGCCGCCTTCCGGAGTGCGAACCGTCAAGGCAGAGCAACCGTAATCCATCGGCCCGGGATTTCCTGACTTCGGCGGGTAAAAGCCTTTGGAGAGAAAGCGCGTAACGTATGCCGATAATTCAGCCGCGCTGCGTCCGCCTCCGTTTTCCAGAAGACCGGCAAAGCCGTCATCTCCTTTGTATTCCATATAATACAGTCCGTCATCCTGTTTCCGGACTGACATGGCACCCTGTTCAAGCGGGTCGGCCTGTGCCCATGCATCGGCCCCGGAAAGCCATGCGGCGGCTAACAAGCCCCATAAAATGGTCTTGGCAATCTTATTCATATTTGGTTCGATTATTTACTTGCCGAAATGTATTCTTTCAGCGCTTCCACATATTGGTTGAATGCATCCTGCCCGGTAGGGGTTATCTTGCAGGTGGTGCGGGGCATCTTTCCTTTGAATCCTTTTTCCACCGTGATATAGCCGACGGCGGTGAGTTTGTCTATCTGCACGCTCAGGTTCCCGGACGTAGCGCCTGTCTGCTTCTTGAGGTAGGTGAAATCGGCCTCATCTACCCCTGCCAGGATGGACATCACCGCCAGCCGGAGTTCCGAGTGCAGAAGCGGATCTAACTTGGGAAACATAGGCTATTTGTACTGAAGTTTCATAATCAGTCCGGTCACGAGCAGCAGGACGCCTCCCAAGGTGAAAATCAACAGTTGTGCTTCTCCTTTTACCAGCATGGCGAATACGGCGCCGCCTACTCCCAGGAGGAAGCCGCCGATGATGATGGGCCAGTTTTTCAGCAGGACGCCGGACATGCATTCGGCCAGGCCCATGATGATGACGATGATGAGGGATACGCGCATGGGGACCAGGAAGATGGCAATGATGCTGAGCGTGATGGCAAATACACCGAAAACACCCCACACGTTGCCGAGCATCTTGCTCACTTCGTTCTGAGGCATGGCCTTGCTATATTTCCCCATTAGTGCAGCGATAGGATAGCCGATGACTGGCATGGCGAACCAGAGGAAGTTCCATTCAGGCTTTCCGGTAAGATGCCATAATAGATAGATGACAAGGGAGACGACAGTGAGCAGCGTTCCCCAAAGCATAAAGTATTTGGCACTGCCCCGAAGGATTTCCTTGCGGCTGTTGTTGAAAGTCTCGCTGATGATTTGAAGGCTCTGCTGAGCCGTCATTTCTTTGTTTTGTTCCATTGTATCAAGTGTTTTGCTTGTTTTTGCGGCCAAGCGCAGCTGCGCAGTCTGCCTTAACCACGATGCAAATATAAACAAGTTTACAATATAAACCAAATTTAATTGCAATTATGGCGATACTGCGGAACGGCCGCAAGTCTCTGACCAGAGCGCCGTGGCGCGGCGGGAAGAGTCTTGCAGTGGAGCTGCCGGGGGTGGAGTTCGGAGGGGCGCGGCAGTGCCCCGGAGGACGGAACCAAAGCGAGTGAGCGCAGCTTTAGCGTAGCGAACTGGCTTTGACCGCTTTCAATTCTTCTTAGAATGGCAAATCGGAATAATCAACTTGGTGCGATGATGAATCGCCATAGGGAGCACCGGAACATCCTTCGGATGAAAGTTCTGGCGTAGTTGTTCCAACGATATGATTGGCGCGTTCCAACAGTTCATCATAGGTGATTATATCTATCTGGTTTAATCCCTTTCTAAAGAGCTCAAATGAGCGCTTTTTATCAGCAGTGTCAAGTTCAGAAGTATTACCAATTACGAGGATACCCTTTGGCTTAGCGGTCATCAGATTGTTATCCCGCTCATAATCAAATCGTTCTCTAGTCGTATTGGTTCCCCATGCTTCAATGTATCCTTGTACCTGAGCAACAGCATCGGCTAAATCAGAAGATATCGGGAATGCGTGATTTCGGCACCTGCTGCCGAGCAAAGGTGTTGAAGGCTTCTTGATCTCAACCAATACCACATAACGGGCGTAGCCTTCCGATGCCGCGAGGAAATCTACCACCTGTCCATTGCGATTCATAATATCCTTCCCTCCAACAAGGACCTGCTGATTCAGCATAGTCAGGCAGTAATATGAGAGCCCATATCCAAATATCCAATCATTCTCTGAGAGCAGTTTTTGCCAATAAGCCTCATCATAATCCTGCGAGAGAGCATATTTGAATGTTTCCAGTTCTGTCTTTCTTGATGCCTGAATCTGTGCATAGGAAAGCTTTGTGGCAAGATCCGGATTTGACTCGACCAATTGCCGCCAAATATCCTCGCCATAATTGCCATCAATCAGTTTCTTTATATACTCTTTTTCCCGACCGTTAATAAATACAACTTCATCTTCTGACCCCACGACCAATGATTGATGGCCTTTGGGAAGGCCTTCTTTCCCAACAGCATAGCTGGTGTCCAGCGCTTTTTTCAACTCCTTGGTCGCTGCGCAGCTCAGGTCAAACCTGACACCCTCTCCGGATTTCAATGTCGCCAGATTGATTGACTCTACAGGTTCCCAAGTTCCTTTCCTAGACTTGCGTTCATGAAGAATAGTGCAATGGACATACGCATCCTTGTCATTCGGATTGTTGACAAGCTTTGCGTAGGCCACTTTTCGTGTGGTGTTTGACTCCTCCAACACAAAAGGAGTGACGATGTCCGAAGTTACGTGCGAACTCTGGGCTGTGTAAATCTGATCTGCCATACTATTTCATCTTTGCCAACCATTGCTCAAATTTCTGTTTATCCTCATATCCGCAACAGGAGGTACGTATCATCTCAAAATAACAGTTGCTCTTGAGTTTCATTAAGTCTGTGCCGGTAAGTTCACGCAGTTGTTTCAGAATCTGGAGTCTTGAACCCTCATCGTAAGTAAAAAAGGTCACATTCTTTTTCTCTTTCGAAGGGATGACACCATTGCAAAGGCCCTCGAAGAAATCTCGAAAATACGGGTAATCAATCTTCCCCATCGAAAGACCGAAGAAAACGATATTCTCTGCAGAAGGCAGATCTTGCTGAAGATTGTTCGACTTATAAGACGGCTGATCAATCTTACGTAAAAAACCGTAGCCATCAATTAGCTGAGCATCGCTATTAACTCCTAAGATGATATCATCATTTTTTACTGTACCGTGAATCGGAGTGTACTGGAGATTATATTCTACGTCATCGTAGGATGAAACGTCAAGATACAGTCTTGCTGCAATCCTTCGTAGATTTGTATAATTGAAGGAATATATCGAATAGTCCTCATTATCAAGAACGGCTTTTAGAGCTATACTTGCTACAGAGTCACGATCAGCCTTTGTCTCCTTTGGAATGCGATTGATGAATTGAGTAAGGCTTAATACGAGTGTATCAAAGTCATTTCTATCGGAGTCAACTGGATATGAACCACCCTCCGGCACAGCTTTGCCATCTGGGAATGCTGCATAATTGTATAAAGCCATCTCCAAATCTAACCACTGTTCGGATTTTGCACAGTGGTTAATATATGCTCCCAGCCCAGATGAGGCATTACCAAACGGCCATCGATTATTCCTTTCCCAAATAGCGTAGAAATCAGAATACTTCGTTTTGAATTTCACGTCTAAATCAAAACCGTTTCCGATAATGAACACAGTATTAGCCATCCATTCAATTTTAATTATATCAAGTGATTGACCTTGATTTTCTTGTAGTTCTTGGTATCTAGACCTAGAAGTCGCATAGTGTCATCCTTGATGATAAGTTCGCCTTTCTGGAGTGTGGCAATGTCTGATTTGATGTCCTGGAATTCTTTGCCGGTGACACCGAACAGGTCTTTGATCACTGAGTCGTTGATGGACTGCTGCTTCATGATGAGCGGGTACTGGGCATTGGCGTAGAAATCGAAGTATTTGCTCTTGAAAGAGTCCATGTTCTGGGTGGCAAGGATGATGCTGAGACCTTTGTTACGTCCGACGGCAATCAGATTGCGGAGCGGGTGGTTGTCGAAGTCCAGCATATAGTGTGCTTCATCGATGATGGTGAAGTGACGAATCTGGACGCGGTCTTCATCGCGGGCCTGCTGGGGCAGAATCTCGTAGATGTTGTTCAGTTTTGAGATGACGAAATAGACAATAGCTTTGGCCAGGGGGCCATCCTTTGGGAACGCGTCCATTTTGATAATATGCGATTCTTCTATGAGGTTGACGCGGTCTTCCGTATCAAAAATGTTGTTGCGGACCAGCTGTTTAAGAACGGAGGTTACACTGTCATCTTTGTCTTTCTGGAGCTTATTCTGGTACTCGGTAAGCATTGCCCTGAATGTAATAGGAGCGCCCTTAGTCTTCTTATAGGCCTCGACGATAGCTTCGCTTAGGCGATTGCTCATGTTTGCACTGATGGACGTACGGTCAACTGCGCAGAGAGCTTCGGCCATTTCCGTTGAGTAGAGGTTGATTTCGTTAATGGGATGTCCAGTGAAATCCTTGAATGGTGTAAACGGAATAGGGCGCTGCACCGGATCCCAAATGCAGGAGCGGTTTACCTCGAAAATGTCAAGCCAGTGGGTATTCTGAGGGTCGGAGAATTCGCCTTTGTAGTCAAACAAAAGGAAGTTTACCGGGTATGGCGTATCTGTTGAGAGTGTACGGAACTGCTCTATGAGCACGGCGAGAAGATTTGTCTTTCCGGAGCCGGTAGTGCCGGCAACCAGTATCTGCGAGTTTTGGATGCCTTTTCCGTTGATGTTGAGTTTGGCTTCAAGTTCGTCGGGATAATGACCGATAACGAGGTCCAGAGCAGGGATGCCGCTGGAAGCGCCTTTCTTTCCGGTAGCAAAGAACAAGAATGAGTTGAGATTGTTCTCTTCCATCAAGTATTTGAGTCCGTGACGCATCTCGAAGGCGACGATGCGTGAAACGGTAACAAAGTCTCTCCAGTCAACATCCACATCTTTGTAGCGAAGCTTCAGAAGACCGGCAACCAGAGGCTTGAGGTTATCCTTTGTCAGGAAGGACGGGACATAGTGCTGGTTGTTCCTGTTAAGGAGGATGTTTTCGTAGTCAGATGGCTTACGCTCTCCCTTCAGAGAGAGGCCCACAAGGAGGCAGATACGCATCACCTTGATATGCGGGAAAGACGGAGCCGCATTATTATCCACTTGTTGTGCCAGGTTGAACTTCTGTTCCAGTAAGTTTTCGAGAGGGGTAATGTCCTCAATGATGCCCTCGGGCTGGCGGAGGTTGTCAAGTATGATTTCCATAAGCTAGTCTGCTAATTGAAGTCCAAAATAGCCGTCCTCGACGGTAGTAAGCTGCCGCTCTACATCGCGGTTGAGGGTGTATGATCTGGCCACAAAAGGCTCCAGTTTCTTGTAATCGGAGTCTTTACGAATTTCAGATGTCGTACATAGAAGTATGGTCTGGTCAGCTAAATTCGGGAAATACTCCTCCATCAATGCATCACGACTCTCTTCGTCCAGAACACCCATCACAGTGTCAATCATCACCGGCGGGTTGTAATCACCCAGGTTGCGGAGCACCTTCAGCAGAACCTGTATGAAGATCTGCTTGGATGCAGCATTGAGCTGGTTAAGGGAAATCTCGTTGCCAGCCTTGTGGAAGAGTTTGATGGAGAATCCAGCAAGACGGTCGGACAGCTGAACACGTGCGATGCAATCTTTGTAGGAGATAAGTAGTTTGTTGAGTTGTGTCTTCATTTCCTCCTCGATTTGCGCTTTCTTCTTGGAAAGAAGGACGTTCTCAACTTCCTCGAAGAAAGGTTTCAGTTCAGCAAGGGTGTCGTACTTGAGGTCCGGTTCCTGCTGCAGCTGGATGTCAAAGGAGTGAATACGCTTTTCAAGGCGTTCGATTTCATTGGAGGCATCATCATTCTCGTCTTTGAGTCGCTGAATCTCAGACTCATCATATTCGTATTCACGGATGACAGTCTCATTGCCTCCGGCCTGCATCTCAACGAGTGTACGAAGCTGCATTTCATCGTCTTTGAGCATTGAGATTCGTTTATCGATATCACGCTTGGACTCGTTGAGGGGGATGAAACCGTTGAATGTATTTGCAGTCAGGATACTCTTGAGGGCATCAAACTCAGCCTCATCCAGGAAATCAAATCGATGGTCGTGCTGGAGAGGTTCCTGCTGGGCTTCCAGATGGGCAACAATGTCCTCGGTGGTGACCGTTTCAGGACAGAGAAGTTTGGCTTTCATATAGGAAAGAATCCTCTCGGTGACGTCGGTCAACTGCTCCGTTGAGAGGACCTTGTGTGCCAACTGCTTAGACTCTTCTTTCCCACGGATGATTTCGGTTATCTCCAGATGAATCATCTCGGCTATCTTGGGCACTATGACTTGCACTTCAAGTGAATCAATGACCGCGCGCATCTGGTCATTGTAATTTGCCGCAGCCTTCTTTGTCTCATCGATACGTGTCCGTAACTCTCCAATCTTTATCTTGTTGTCGGCCTGGGCTTGTTGGCCAGATTTAGCAATGTCATATTCCTCTTTGATGTTGGCCATGTGCTTATAGAGGCGGTCCATCTGTGCGACATTTTCATCCTTCTTCTGCTCCAGGTCACTTTTGCGCTTGCATAGGTCGTTGTATTCCTCTACTTGCTGCTGAACTTTCAGCCTTCGGGAAGCCCATTCCTGCTGGAGTTTTTCAGCGACCCTCTCCAGCTGGACGTATTTGTTGAATCCCATAACATTCTGGACATTCTCGCGGATGGTCTGGGCAAAGACATTCTCTTTCAGGAGATCGCTTGCCTGCATAGCGTCGAAGAGGAAGTATTTGCTCAGTTCCTGCGGAAGATTGGCTTTGATAATCTTGTTTACCTGCTGTTCAGCCTGTGCACGCTGAGCGAGAGGAGTAGCCGTTCCATATACAAACTGGGAGCCATTGAGGTTGAGAGAAACACTCTCAACAGGGCGGTCTGACGGATTGAGGATATATGTCCGGCGAAGAACATAAGTCTGCTCCACGCTAAGGACCATTCCCGTAAATGTCAGCTCTAGCATGATTTTGGGCTCGGCCGTTCCGATGGCGCCGTTGTTGAGCAATTCCCGGAAATGCTCTTTGTCTTTGATTTTGAGTCCGTATAATGCGCCGCAGATGGCTTCAAACAAGGTGGTCTTACCACCTCCGTTCATACCGCCAATCAAGATGACAGGGCGATCCTCGGAAGGAGCCAAGTTCAGGTCAAGATCCAGATAGGTCTTGTAGTTGTTGATGCGAATTCTCTTGATAATCATAAGGCTACTCCGATTTAATCTTGGCGATGGCCGCATTGATAATGGACTCCGTCTCTGCGTCAGTCATCTCAATCGTATCCACCTTGGCTTCGTGATATTTCCGGAGGAGTTCCTCCATTACCCAGTCCTTGTCCAGGTTGTGGGACTCGCACAGGGTTGCTATGGTCTGCAGGTCATTTTCCCTGATGCCATAGTGAATGAATTTACTGTCAAGACCTTTTGCCATAGTGCAGGTTATTTAATCTGGTCCGGGAAGAATGCGCTCCACCCGGTCAAGTCGGTTGTATTTTCAATTTTGAGCGGAGAATACCGCCATACGCCAAATTCCTCGATGATGATGCCGCCTTTCAGATACTTGTCGGCATTCTCGGGCGATTCCATATAATCGAAGAGGGCGTTGTGTTTGTTGGGACCATTCTTGTCGCTGCCGATAGATTTGGTATCAAAGAGGAAAATCTGGCCATTCTTCATCCGGATTACAAAGTCCACATAGAAGAGAGCACGGTCGCCATCAATATTGATATAGGGGACGGCATAATTCATCTTTCCGCTATCACCATTCTTGTACCACCAGTCTATATAGGCTTTGTTTTGCTCCAGAAAATCCTCAAAATGCTTCTCAGGATCAGAGGGCGATTTGACACGGATAAACGGTTCAAGCGCATGGTTTACTACCTCCGGTACAATGACATTTGCATCTTCGTTATACACGCGGTCAACGGGGACTTCCCAGTCGTAGGAGATAAGATCTCGCTGGGCAGCCTTGCGCAGTGTCAGCGTGTGCTGATACTCTTTAAGGGCGTCTTGAATGACGGCGGTAAACTTAGGTTGGTTCTCGTTGTAGAGGATGACCTTGATGCCTTCATATTCGTTTATCTGGAACAAATCTTCCAACGCTTCCAGCAGGGCGTTCTTCAATACCCCAACGCTAGTGTACTTTTCCCAATGTGTAAGTTGCTTCAAACAGAATGCATCGAGCACCCGGTTCAGTTCGGACATTGTACGAGCAAACTTCGCACGATTCTCTACCTCAATAGTTCCAAGTTCGTTGGTTATAGTAACGTCCTTGGGAATATTCACAACGATGTTGCGAACATTGAGGTTGATATGCTGTTCTGCTTTCGCCCTGTTCTCAATCACTTGCGTATCTAGGGTCCCTTGCTGAGCGGTTTCAGAAACGCCTCCGGTCTCGAACAATGAAAACAGCGTCGGCTCGTAAAGCAGCGTCCAGGCACGTGCCATCGTGTCTTTCAGAACTCGTTTGAAGCCAACGCCAAGACGCATACGGTCGGAACCTTTACGTTCGGTATAGACGGATTTGAGGGAGATGTTCTTCAGGTTCTCACGGCGACGGGCCGAAAGCGTGGAGATATAGTTCATGTCGTCGGCCACGATCTGAATCTTCTCACGGCTGAGGTCGGTGTAAACATAGCCCTTGTTGAGAGAGGGCTCAGTGTAATACTTTTGCTCCGGCATACGCATGATGCGGCCGACAGTCTGGGTGGTAAAGGTAAAGCTATCTACCTTGCGGAAAATCAGTAGGACCGCTGCACGAGGGCAGTCCCATCCCAAGGCAATTGCCTGTTTGAACAGCAGAACTTCTGTGAGGTTGTCGAAAGATTCAATCCCTTCCAGGTTGGTCTTTTCTCCGGAGAGCCAGACTGCCAGTTTGCCGTTATTGGTATTGATGCCATAGGTGGCATCAAGGCAGGCGACGACCTCCTGGCGAATGGTTTCATCATCTGTGGTGTTATTCTCGGAATTATCGTTCGGCAGCTGGATGAGAAGGAGCGGATTAATTTTGACGCCCAGTTTGGCATAAGCCGCCGCTAATTCCTTGCGCTTGGATAGGGCTTCCTGAATGAGCCATTCAGTTGCGGTGAGGCCACCCGTCTTGGAAACGTCAATCTGAGGGTTCAGTACTACCTGTTCCTTTATCATCTCTTCTCGTATGACTTCGTCGCGATAGACGGTGACCATCTCATCGCCGCGGGTAATCGGCGTGGCTGAAATGCGGATTTCCAGTTTGGGCTGTATGTTCTGAAGGACCAGCTCCGACTTCTTTGCATTGCGGCCACCGAACATATGCTCCTCATCAATGCAAACGATGATAGGAATTCCGTGATCTTCCTGGGTGCGACGGGTAAGGTCGTACAGGGATGCCGACTGCTCCGTTTCCCGAATCATCAGGGCATTTTCCTTGTTGATGCTTTCCCAGTTCACAAACAGGATTTCACCCGGTTTGATGTAGCCATCTGCAGAGTGATCCAGCTCGTCATAAATCACGGGTCGCAGGACGCGCGATTCCGTGAAGTAGTTCTTCATTTTGAAGTAACTCTGCTGATGGAGTTTGTTGGGAGCCACCCAGATGAAGGCAACTTCATTCACGACACTGTCGGTGCGCTGAGGGAGTTCTTCGGCGATACGTGACAGCATTTCAGAGGCCATCGCGGTCTTTCCCGCTCCGGTAGGAGCCTTGAAAACAAGGGTTTTACGACTGCCGGATGTATTGAGGAGGCGAATAACCTTGCCGACAAGTTCATCGACGGCACGGACTTGATATTGGATTTCTTTCATCATGGCAATTCTTACTATCCGAATTTAAGGTTCAACTGTCCCTCTGGAGAGGGAATACTATCGGACTCTGGGGCCGCAGCCGCCGCAGGTGTATCATCATCTTCTGCTTCAGGTAATTTCACCACCTTCTTTTTTGGAAGAACTTTCCGATATGCATTGTAGATGGCAGCAGGAAGAGCGCACAGCTCCACTTTGTCGAGCACGTCAACGAATTCATCTTCGTAAGGGTAGTTACCCGGCGAGAAAACATAAACCAGCATTTTTCCTGGATAGTCCATCGATGCAATCAATTCAGCGATGGCAGGTATGGCCTCTTCTTGATATACAACCAACATCCGCTTTTTCCCGTCATCGAAGAAACGAGCAATTTTGGCATTCAACTTCTTTCCTGAGAGCGTTTGAACTTCCGAATAAAGTTCATTCTTAATGCAAAGTAACTCTGTAGAGGCATACATCAAGTCTCGCATCCCTTTACTCGTGCGCTCTCTGCCGACGAAATCAGTTTTGAAATAACGAAGGTTATTTTGAGATTTCGGCAAAAGGCCTGGAGCATTCTGCTGCGACTCAATCACTTTCTTGTTTCGGATATATGTAACCTCTTCACAAATATTATTCTCATTATTCGAAATTAGAATACCTGTACGAAGACCTCCATCTTCTGCATTTTGAAGCATTATTGCATGAAGCGTTGTTCCAGAACCGGCAAAAAAATCAAGAACACGAATATTTTTGTTATCATAAAACGTCAAAAGCGTACGTATCAATGACAGTGGTTTCGGGTTATTGAATTTTCGGAAAAGTGAATCTTCAACATTCCTCAACTCAGCACTACCAGTTGAATTAGTAAACCGACTATCCGACATTAAATCTGAAGTGTGGAATATCAAGTTTGAACTCCGTGGTACCATCTTGTTGGTTTTATCATCGAACCGTTTATCAAGATATAATTGCATCCTCAACGAAGATCCTGTCTCAACAAGAATACCCAGTTTTGCAGCCGCTTCCATACGCTCGCGGGTCCATAGCCAACGATTGCGGACGCCATTTCTGTCTACTGGTGAATAAACGCGACCGTTATACTCAAAATCGTAGTCTCCTCCTGCTGAGTAACCTTTAGATTTGTCAGCTAGAATTGCCTTTGTATCACCTTCGATATAAGTGCCGATATCATCCTTCCTAACCCTAGATTCGTCAATATCTCTGGCAATATTATGAGCAAAATCCTCTGAAAAAGAATAGCATATTAAATAATCATGGGAGATATCCATATGCTTCTCTTGAGCAGAACGCTGTAACTTTGTAATGCGTGGGATTGAAGTCACATAGTTATCGAGACCAAAAACCTCGTCGCATAAAAGCTTTAATTGAGCCTGTTCATTATCATCAATCGATATAAAGATTGTTCCCTCTGATGATAGCAATGATTTTGCAATCTTCAGCCTTTTCTCCATGAAGGACAACCACTTTGAATGGCGATATCCATCTTCTCTATCTACATATGCATCATTGTAAATGAAGTCCCTATTGCCGGTATTATACGGCGGATCAATATAGATGACATCAATCTTCCCGGCGTGGGTATAAGTCAATGCCACCAGTGCTTCCAAATTATCTCCCTCGATGAGAATGTGATTGGGAGCGTCCGGATCATCGGAAATAATCGCTCGCTCTTTGACTTCCTTGAGGACGGGAAGTTCTGAGCGAAGCCTTTCTTCAACTTCCTCAGGTTTATCCTCCCAGACCAGGCCGTATTTCTTATGCGTGCGCAACAATTCCAACAATGCGGATTTCTCCTCATTGGACAACTCTTGGAGAGACTGGATTTTACGCACCAGCTCGTTCTTGTTGTAAGCCATTGCTATATGTTCTTTACAGGGTGTTCTTGCTATAATTGACAAATTTAGCGATTTTTATTGATATTTATGGAAGGAATTGGGATAAATGGCTCCAATGGTCTGTGTGAACGGGAGTTCGGGTGTATGGAATTTTGCATAAAAAAACTTCCATCAATTGCTGGAACTGATGGAAGTGAGGGATTGATGGATATCCTTCGACAAGCTCAGGATGACAGGGAGATGCCCGATCGGGTCGGGCATGACGGAGCATTCAATACCTCTTCAGCACATAATTGACAATTCCCTCAACGTGCAGCGCAACAATCGCCCGGCGTCCTTCGTCGGATTCCAGGAAGAGGCAGTCGTCGGAGTTGTCGTGGAAGAGATTCTCCGTCAGGGCTGCTGCACAAAGCGTATTCTTCAGGATGTAGAAGTCGGATTCCCAGTCGGGGTCCCCGTCGGAATAGTCCTTCCGGAGTTTATGACCCGGCAGCCAAAGGGCAGCAGCGCGGTAGAGGCAATCTGCCAGATGGTCACCTGCCGTCTGGCCACGGGAGGTGTAGCAGGCCCAACCGCGGGCGTTCATCCACTGCTTGCCGTTGCCGGCAGCGTTGGTGTGGATGGAGACCAGGCAGACATTGCGTTTGCCCAGCTGCCGGCACCAGGTGTTCACTCGCTCGGTGCGGGCCCGGAGTGAGACGTCGTATTCTTCCGGTGTGACCAGGGCGGCATCGAAACCCCGGTACTGGAGGTGCTGGACCACCGCAGCAGCGATTTCACGTGTGTATTTGTACTCCCGGAAGACGCCGTCCGGAGAGCATTTGCCGGGGGTATTGACCCCGTGGCCATTGTCGATAAGGATTTTCATTGTTGAGGTGATTTAGGTGGGTTTTCGGTTGGTTTGTCGTTGCGCTCGTAGTAGCCCTGCTTGATGCGGGTGAGGACGCCTTTTTTGCACCATTCGCCGATGTAGCGCTCGGCTGTTGGTTCGGGGATGTGGAGGCGGGTGGCCAGCTCCTTGAAGGCCTGTGTGGTGAACGTTCCGGGCAGGCTGGAGAGGAACTGCTCTTTGCGCTTGGTGCCTTCGGCAGCGGGCTTGGAGAGCTCGGCGCTGGAGAGTTCCTGGTACACACGGATGGTGTGCTTGATGAGGACGCGGGCGATGGCCATCGAGGAGGCGAAGTCTTCGTCGTCGCAGAGGAGGGTGGAGCCCAGCTCGCCGGTGTCGTGGCAGCGGAGGGCCGTGAGGACCATTGCGATGCGGAAGGTGATGAGGCCCAGACGGCGGACGCTGGCTATGATGTCGTCACCAAAGAGGCTGTGAAGCTCGGCCTGCAGGGAAGTGTAATAGTCGTTGAAGGCGTGCTGCTGGTCCAGGGTGAACTGGAATTCCATCTCGGGCATTCCTTCCAGGTCCTGGTAGACGTGGGCGAAGGACCAGCCGATGTCGTCGAAGATTTCGTCGAGGGTGGAGCCGTCGATGCGGGCAAACACGTCAAGCCATTCCAGCTTGAAGTTGATGTAGTAGAAGATAAAGCGGGAGAAGAGGCCGTTTTCTGCGTCCGGGATGAGGGCGGAGATCTGGCGGGGCGTGCCGGAGAGGACGGTGGATAGGCGAGGGCGCAGGAGCTCTACGAATTCCCGGTCCTTGCGGCGTGTGTAGGAGATGGGCTCGTGGTGGAAGGCTTTGCGGAAGCCGTCGGAGAAGTTGCCGTAGTCGGAGGCGAAGACGTTGGCCAGGGTGTCACCTTCGGTCTCAAACATCAAGGCGTTGCCGCCGTTGTCGGAGAGGATCTGATAGACGGAGGTGGCGGAACTGTTGGCCGGGATGATGAGCATACGGAGGGGCGGTTCCTCCGGAGGTTCGGCGGCATAGTCTTTCTTCTTGTCGTGTTCGTAGCGGGCTTTCTGGATGCGGTATTCGTCCATCTCGGCCTTGTAGGTGTTGCGCAGCTGGTCGTGGATGGGCTGCACGAGGCGCCGGCATAGGGAGAGCCTGCCTTTGCCGGCGGATGCGGGTGCCGTGACGAAGAGGAATAGGTTGGGGAAGACCTGGCGGCCGCCATAGACGCCGAAGATCTTGGGGAGGCAGCTGGAGAAGGAGACGATTGAGCCCAGGAGGAGGACGTCGGCATCTTCGTCGGAGTTGGCCTGACGGACGACGGCTTCGAGGAGGTCCGGGAGGTGGCCGTAGAGTTCCTGGGAGAAGGTGGGCATCGGCTCTGGGCCGGGCGTTTCCATCAAAGCATCAGTTCCATCGGTTCCATCAGTTGATGGAAGTGGTTTGGCAGGTTTCGGGGGCCTGATGCTGACGTTGATGCCGTTTTCTTTGGCGAGCTGGAAGAAGCTTTTGGGCGTGACGCCGTGGCCGCGGGCTTTGAGGCAGTTATTGTATTGGTTGTCGGCCTCCTGGGCGTTGTAGTCCGGATAGAAGCGGCTGAGGCGGTGAAAGTATGGCCTGCCGCCTTCGCCCAGGGCCTCAACGAGGGCGAAGCCGAGACGGAGCCAGTCAGCGTAGGTGGCCGTGATGTCAGTGCCGGTCGCCTCGATGCGGCGGGTAATCTCCTCTATCTGTTCTTCCAGGAAGGAGGTCCAGCGGCTGTTGGTGGGCGCCACGTCCAACGGGTTGCGTTCTTTGGGCTTTTCTGGCTCGCAGAAGGCTTCCGGGAGGTCGTCTTGCCAGTCGGCGGGGTTGAATTCACTGTTCATCGTTGAGGTATGCTTTCGGGTCCCAGGGGAGGAAGCAGGCGCGGCAGATGTCTTTGCCTGACTGGTCCACGGGGACGTGGTAGGTCTTGAAGACGTAGTTGGCTACGGCACGGAACCACTGGGCGTGGACGCATTTGGTCAGATCGATTTCGATAATCCATTTGAGGCCGTCTCCGGAGGGACTGCGGAAGAGAAGGCGTGTCTTGAGCTGGGGGTCGTTCTTTAGGGCGAGGAAGAGGTCTTCCAGGCGCTGGACGTGGTCGAAGTCGAGACAAAGGAGGCCGCTGTGTTTGATGAGTTTGTCTTCTTTGCGGGCGCTGAAGGTGCCGGAAAAGGTGCAGTAGTCGAAGCGGTCGGCCTTGAAGGCGCGGGCTTTCCGTGCATCTTTGATGCTCCTCAGGTCTTGGGTGCGGTTCTTGGCGTAGCTGCCGGTGATGTAGTTGAAGGCGTCCTGCAGGGTGATTTGCTTGTAGGGGATGGTGTTGCGGATGGGGGCTTTGAAGAAGGAGAAGTGGGGTTCTTCGGTAAAGGGGGTCTGGAAGAGGAGACCTTGCCGGGGTTCTTCTCCAAGGTGGAGGTAGAGTTCCTGGTT
>Ga0255344_1003776_pt1 | contig 16216 bp, 10 predicted proteins | sample wastewater_treat_5_FD_192414 | JGI IMG/M metagenome (GOLD analysis project Ga0255344, IMG submission 192414) | Wastewater microbial communities from Lulu Island WWTP, Vancouver, Canada - plant18 | ecosystem: Engineered > WWTP > Wastewater > Unclassified | place: Canada: Vancouver, British... | reverse complement strand
AGGTAAAGTAGAAGCTGGTATTCCTGAGGATGATCCACGTAATCCTGCTACCATTGCAGATAACGTTGGAGATAATGTAGGTGACGTTGCTGGAATGGGTGCCGATTTATTCGGTTCTTATGTAGCTACTATTTTAGCTACTATGGTATTAGGACAAGAAATTAAAAGTAACGGCGATAATTTTGGTGGTTTTTCTCCAATTTTATTACCTATGGTAATTTGTGGGTTAGGTATCCTATTTTCTTTGGTAGGAACTTGGTTAGTTCGTATTAAAGATGATAAATCAAATGTACAAAATGCCTTAAATATTGGAAACTGGGCTTCAATGGCATTAACTGTTGTTGCTTCTTATTTTATAGTAATGTATCTATTGCCTGATGGCACAATCTCACTTCGTGGTGTAGAATTCACAAAACTTGATGTATTCTTCGCCATCGTAGTAGGAACGGTAGTTGGTGCAATTATGAGTATTGTAACTGAATATTACACAGCAATGGGGAAAGCTCCTGTTATGTCTATTATTCAACAATCTTCAACAGGACATGCAACTAATATTATTGGTGGTTTATCAGTAGGTATGAAATCAACCGTTATTCCAATTTTAACGTTGGCTGCTGGTATCATGGGTTCTTACTTTTTTGCAGGTTTGTATGGTGTTGCCATTGCAGCAGCGGGTATGATGGCAACAACGGCAATGCAGTTAGCCATCGATGCATTCGGGCCAATTGCAGATAACGCAGGTGGTATTGCAGAAATGAGCCAATTACCTCCTGAGGTTCGTGAACGCACCGATAATTTAGATGCCGTTGGAAATACAACAGCAGCTACCGGAAAAGGATTTGCCATTGCATCTGCCGCATTAACTTCATTAGCATTATTTGCAGCGTTTGTTGGTGTTTCTGGTATTTCTGCAATCGATATTTATAAAGCAGATGTATTAGCGGGTTTATTTGTTGGAGGAATGATTCCTTTTATTTTCTCTGCCTTATGTATTCAAGCAGTAGGAAAAGCTGCAATGGATATGGTGCAAGAGGTTCGTCGTCAATTTCGCGAAATTCCTGGAATTATGGAATATAAAGCAAAGCCTGAATATGAAAAATGTGTAGCAATTTCTACTGAAGCTTCTATCCGTGAAATGATGCTACCTGGTGCAATTGCATTAATTACGCCAGTTATCGTTGGTTTTATATTCGGCCCTGAAGTATTAGGAGGTTTGTTGGCTGGTGTTACGGTTTCTGGTGTGTTAATGGGAATTTTCCAATCTAATGCTGGTGGTGCATGGGATAATGCTAAAAAATCATTTGAACAAGGTGTTTTAATAAATGGAGAAATGTTCTACAAAAAATCTGAGCCACACAAAGCTGCGGTAACAGGTGATACAGTAGGTGATCCATTCAAAGACACCTCTGGCCCTTCTATGAATATATTAATCAAATTGATGTCTATTGTATCATTGGTAATTGCTCCGTACATTATTGGTCATGGCTTACCCATGGGAAATACTACAAAAGGCGGGTCTTGCTCTGAGGCAGCAATGACGGAAAGCAGTGGTATGGGAAAATGTGATGCTGAAAAAAACTGCACTATCTTATCAGACACTACATACACCGATTCTTTAGGACATACAATAATGGAGAAAAAATGTATCGTAAATAAAGAAGCTGGTTGCGAAGAGACGGCGTGCAAAAAAGAAAAATGCGAAACGCCTGGAAAATGCGATGCTGCATCTTGTGAAAAACCTTGTTGTGCTAAAAAAGAAGCAGGACATTGCGATAAAAAAGAAATGAAAAAAGACGCTTGCTGTAAAAAGTAAATTTTCAATTCTTGTATAAAAAAGGTTGCGGCGGTCTTTCAGACCGCCGCAACCTTTTTATAAAACACTTCTTAAAAATGGGCATATTTACCGCTAATGCCATTGCTTATTAAGAAATAGAACAAAAAATATGTATAATTTTGGCGTAATAGACAAAAATGGGTCTGTTTATTTTTCACTATTTATACTCGGTATTGTTTTTACTTGATGAAATTAGCAATATTGCATAGGAACATTAGCAAACAGAGAAAACAACACTCTGTGACCATCGCAAATAATAGATTGTACTTTAATGCCACACCGGGCTATCTCTTTTATGGCATCTAAGGGTTAAAAGAAATCGGAAAAATTAACACTACAAAAAAGAATCTGCTAATGATGTACAAAAAAACATCGCTACATCAATTACTATTCAATGTAATTTTATTGGAGTTCCTTGGAAATAAAACTCAGGAAAAACTTGCCAAATCTTTTGGCATTACATATTTCTTCTATACTGACCACCCACTTCAAATAATGCATTAGTGATTTGTCCCAAACTGCAATATTTTACGGCCTCCATCAATACCTCAAACATATTTTTATTATCTAATGCTGCGTTTTGTAAAATTGAAATTTGGTGCTTCACCTCTTGTTCGTTTCTATTCTGTTGTGCTAACAAATTTTCTATTTGCAATTTCTTTTCTTCTTGTGTACTTCGTATTACTTCTTGTGGCAAAATAGTCGGAGAACCTTTGGAAGATAAGAATGTATTCACGCCAATCAACGGCAATTCTCCGGTATGTTTTTTCATTTCGTAATACATGCTTTCTTCCTGTATTTTACTGCGTTGATACATGGTTTCCATTGCTCCTAACACTCCCCCGCGTTCTGTAATTCTATCAAATTCTGCATACACCGCCTCTTCTACCAAATCCGTTAATTCTTCAATAATAAAAGAACCTTGTAACGGATTTTCATTTTTTGCCAAGCCTAATTCTCTATTAATAATTAACTGAATCGCCATCGCTCTGCGCACGCTTTCTTCTGTTGGTGTAGTGATAGCTTCATCATACGCATTCGTGTGTAAAGAATTACAATTATCGTAAATGGCATACAAGGCTTGTAAGGTTGTACGAATATCATTAAAATCTATTTCTTGCGCGTGCAAACTTCTTCCAGATGTTTGAATATGATATTTTAACTTCTGACTTCTGTCATTGGCTTTGTATAAATATTTCATGGCTTTTGCCCATATTTTACGGGCAACACGACCAATTACTGCATATTCTGGATCGATTCCATTACTAAAAAAGAAAGATAAATTTGGTGCAAAATCATCTACCTTCATGCCACGCGATAAATAATATTCTACAAAAGAAAATCCGTTAGACAAAGTAAATGCCAATTGTGAAATCGGATTCGCACCGGCTTCTGCAATATGATATCCACTTATAGAAACCGAATAGAAATTTCTTATTTTATGTTGTACAAAATACTCCTGAATATCGCCCATTAATTTTAGCGAAAACTCTATAGAAAAAATACAGGTATTTTGTGCTTGGTCTTCTTTTAAAATGTCGGCTTGCACCGTACCGCGCACTTGCGAGAGTGCGAAAATTTTAATTTTATCGTACACCTCTTTGGGCAGCACTTGATCGCCGGTTACTCCTAATAACAATAACCCTAAGCCATCGTTACCTTCCGGGAGTTCGCCGTTATATGTTGGTCTTTGTTCATTTTTTGCAGCATAAATAGCCTCTATTTTTTTATTTACTTCTTCTGCCAATCCATGTTCATGGATATATTTTTCGCACTGCTGGTCAATAGCGGCATTCATAAAAAAAGCACAAAGTGTAGGCGCAGGTCCATTTATCGTCATTGAAACGGAAGTGTTTGGAGAACATAAATCGAAGCCAGAATACAATTTTTTAGCATCATCTAAAGTACAGATAGACACGCCGGAATTTCCAATTTTTCCGAAAATATCGGGGCGCAAATCTGGATTATTTCCGTAAAGTGTTACGCTGTCGAACGCTGTAGATAGCCGCTTGGCGGGCATACCCAATGATACATAGTGGAAACGTTTATTTGTCCGTTCAGGGCCTCCTTCACCGGCAAACATTCTCGTCGGGTCTTCATTTTCTCGTTTAAATGGAAATACGCCGGCAGTATATGGAAATTCTCCTGGGACATTTTCCTGTAAATTCCATTTTAAGATATCTCCATACGCTTCATACTTCGGCAAACATACTTTTGGGATTTTCAAATGCGATAAAGATTCATCCTGAGTTTTAATTTTTAATTCATTATCTCGTACTTTAAACACATAAAATTCATTGGTGTAATTAGCTTTTTTTTCTTTCCAAGTGTCTAGTATTTGCTGGCATTCAGGATGCAGCTTGAGTTTGTAGTCATTGGATAATTGGTCAATAGTTATCTGTTCTTTTTCTTCTTTCCAATGACTATTAACTAATGACTTCACTTTCTGCAAAGCATAAAATGAATTTGCAATTTCTGCTTGCTCATTTACCCATACATCATAATCGCGATTTGTTTTTGTAATATCTGACAAATAGCGTATTCTATTCGGAGGGATGATATAGATTTTCTCAGTAATACCAGTACGCAAATTCAGCATACTTTTCCAATTTAATTTACATTTATTGGAAATTACCTTTATTAAATGTAAGTATAATTCATTCGTTCCGGGGTCGTTAAATTGTGAAGCTATGCTACCGAAAACGGGCATAGTATCGGGGTTTTTATCCCAAAAATTATGATTGCGTTGGTATTGTTTTTTTACATCTCTCAAAGCATCTTGTGCACCACGTTTATCAAATTTATTTATAGCTACGATATCTGCATAATCGAGCATATCGATTTTTTCCAATTGAGTAGCGGCACCAAATTCCGGTGTCATTATGTACATTGAAACATCTGCGATATCAATTATTTCTGAGCCACTTTGTCCAATTCCTGAAGTTTCTACAATTATCAAATCATATTCGGCTGCTTTCAATATTTTTACTGCATCTGTAATATCTTTGGATATCGATGCATTGGTTTGGCGTGTGGCCATTGAACGCATAAACACCCGTTCGTTATTTATGCTATTCATCCGAATTCTATCGCCCAGCAATGCGCCGCCTGTTTTTCTACGCGAGGGGTCAACAGAAACAATAGCAATAGATTTATCGGAAAAATCCAATAAAAATCTACGTACAATTTCGTCTGTCAATGAAGACTTGCCGGCACCTCCGGTGCCGGTGATTCCGAGAACCGGTGGTTTTATATTTGATTTAATTTCTATTGCAGAAATGTGCGCAATTGTTTTCTCAAACGCTTTCGGAGAATTTTCTGCAGAAGAAATAAGTTGCGCAATATGGTGTGCATTTTTAGATTTCAATTTTTGTACATCAAGCGTTATATTTTGTCCGGTAGGGAAATCACATCTCTCCAATAAATCATTAATCATTCCTTGCAATCCCATTGCACGACCATCGTCAGGAGAATACACACGGTCGATACCATAATTTTGTAATTCTTCAATTTCAGAAGGTAAGATAGTACCGCCTCCACCGCCTACAATTTTAATATGGCCGCATCCTTTTTCGTGCAGTAAATCGTGCATGTATTTTAAAAACTCTACATGCCCGCCTTGGTACGAGGTAAAAGCAATTCCATTAGCATCTTCTTGTATGGCACAGTCCACAATTTCTTGTACCGAACGATTATGTCCGAGGTGAATTACTTCTGCACCGCTTGCTTGTATAATACGGCGCATGATATTTATAGCGGCATCGTGTCCGTCGAACAAAGAAGCTGCTGTAACTATACGAATTTTATTTTTTGGGTGATATGGTTTTATTTCCTGCATAATGATATTTAAAGATAACAAAAAAGGTAAGTACTATGTTTGATTTCTAAAAAATGTACTCCGTTAAAAAAAAACTAAAAGTATATAATTCATGCTCGACTTCATAAAACAAAGAAACTAAATTTTAGCTTTTATTTGTTGTATTTTTAAGCCATGAAAAAATTCATAAAAGGAGTATTATTCGTTATCGTTTTCAGTAGTATCGCCTATACGGTCTGGACCTGGCAGGGAAGAATTAGCGAAGTATCTGAAATTTACCCACGGTATGTATTGAGTGAAGTAGAAAACTTTGGAGAGAACGCAGGACATGGTAATTTATTGGCATTATCGCCTTATGTACATCCTTATGATTTTTCCTCGGAGGGTGCCTTTTATAATATGATGAGTTACTATTTTCGATTTGCACAAAAGAAAAAATTACTCAATGACTCTACAATTGTAATATTGCCAGAATACTTGGGCACCTGGCTTGTTGCTGTGAATGAAAAAAAAGCATTATACAAAGATACCTCTGTTACAGATGCGATGCAACGCATTGCACTGAGCAATATATGGTCTTTTGGTTGGGCGTACCTGAATGCAAAAGGGAAAAACAAAGCGGAAGATGCTGTATTTCGCATGAAAGCAGCTAAAATGCTAGCTGCGTATCAACACACATTTACTAGGTTGGCAAAAGAATTTGGCGTAACAATAGTTGCTGGTTCTATTGTACTTCCACAGCCCGAAGTAAAAGATGGCGTTATTGTTTTACATAACGGCGGAAAACTATATAACGTTTCGGCAGTATTTGACAGAAATGGAAAAGTGCTTGCTCCACTTACTCAAAAAATTGCAACTATAGAAGCAGAAAAACCATTTACGGAAAATGCTATCTCTTCAACATTGCCAGTATATACTACTATTGCAGGGAAATTGGGTGTTTTAATTTCTACAGATGCTTGGTTTCCTGAAAACTATACTACATTACAAAAAAAACAAGCAACCTTATTAGCTGTTCCAGCTTTTTCTGTTGGCAACAATGCGTGGGATAGTATTTGGAAAGGATACGATGGCGGCGCACCTCCGGCAGGTATAGAAATAAATGATATACGCAAAATAACACAACGCGAAGCATTGCTAAAATATGCAATGACAGGAAGGGTAAACACTACCCCTATTAAAAAAGCAGTAAGCGTATTTTTGCAAGGTGATTTATGGAATATGGGAACAGATGGGAATACACTTATTTGGAACATTGATAAACCTATAGTGGCCGCTGATACAGAACCACAAGCGGGCTCACTTATTAACGTTTGGTTGTAAATGATATGCTATAAAAAGTAGCATATTGTCGTAATTTCACCACAAGCAATAACATTTTGAGTACCCTGAAAAGATTAGCTACCGACACCGCCGCTTATGGCGTAAGCAGTATATTGGCCCGCTTAATCAATTTTTTATTTGGGTTTTTAGTTATTAAATATATCACGCAATCGGAGTTCGGAACTTTTACCAACTTTTATGCGTATGCCGGATTTATTCAAATTGTACTTACACATGGCATGGAAACTGCATTTTTTAGATTTGCCAATAAAGAAGACAGCAAAGCACATGCATTTTCTACGGCTTTTTACTCTATCCTTATTGCTGCTTTAGTCTTTATTATTCTTATACATATTTTCCAACAATCCATTGCCGATTATGTAAAAGAGCCGGCGTTATATGTAAAGTTTTTTTTATGGATGATGGTATTTGATACCTTAGCCGCAATCCCTTTTGCAGCACTAAGAAAACAAGGGCGACCGATATTGTTTGCAGCATTAAAAGTGGTAAATATTTTGTTATTTATTGTATTCAATATCTTATTTTTTATTGTATTGCCTAAGTTTAATTACTACTTTGATTTCACCAAAGTATCTTACATTTTTATTTCAAATATTTTCGCAAGCTTAATTACATTATTATTATTGGTAAAACAACTTAGGCTGCTTCACTTCTCATTCGATTGGAAATTACATAAGCGTATGCTCAGCTATTCTCTGCCCATTATGCTAGTTGGTTTTGCCGGAATGATAAATGAAGTATTAGACCGAATTATAATGACCCGTTTGCTACCGTTCGATGACCTTACGAACAAAGAGCAATTAGGAATTTATGGATTTAATTATAAATTTTCGATGCTCGTTACCATGTTTTTGCAGGCTTATCGATATGCGGCAGAGCCTTTATTTTTTAGGCATGCCGAGAAATCAGACAGCAAAAAAATATTGGCAGAAACCATGAAATATTATACGATATGTGTTTGTATCTTATTCCTTGCCATCGTATTGTTTTTACCTATTATTCAATATGGTTTTATCTTGTATTCTCCAAAATCTGCAAGCTACTTTGCCGGTGCCGATATTATTCCAATTTTACTAATGGCAAATATTTGTTTAGGAATTTATTTTAATATTTCTACTTGGTATAAAATCACAGACAAAACTTATATCGGTGCTATCATCTCAATAATTGGCGCAACAATCACCATTGTAATGAATATTATTTTAGTGCCAAAAATTGGCTATTTCGGTGGTGCATGGGCAACATTGACTTGTTATGTTTCTATGGTAATAATTGGATATGCTACCGAACAAAAATACTATCCAATTCCGTATGATTACAAACGGATTTTATTTTATTTAGGATTTGCTGTAGTTTTGTTTTTAATTTTAAAATATACCGTTCTTCCAATCAATTTTAATCTATTTATAAATACTACTATTGCCTTTGTGTTTATTACGGTGTATATCGGTTCTGCCTATTTGTTGGAAAAGAAAAAGTAAAAAAATCTCGCTATCTTTGCTCTAAATTTTATTGTCTTATTTGTCAATAAAGAAAGCTATATTTATTACACTATAAAACGGAAAATTTATATAGGATTCTTATTAGACAATAATAATTCTATTCATCCAAATTACATTAAAATTATAACAGAATATACATGAAAGTAAAAATTGTAAATACCTCCGACAATCCACTTCCGCAATACGAAACTTCGGGCTCTGCGGGTGTAGATTTGCGTGCACAATTGCAAGAGCCAGTGATGCTGAAACCACTACAACGTGCGCTAATTCCTACTGGATTATACCTAGAGCTTCCGGACGGCTACGAAGCACAAATAAGACCCCGCAGCGGATTAGCTTTAAAAAAAGGAGTGACTGTATTAAACTCTCCCGGCACCATCGACTCTGATTATCGTGGGGAGATAAAAATCATTTTGATAAACCTATCCAACGAAACCACCATCATCAATACTGGTGAAAGAATAGCTCAATTAATTGTATCTAAATATGAAAAAGTGAGCTTCAAAGAGGTAGATGAATTAAACGAAACAGAAAGAGGCGAAGGCGGATTTGGACACACTGGCGTGAAATAATCTCCATTCTTGATAAAAAAAGTTAATTCTTACCCTATTGCTGGTTTTAGGATAGAGAAATTGGTATTTTGGTGAAACAGGAACAATACTTGCACATTACTAACAATTAAGATTCTATTTTGAAATATAAAATTATTACGCAGCACCTACTTGTCTTTGCTCTTGTTCTCTCAGCAAATGATGCGCTCTTCGCTAAAAAGAAAGACAAGAATAAATCAGCAGCTACTCCAGTAGTTACCCGAAAAGATATTGAAGAACAATCCATCTTTATCAGTGGAGTTCAGGCTTATTTATTAGGTAACTCACAAGAAGCAATTACTCGTTTTAATGAAGTACTAAAGCTAGACCCAAAGAATGATGCAGCGTTATACGAATTGGCGAGGATTGCATTTGAATCTGGAAATATGGATAAATCAATCGAGCTTTCACAAAAAGCCATTAAGCTAAATCCCAATAATGAATTTTATTATCAATATTTAGCAGAAGCCAAAGGAGAAAAAAAAGATTATGATGGCGCATCTAAAGTGTATGAAACACTCCTTAAGCTAAAACCAAAAGAATACGATTATTATTATGATTGGGCATATATGCTATCTAAAGCAAATAAATACAAAGAAGCATTAGCTGTGTATGATGTATTAGAGCAAAAAACAGGCATACAAGAAGAATTAGTGTTTCAAAAACAACCTCTATATATTAAATTAGGAAGGGTGGAAGACTGTGTAAAAGACATTGAGAAATTAGTGAAATTATATCCTGATGAAACACGCTATATGAACTTGATTGGAGAAGTTTATCAAGCAAATAAAATGTATGACAAAGCCATACAAACCTACCAACAAATATTAAGTACCGACCCCAACAATGCCGAAGCGTTGCTATCCATGGCAGAGGCATACAGAAAAAAAGGAGATAAGAAAACGCACGACGAATACATCACCAAAGTTTTTAGCAATAAGAATATTGATATAGATGCTAAAATCATGACGTTTATTCCATACATAGAAAAGATACAAAAAGATACTTCTATGCGAAGTGAGGTGTTGAAGATGGCAGATTTAATTGAAGCTGCACACCCCGGCGATGTGAAAGCTATAACCGCAAAAGCCGATGTATTATACAACTCAGGAAGAAAGAAAGAAGCACAAACACAATACATAAGGGCAGTAAATGTACCAGGCGATATTCCCTCCACCGTATGGATACAACTATATGTTTTAGATGCCGAATTGGAAGATTATGACAGTATGCTAAAGCACACTCAACTCGGAATAGAAAAATTACCAAAAAATCCGTTTGGCTATTTTTACAATGCAATTGCGCAGCAACAAAAGAAAAACAATCAAGCTGCAGCAGATATATTGATGAAATCATTTTCTATATCTAAAGAGGATACAGATAAAAGCACTCCTTATGCTCCACAATTAAAACTGCAAATGCTCATTACCTTAGGAGATGTTTCTTATGAACTTAAAAATTATGCACGCTCAGACAGCAGCTACGAAGCCGCATTAGAAATAGACCCCAACAATGCAACCGTTTTGAACAATTATGCATTTTACCTTTCTGAAAGAAATGAAAAGTTGGAAAAGGCTGAGCGCATGAGTAAAAAATCCAATTTATTAGTCGATAATAATTCTGCCTTTTTAGACACCTACGCATGGATTATGTACAAACTAAAAGACTACAAAGAGGCTTTGGAATGGATAGAACAAGCCATGGCACTACCCGAATCAAAAGAACGGCCAGAGCTATTATCGCACTATGGCGATATTCTTTATAAAAATGGAGAAATAGAAAAAGCCGTAGAACAATGGCAAAATGCACTTCAAAAAGGAGGCGATAAGGCAACTTTAGAAAGCAAGATTAAAAACAAAAAAATCAATTAACCTTGAGGCTATTAATTTATAACATACGCCATAAAACACCCTCGCTCGCAGCAAAAAAAATTCTATTTGTCTTGGCGTTTTTTCTTGCCACAGCTTGCCATCATACCAAAAAAATAACTAAAACAACTACTACTTCTAAAGCACAAATTCCAACAACTCCATCATTAAAAGAAACATCTACTATTGTTGATGAAAAAGCGCAAGCGCTATTAATGCATCTAAAAAAAAATGAACTCCAGTTTACTGAATTAGCAATAAAGCTAAAAACGAAAGTAACCTCTCCAGAGCTCAACCAAAGTTTTACAACTAACATACGTTGGAAAAAAAACGAAAAAATTTGGCTGTCTATGTCTATTATTGGAATCGAAGGAGTGCGTGTATTAATTACCAAAGACAGCATTAAAATAATGGATAAAATAAATAGCAGATATGTATTGAAACCACTTTCTTACATTAGCCAAAAAGCATTGGTAGATTTAAGTTTTTCTGATATTCAAAATTTATTATTAGGACAGCTTATATTTACAGATTCTTCAAAAGCGATATATACTGAAAATGCAAACAACATTACTATCAGTGCAAATGGCACCCGTTTTTTAACCAATATTTTATTCGATAGGTCAACAAAAAACCTAAATTATCTCTATATCAATGATAAAACCTATTCTCAAACCATTGATGTACAATACTCCGACTATCAGATACAACTCGGCAAACCATTTCCTATGGAACGAACCTTAAACATGAAAAAGGGTATGGGTTTTTTTGAAATGATTGCTAAGATTCAAAACTTAGAAGTAAAACAAAATTTAGAATTTCCTTTTACGATAAACCCATCTTATAAAATTGAATAAACTATCTAACATACAGAATACTAATGCCTATTTTTTCAATTTTAAAAAGGGAACGCTTCGTTTTGCCTGTAGTGTGCTTCTACTATTAATAATATATTCAGCGGCAGCGCAAGACAAAAAAACTGCATTGCAAGAAAAGAAGAGAAAACTGTTAGAAGAAATTGAATTTACACAAAAAACACTAACCAAAACCAAAGCCTCCAAAGAGGCCACATTGGCAGATTTACAAGCACTTTCCAAGCAAATTGAACTTCGACAAAAATTGATTAAAGAAGTAGAAGGTGAAATTGGAGATTACACCCAAAAAATAAATACAAACGTAGATTCATTAAAACAAAAGGAAGCCCAATTATCTCAATTAAAAAAGGAATATTCCGACGCCGTTGTCAGAACTTACAAATCACAGCGTTTTGCCGACAAGCTCTTATTTATCGTAAATGCCAATTCATTTTCCGAAGCATTAAGAAGGGTAAATTATCTGCGTAAATATGCCAATTTCCGACAGCAACAAGCGACTCAAATCATAGAAAAAAAATCAAATATTAGTGGGCAAATTGCTACTATTGACGCAAAGAAAAAAACAAAAGAGCAATTGCTACAGGGGCAAGTAAAAGAAAAAACACAACTCAATAAAACAGTAACACAAAAAAATACAGTGGTACAATCTTTAAAACATAAAGAAGTACAACTACAAGGAAATATTTCTAAAAAACAAGCAGAAGCTGCAAAATTAGATGCACAAATTGAAGCTATCATTAAAAAAGAAATAGAAGCCGCCCGCTTGGCTGAAGAAAAACGTAAAAAAGAAGAAGCCGCAAAATTTGCAGCTGCCGAAGCTGCAAAGAAAAAAGCCGCCGAAGAGGCAATCAAAAAAGCAAAAGAAGCTGGAAAAGAGCCTGCAAAAGAAGATATTGCTACCATAAATAAAAAAACAGAAACACCTGTAAACATTGGCAATACGCCAGAATACGACCAGCTGTCTTCCAATTTTTACAGCAATAGGGGCAAGCTGCCTTGGCCAGTAGAAAAAGGATTTATCAGCAAAGGATTTGGCACTTATACCGTACCCGGCACCACCATAAAAATGGACAATAATGGTATAGATATCCGCAGCGATGCCAACAGCAATGTACGAAGTGTATTTGAAGGTAAAGTAGTGGGTATTCTTAATAATCCAACCTTTAAAAATGCTGTAATCATTAGCCACGGCGAATATTTTACCGTTTATTCTAAACTCTCTTCTGTAAATGTTTCAAAAGGACAAAAAGTATCTACCAAGCAAGTTATCGGCTCTGCATTTACCGACGAAGAATCCATTACAGAAGTGCACATGGAGGTTTGGAAAGGCGCATCAAAACTAAATCCTGCTGATTGGATTTTTAGAAAATAATGCTGATTTTCAGCAATCGAACATGAAAAAAATTACTTCAAATATTGCTTCCAATTTTTCTGTAAATAACAAGTTTTACATTCCCGTTTTTTTTATGTTGCTAACAAGTTTTCTTGTTTTTTTTTCTGGCTGTCAGGAAAATGATATCGCAAAAGTAAAATCCATGTTTAATGAAAAAGACATAGATGTAGAAGTGGCAGACAGCGTAAAATTTATTTATAAAGAAGGTGCTTATATAAGGGCAATTGTAACGGGAAAAACGGTGAAGCGATATACCAATACACAAAACAAATTGGTATTTCCCGATGGTTTATTGGTAAAATTTTACGAGCAACTAAATATGATATCTGTACTGAAGGCCAACTATGCAGAAAACGATGATGCACAGCAAACCATCAATGTTTCGGGCAATGTATATATGGAAAACGCTCGTAATGAAATAATAGAAACGACGCAGCTAACATGGAACATCCGAACCAAAAAAATATATACCGACAAGTCTATTAAAATCCGAACTCCCGATAATATTATCTATGGTGTAGGCTTTGATTCAGATGAAGATTTTTCTAATTACACTATTAGAAAAGTAAATGGAATAGTAGCCGTCGATGATAGCAAAGGCTTCAAATAAAAAGATATCTCTTTTATTTGAAGCCTTATTATTTCCTAAATAGTAGGTTGTAAATGAAATTATATCAACTCAAAACTTCTTTTCACAAAGTTAGTCAACGCCTCACCTTTCAGCATATTTTGTGAAAGCAAAGCCAGGTCATATAATTGCTTGATATGTTTTGCTTGTTGGATATTATCTTCTTCTAAAATTTTAGTATTAATCGGGTGATTGGTGTTAATCACCAAGTTCAGTTTTTCTTCCATATTTCCGAACATAAATGGAGAGCCGCCGCCCATTTTTTGCATTTCAGCCATGCGGCGCATAAACTCATTTCGGGTAATGACAATCGGTGCATCCGTAGGCGATAAAGCTTTGAGTTCTATATCCGCTTTATTTTTTTCTATCGTAGTTTCAAAAAGTACTTTTAGTTGTTCTTCCTGTTCATTCGATAAAACGGAAACCGCACTTTCTTCTTTCGGAATTAAATTAGAAATGATGTCTGCATCTACACGTTTAAACTGCGTTTTTCCCTGCCTGTCGGCTGATAGGTCGTTTTTTGTTTCTACTTGTTGTATAAAATGATTATCAATCATAGTATCCAATTTTACCACCACATATCCACGCTCTTTTGCTTGCTCAATATATCCATGTTGCTCTTCTTCATCAGAGGTATAAAGCACAATTAAATTACCGTCTTTATCGGTTTGGTTTGGGCTAATTTTTTCTTTTAATTCCGCAAACGTATAAAATGTATTTTCTGTAGTAGGGAATAATGCAAAGGCATTGCTTCTTTCATAAAATTTTTCATCGCTAATCATTCCATATTTCACAAACAATCCAATATCGCTCCATTTGTCTTCAAATTGCTTTCTATCGTTATTAAAAATCTCTTGCAATTTATCGGATACTTTTTTGGAAATATGCTGATTGATTTTTTTCACATTTCCATCGCTTTGCAAGTACGAACGAGAAACATTCAGCGGAATATCTGGCGAGTCGATAACGCCATGCAGTAAGGTTAAATATTCTGGTACAATTTCGCCTACATTATCCGTTACAAAAACTTGATTGCTGTACAATTGTATTTTATCTTTTTGTACTTCAAAGTTCTTTTTCAATTTCGGAAAATAAAGTATTCCGGTTAGGTTAAACGGATAATCTACATTCAAATGAATCCAAAACAAAGGTTCATCAAAATTCATCGGATATAACTCGCGATAAAAACCTTTATAATCCTCATCGGTTAAAGATGAAGGGGTTTTGGTCCATGCTGGCTGCGTATTATTAATAATTTCAGGCTCTAATGGTTTCTCTTCTTTTTTGTCTTCTTCACTTTGCCATTTAAAACCAAACTGAATAGGCACTGGCAAAAATTTGCAGTATTTATTCAACAACGATTTTATTCTCTGTTCTTCCAAAAATTCTTTAGAATCTTCGGCAATGTGTAAAATTATTTCGGTGCCACGTTGTTCTTTTTCTATTTCTTCTAAAGTAAATTCGGTAGAGCCATCGCACACCCATTTTACGGCTGGTTCGTCTTTATATGATTTGGTAAGAATTTCTACTTTTTCCGCCACCATAAATGCCGAATAAAATCCTAAGCCGAAATGTCCGATGATGGCATTAGAATCGGTATTTTTTAATTTCTCTACAAATTCACCCGCCGAAGAAAAAGCAATCTGGTTAATATATTTTTTCACTTCGTCGGCGGACATTCCCAAGCCTTTATCTTTTATGGTTAGCGTGTTGTTCTCTTTGCTCACTGATACTTCTATCGTTAAATCGCCGAGTTCGCCTTTGGCTTCGCCTAATTGGGCAAGTCCTTTCAGTTTTTTAGTAGCATCTACGGCATTTGAAACCAATTCACGTAAAAATATTTCGTGGTCGGAGTATAAGAATTTTTTGATAATTGGAAAGATGTTCTCTGTTTGTACATTTATTTTTCCGGTTTCCATAAGAAAGAAAAGTTTAGATTTTTAATTAACTATTTAGCCGTAATAGTCAAAATTTATTCCACTTCCATTTTGCTGACAAGTTGACATTTTTATATGGATTTATTTCTTCCATTTTAATCGGAGGCTGTTGCCCACTACGCTTACGCTACTCATTGCCATAGCGGCACCAGCAATCATCGGATTTAATAAAAACCCATTGATAGGAAATAGAATACCAGCGGCAATAGGTATTCCGATGAGGTTATAGATAAATGCCCAAAATAAATTTTGTTTGATGGTGGCAACAGTATGTTTTGACAGTCGGATGGCTTGCGAAATTTTTAATAAATCGGAAGAAATAATCGTCATTTTGGCAACATCCATTGCAATATCAGAGCCTTTGCCCATCGCAATACTTACGTCTGCGGTAGCCAGTGCGGTACTATCGTTTATACCGTCGCCTACCA
>Ga0255344_1003775_pt1 | contig 16223 bp, 10 predicted proteins | sample wastewater_treat_5_FD_192414 | JGI IMG/M metagenome (GOLD analysis project Ga0255344, IMG submission 192414) | Wastewater microbial communities from Lulu Island WWTP, Vancouver, Canada - plant18 | ecosystem: Engineered > WWTP > Wastewater > Unclassified | place: Canada: Vancouver, British... | reverse complement strand
CTACCGGCAGCACTGGCGCGCTCAGCTTCTTCACCCGCGCCTGCCCGGGTACCACGTACAACATCACTTCCGCCCCCAAAGGCGCTCCTACCTGCTCCACCACCATTGGCAGCGATGGCGCTCCCGCCTGCGCGGTCTGCGACCACCCAGGCAGCCCAACCCGCGTATAGGTCTTCCCGTTCTCCTCTATCTCTTCCAGCACCAGCTCTTCCACCGGCACCGTCACCGTGAACCTCACCCCCGCGCTCTCTTCACTCAGCAGCCGGTTCGCTTCCGCTGACCTCACCCCCTCCCCGCTTACCTTCGCTGGTACCATAACCCCCACCGCGAAGACCAGGATGAGCAATGTGTAAAACAATTTGGTTTTCTTCATCATCAAACGAATCCTCTGTCAAACAAACAATACCGATAAGTTCCTGAAGCGATCAGTGTTTACCGTTTCCAGTAATTGCTCGTGAATGCGCTTTTTCCCTCCATCATGCAACGATAGCGTCCTGGCAATTCCACCTGCTACACCCCTGCTGTTCAAAGCAAAATCCGGTAGCTGCCAGCGGAAAACCCTTATCGCCCCTTTACCATCTGTCCTTCTGGTCAAAGGCTTCAAAGGATTCAAAGCCAGCGGGAATCCCGGCCTACCAGCCTTTACCGGTAAACCGCGAACATCCCACCAGTAATGATTATACAACAATTTACTGCTCATTCTGCCGCCTGTTTACCCAGCTCAACCCAGGATCAGGCAGAGGGGTTCTTTCGTCTCTACAGGCGGTATGAAAAAGCCTGATGCAGCGTACTCCGTGCCTGAGGGGCATTTCCGCTGTCGCACAATCACTGCCCAACGTTTATGGTTTAACCTCCACGGCAAGCGGACCGTGCAGTTCACTGCCGCCATTCATGTCCAGGTCCTCCAGCCAGTAGTAGTAGGTTTGCCTGGGTTTAAGTCCGCCTTGAAGATCAGCCCCTTTATCCGTGAATGTATAACTGGACCCAACCATGCTGCCGGGAGGGTTTCCTGTAGGGATCATCAGCGAATTGATTTTCACACGCGCGCCTTTGAGATCGCTGGCGCGGTAAACATTAAAGCCCAGGTTATCCAGCTCATTTTCAGTCTGCCAGGCGAGGGTGACGGTTTTCCCAGCTGAAGTAGCGCTGAAATCGGAAAGGTCAACAGCTGTCGGGGCGCTCGGAAAATGCAGCGCAGGGTCGCCAAAGAGCAAAAAGGTATCCAGCGAGTCAAGGGGACCGCCGCTGGCCCACAGGAAGGATTTGCCAGTAAGCGTTGCCTGCCCCACTGTTGGTACATTTAAGGTGGAATAGGCGTATAAGAATCCTCTATTCAAATAATCTTGTGTATTGGACATCCCCATTCCGCTGGATGACCAGCTGGCCACCGCGCCTTTGCCCTCCGCGCGGGTGATCACCTCGGCGGTCGACGAATACTGTGTAGGGGACGGTAAATGATAATAACCGTCATAGCAGGCCATCGTCAGAATGATGGGCAGCTTGCCGCCATTTGCCAGGTTCTTGACATCGCCCGCGCCGAATATTTGTTCGTCTGCCCATGCTGTTTGGGAAGCGTGACCGATGTAGTTGACCAGCAGCTTGCCCGAGTTGATGCCAGCGAGGATGGCATTCTTGGCAGCGGTTGGCGTCGTATGGGTCACGCCATAATAGACCAATTGAGCTGTCAACTGGGGCGCCATGCAGCAGCTCATCAGGTTGTTGGATAATGCGGGGAAATTTCCGCCGGCATCAGCGTTATCCGCAACCAATAACACCTGCTTCTGCCAGTCGCCCGCCGGGCTCGTTTCGTAGGCAATGGTCTTGTTCACCATCGCCTGCGCTTCCGCCGCGCTGTTCACCGCCATCCTGCCCAGCATCATATCCGGCATGGCGTCACGATTGCCCATCCCATTCTTGAAGGTCACATAACGGTTATCCGCCGCGGTCTCTCCCAGCCACGGGTCCACAAACGCCAGGTAAGGCGGGATGTAGTTGGCCTTCCCAAGATTTTCATAATTCTTCGCGTCATAATGCCCATCGCCCATCAACACCACATACGACGGCGCCGGCTTGACCCACGCGTTGTAGGTGTATTCCAAAAAGTCGCGAATGGCGTAGGCCGAGACGATCCCATAATTGAATTCATCGTACACGTCCTGCACGTCCACCTTCACCGCCCGCAGCCCCTGCCCAGCACGATGCGCCCGCAGCCTTTCCGCCTGGCTCCAGAACGCCCGCGGCGTGATGATGATGTGATCCGCTCCGTTTGTCCGCCCACGCAGGTTCGAGGGCGTGTCCACCGTCTCGATCCCCTGCACCGCCTTGTAACTGCCAGCCGCCTTCGCCAGGTACTGCGCACTTCCACCCGCCATATCACTGAGCTCGACCATATAGGGGTTGCTGCCGCTCACCGCCAGGTTGGTGACCTGCTTCACGTCCGCCGCGTCCGTCACATCGTACACTTCCACCTGGTCCGTGGTGAACCCGTTCAACCGGTAGCGGTAAACCCCCGCCGCCCCATTCTTGAACCACAGTTCATCCCCCACCGCTTTGAAGGTGTTCGCATACTCCAGGTCAACTTTGTCTATCCACACCTTATCAGAGCCCACTCCTGTGTCATTGACCGCCGTCACCTCCAGCGTGTTCACGCCCGCCGTCAGCAGCCCCGCGCGCAGCGGCATGCTCAGGTTGTTCCACTTGATGCCGTCCCAGTACACATCGCCGATCTGCTCCCCGTTCAGCGTCACCCGCACATGATGATCGGGGTTGATGGCGTTTGCCTGGAAACCCAGCATTGCAATTTTCATCTGCCCCGCGGCGTTGGCCGGCGCATCCAGCGTGAAGGTCTTCGTCCAGCTCGGCTTGGACGGTGGGGTAAGACTTGCGCCAAAGTACCGCTCCAGGTCATCGCTGCCAGTCGCCTTGCTATAATAGGAAATGTTTTCCTCGATGTGCAGGCTCGATACGTGCCAATCCGGCACGCTCCCCGCTCCAGGGCTGCCATCGCGCGTCCCCATCCTCCGCCCCCAATCCCCTCCATAGGTCAGCCAGTAGATGTTGTCCCAGGTGTATTTCGAATCAAGCCCTTCGCCATAAAATACAATGTAGTCCGTGCTGTTGAACGCCCCATCGCCTTCTCCAACTACCCGTATCGCCAGTTCATTGCCCAGGTTGTACATCTTTATCGTGCGGGGATCTATCAAACTCACCGGTAACCCAGCCGTGACCAGTTCAGCATATGTTAGCCGGTAGAGCCCGTTGTCCCTCACCTTCACCCGCCAGCCAGGTTCCGGCGGCGCCCAGGGTATGCCCGCGCCCGTCATCTCCTGCAGCGACATCTCCCCCCCCGCTTCCTGCGGCGCCCGCCAGCTCTGCGCGCTCTCGTAGTTCAGCAGCTCCCCTTCCAGCACGCTCTCGTACGCCACGGCGTCTTCCACTCCCACCCCTTCAAACCCTCCCCCACTGAACCTTACCTCCACTTCCAGCGTCTCGTACACCGTCAGCTCCTGCTTCTGCGCGTTGTACTGCACCGGGTACACCACCAGCCCCAGCACCCGCTGCTGCCTCACCATGCCATCATTCATCACCATCGCCAGCGACCCCGGGTATTCTCCTCCACCGTACACGCTCGCGTCCTCTTCCACCACATACACTACCTCCGGCAGCAGCGGCTCCCCTTCCACAGGCAGTGTCATTTCCGCCTTCTGCGTCTCCACCGGCAGCACCGGCGCGCTCAGCTTCTTCACCCGCACCTGCCCGGGTACCACGTACAACATCACTTCCGCCCCCAGCGGCGCTCCCACCTGCTCCACCACCATTGGCAGCGATGGCGCTCCCGCCTGCGCGGTCTGCGACCACCCAGGCAGCCCAACCCGCGTATAGGTCTTCCCGTTCTCCTCTATCTCTTCCAGCACCAGCTCTTCCACCGGCACCGTCACCGTGAACCTCACCCCCGTGCTCCCTTCACTCAGCAGCCGGGTCACTTCCGCTGACCTCACCCCCTCTCCGCTTACCTTCGCCGGTACCATAACCCCCACCGCGAAAAACAACGCCACCCATACTGCCAGGAATACTCTACCCTTATTGAACATGATCATTACCTCCAAAATCGAAGCGGTTTACTGCGGGAATGAAGCGATCACCCGGTGATTGAAAAACCAAATGCCAATGAGCTTAGTGGACTGCGTTCTCATTCTAAGAGAAATCAATCGCCCTTTTCTGCGTCTTGCACATTTGAAAAGTTACCCCCCGCCGCAGGGCAAGTTCAAATTCTCAGTTTTTCAATTTTTTTTGCAGATTTGAAAGGTAAAGTAGAAAGACCACGCTGGCTGGCGCTCTTACGCGAGCTGCTCAACCTCTACCCATAGCGGGGCGTGTTTTCGTGTCCATCGATTCGGTTGTATGAAAAACAGGCAGGATGTTTTGGTCAGGTATTTTAACCAGCGTTTATTGAGGGTGCAGGATACGTTCTAAAACGTTGGTGCCCAACCGGTAACTCAGCGAATAAAAAGGGATCTGCTTTGCCAGCAGCGAGCAGTTTTCCAAAATGCGCTCCACTGCAGCAGGGCGGTAGAAGGGAATGAAAGCGGTCTGGAAGAACCGGGCCACTCCCTCAACTGGGGTAAGAGCCGCGACTCCCTCTTCTTTATCGCGGTCCAGGAAGAAACCGCAGTGCAAAGGGACACCCAGCGCTGAACATAAGGACGGGTTGGTATGCCAGGGCGTGCCAAATAACCAGAACTGATCACGAAGAAAGCGAATGACCACCTGGTCCTCGCCCAGCACTGTCACGCCGGGCTGTCCCTCGAGCGCGCTGATAAGGGTGGATTTGCCCACGCCAGATTGTCCGGCGAAAAAATAGCCCTTTCCATGGATCACCGCGCCGGAAGCATGCACGACCATATCGCCAAAATTGGCCAACCAGTTGATGAAGATTCTGATGCCCAGGGTCTGCAGCGGAAATAACCTCTGTCCTTCCGCGCTGGAAAAATCGCCGACAATTTCACCGCATGAAAAATCCCCCTCAATCGCAATGCGGTAGGCAGGTGTCTCCTGCGGCGCGATAAAAATGTAGCGTTCACGGGCATCTACCCACAACTGCCAATTCGTACCGTTGAACAGGGCTTTGGTAAACCCGGGCTCAGCGCGCGCGCCCTGCTCGACCACTTTCAACCACAATGTCTCCCCTGCTCTCGCTGTGGCTGCTTTTTGCCCGGCGGGGTGCTTCAAGTGGTCCTCGCCCGGCAGTAAAAATTCACGATAGCACGCCGGGAAGGCGAAGCGCAGCGGTAATTTTCCATAATCCACGCGCATGTTTAGCTCAGCAACCTTGAAACCACACACTTCACAGCCCATTCTTAAAAACACCATCCTTGTTCTTAAAATAAGACCCCCTAAATTCATTAGAGGGTCACCTCGCGCCATTTTCAGGCACGGTTATTGAGCAGGCTACTTTATACCAGGCAAATCGACCATCAAGCAGGGTTAATCGGAGCACTCTCCAAGTGGTAGTTTACATGTTTGAAAACCCTGCATATCCAAGGTGACGCTTGTGCGGCAAGTGCCCAATACCGAGGCGCGGACATTCAGGCGAACCTTCTTGACTGCCGGCGATTGATAAGTTTTTTTATTCATAATGACTTTACTCCTTAGTTGATTATAGCAGAGTTTTGAAGGCGTTCAAGCCTTAAATGGGCCAGCTGGCAGATAAATTCCACCGGGCTTTCTTTATCATGGTGAACCAATTTCGACCACGCGGGGCACTGGTCACACAAATTGCCAAGCGTGCAATCCTCGCAGCGGGTGTGAAGATGCCGTTTCAACTCTCTCTCTTTGCCCAGCTGTGTCCAGGCTTCTTGAAAATCCATCTCCAACAGGTTAAAGGAGGGATCGCGCAATGAAAGGCAACCACTTATCCTGCCCGCGCTGTCAACATGGAAAGAGTTTAAACCCGCGCCACATGTGTAAACCATTTCCGTGCGCCCTTTTTTGCCATTTTTGTTCACCAATGATTCCCATTCACGTACTATTTCAGGTTCAGATTGTTCGATATCCACAACCTGTTCGAGCGATAGCTGATATTGCATTGGGCTGGTATTGCCGTCCAGGCGCGGCAAGACGATGCCATCATAACGGTATTCAACCCCCAGTTGTGCTGCCAGTGTCTTCATCTGCGGCAGTTCATGCCGGTTGATGGTAATGACAAAGGTCTTTAAGCGCAGCTTCACCCCCCGTTCCATTAATAACCTGATGCCGCGCAGGCAACGTTCGTAAGAACCCGCGATCCCGGTCACCCGTTCATAAGTTTCCTGGGTGGCACCGTATAACGTGATTTCCACCCCGATAGGCGGCATTTCAGCCAGCAGGTCGGCAATTTCAGGCGTCAGCAGGGTACCGTTGGTAAACACCGTAACGATAAACCCAAGCTGCCTGGCGTAACGGTAGATTTGCGCGAAATCCGGTCGGAGCAACACTTCACCGCCGGTGAGCGTGATGAATAAACAGCCTACCTCGGCAAGCCTGTCCAACAATTGCATCACCTGCGCGGTGTTCATTTCCGATGACCGCGCTTCAACGCTGCCTGCCGGCTGGTTGATATAACAATGCACACACCTGAGGTTGCATCTGTCGGTTAATTCGAATGTGCAGCGTAACGGAAACCTCTCTCGTTGCGTGATTGCTTTCAGCGAGCCTGCCCAATCGCTCAAATCCATTACTGGCAGCGATGAGCATTCCATTATGGCACCTCTTTTATGGCGCCGATGGTTTTCATTTCGACCAGAAACCGGTCAAGGTCAGCATCGAGTGTGTCAGGTTCAACTTCATACTCCGCGAAAATCGCAGAACGGAGTTCCTCCACCGAACTCGGTCGCTCCAGCTTTTCCCAGATGAAAGCACCTATGCCATTCAATGTATAAATACAATTCTCTTCGTTTTCTTGCTGGTACAGAGGAACCAGAACTCCTTCATCCGCGATCCGTCGAAAAACTAGGTCACTATTCCGTTCAATTATCGTTGCGCTGCCGGGCATTATGAAAGACCTCCTCACCAATAAATTACCTGCCAGTCATGAGAAAACCCCTGATGAACCATCCGGCTATATTATCATTTAAAACTGAAAAACCGCAAATCACGCGTTCTGGCGAGTTGACTGGTCTGAGTGCTCGATAAGCCTTTTTCGTGAACCCCGTTGGCTCTTATTCATTTCCTCATGGTTCAACCTGTCTCGGCTGCTCCTGGTCCTGGCAGGGTATTCGCCCTGCCAGGACCAGTATTGATTTTTCTTGAGCCTTTCAGGCCAGACCAGGCGGGCAGCAATCGCCGCTGCCCGTTTGGTTATTATTTCACTTTCACCGCCACCGGGCCGTTGATGTAGGTGACACCGTAGAAATCCACATCTTCAAGCCAGTAGTAGTAGACCTTCCCCAGTTCGAGGTTATCCAGGTCAGTAAATTCGTATACTGAACCGAGCATACTGCCAGGAGGCAGGTTGGTGGGAACCAGCTGATTGTTCAGCCTGACCTTCTCTCCAACCACAGAGGTAGAGCGTAGGACGTTGAACCCGAGATTATCCACCTCGCTGGCGGTTTCCCAGGTCACCAACACAGTCCCATCCTCGCTTGAAGCGCTGAAGTCCATTATGTTCACCGCGGTCGGTGTGCCCCAGGTGAAGAGGTAATCTTCCACCTCTCCGCCCGCCTGGAAACCTGTGGGTAGTACATTCGTGTTGCAAACACCGTCTACCGGTGGAGTGATGCGGAAGCGGAAGTAGTAGCTCTTCTGGCTAAAGACCATGGGCGGGTATTCGACGTCCACAATATTTGTGCCGTTGCCGAGCAACAAGTTGCGGATCACATGCTCCGATATTCCATTATAGGTATCGTATCCGCCGCCAGCTTTTGTGAAGTTGCCGTCAACGTAATTGTTCAGTCCATCGTAGCCCACGCCAGAGCCCGCGTCGTCGGTGAAGTCCATCCAGGCGTTCAAACAACCCGGCCCACCTGAGACAGTAACGAGGAATTGACCGCCGCCCTCTTGCCAGGTGTAGGTGTCGCCCATAACAGCCACGCCGTCCTCGTCATCCGGGAAACCATTGAGGTCATCGCCATTGGCCAATCCAAGCCCGGGCTGCCCCTGTGCTTCCTGGTCCCAGTACACTCCCAGCGTCAACCCACTGTAAGAATGGCGCGGACCGTCAGTAGCGGCGGTGGTGCCGTAAGAATCAGGCAGGTCGCCCCAGTCGCGTGTGGCTACCTGGTTCACTATGCAAACCTCCAGGTCTCCACCGCTGGTGAAGGTTTGTTCACAGTTGGTGATCTCCTGGTAATCACCTTGCAATATTTCGATCTTGAAGCGCACATAGTATGTGCTGCCTACAGCCAGGTCGCCCAGCAGAACCCCTCCATCCGCGTCCAACGGGAAGCCGTCGCCCACCAGGTCATCCGGTATCTGGGCCCAACCTCCAGCATCCAGTTTATATTCCGTCGAACCCGCCACATACGCGGTGTGCAAGGGGATAACATCCCTCACGTACACATTGTTTACCATGGTGGAACCGGTGTTCTTGACGGTGATGTTGTAATACACGATATCTCCGGGGTTGAGAATGCCCAACGGAGCGGTGTCCGTCGTGATTTCCAAGGCCTTGCTGCCTTCGACCAGGCGCAGCGGCGGGATGGAAGTACCGACATCCAGCCCCGGTGCTGATGCACTGGCGTTCGCGGGGTCTTGTCCCCACGCCAGCGCCAGCAGGCAGCCCGGCGTGCCGCCATGACCAACGCCACTGGCTGTACGGCTCCAAACCCTGGCGCCGCTCTGGTCGTATGGTTCAACATCCTTGCCTGGTTCGAATAACCGCAAGGACTGCAGGCGGTTGAGCAGGATCCCGTTTTCAGAGTTTGCTTCCGCTGTTCCGTCTCCGTTCGTATCGATCGGGTCTGCGACGCCGTCATTGTCCCAGTCCACGTACACATAAGTTCCGCCTTCGCAGGTGGTTGTGACCCAGATGGGGTTGCCATTCTCCGTCTGGCTGGATGTGGACAAGGGATCCCGTCCCAGGCCCAAACCCACCAGTCCTTCGGTGGTCAGGAAGTTATCAGGGTAGGCCGTGAAGCTCCAATCATAAGCCGTGCCCGTCGTATCAATGGTGCCGATCATCTGGATCTTCCCATCGGTTTTTGTCCCACCCGCTGTGGAGGCGTAGCAGTTGGCGCCCTGACCGTTACCCAGGTCGGTGGTCCAAACACCTCCCGGCAGGACGGGACTTGGTGATATGGTCTTGCCAGCTCCATATTTCTCACAGGTGATGTAGGTGCTGCCATTGCTGCTCAGGTTATAAATGAACAGGCGGGTATAATTACTGCTGTACACAGCGCCTACCGGGCTCCAATAGGAATTGCCCCACTCTTCCACTGGCAGCAGGTTCATATCACGCGAAGCGTAAGTGGAACCAATATCGCCAGTGACCAGAACCACCTGCAAGGGTTTATCAGCGCTCACTCTCGCCCCCTGGGATATGCCCTCCACCAGGTAACTGCCGCCTTCATTAAGGGTGATGGTCGTTTCGAAGGTGCCGTTCGCGTCTTTATCGATGTTCACCGTGGTGCCATTTAGCGAGGCCATGATGGATAAACCGGAATATTCAAACATCTGGCCGGCGTTAGCGGTATTGGTGCCCACGGGAGATTCATAATATTTCCCCCATTCCGCGGTGGCGTACATTTCATGCCCGAAAGCGTTGAGCGTGCCCGATCCAGAAGCCCAGACAGCGCGGGTCATGGCGATGGCGTGGGTCGCGCCAACCTTATCACGCCCGTCAAAGTAAATAGCGTTGCGATCCCGTTCAGGCGCGCAGCCGTAAGAGACCTGCACGTCATCGACCGTCCAGTATTCGTTTTGCTCAAGCGCATCTTGCGATCTGAACTGAAGCCTGGCGTTCGCCGTTCGATAGGTGGCGGGTATAGTAATGGTTTTCGTACCCGCGGGTTCATTTTGGTCATAACTGGCAAGCTCAGTGTAAGTAATACCATTCGACGACATCCGCACATGGAATCGATCACCACTGCCTATAGTGGATGATTTCCCCAGCGAGAATGTCAAAGTAGCGCATTCTCCGGCTGCAGAAAGGTCCAAACGGCGTTCAATACTGTCGCCTGAAGCAGTTTTTTCAAAACGCAGCTGGTTGCCAGTGATCAGGATTTTCCCTGTAGCGGGATTATTGTTATCGCCGGTCTCCACCCAGTTGCTGGTCCAGTTGGCGTTGCCGTCTTGATTGTTGTAGGCAACCGTGTTGAACCGGTCAAGCACGTTGTAGATCGGTGGGCCTGGCGGGAGCGGGATGGCGTTGTTCGGGATGATCACTTCCCCCGCGTGGAGCACATCCGCCGCGTCTGTGCAGGCGAAGGGCACGCCGTTAATGTTCGGCGCGCAGCCATCCGCCGCACGCCCGTTGCCCCAGATCTGCACACCGCCGATATTGCTCGCGCTGTAAATTTCCGCCGGGGTAGGGTTGGCGATATCCAATGCGTAACCGTTCTCCCATTGATCGTAGTAGATGAACGTGCCATCCACCGGGATCGAAATAGAGAAGTAGGTGTACATTGGCGATACCGCGGCACTATGAATCCCGCTCAATACGCGCAACCCATCGGTCTCAGGCAGTGACACGTAGTACAACTGCACTGGCGCCGGGTTGGCCGCCGCCTGAACTGGCGAGACGGCGCTGAGCGTGCCCGAAAGCAATAAAGCCAGGGCCATAATGCCTGTGATTGTGTAGTGCATGAAACGTTTCATTTTTTTCCTCCCAAAATAAAAGTGAATAAACTACTGCCCCGCGCTAACGCAGGGGATCAACGATCGAATTAGAAGTACCAGTTGGTTCTGGTTTTGCTGACTAAATAATAACAAACCTTACAATTTTGTCAAGTGGTTTTAAAAAACTGTAAACTGAAGAGAAAATGCCCTGCAGCCTTCTATAGCGGTAAACATGGCGTATTTCATCAGAACAACTCCAAAACAAGCGCTGGAGATGGTTTGACAGACTTTGCCAGGGCGTTGCAGGAACCTTGCATGAGGATCATCTGTGCCAATACCCCTCAAGCCAGGGGCAGAGTAGAAAGGGCCAACATGAACCACTGGTGGATTCAAACATCCTGGAGCATCTCCTCTGTGGTAAAGTGACGCGCACCCTCTCCAGAAAAAGAACCTTCCAGTACCACAAGAGGGTTTATCAGACTCATGTCGCTCGACCTGGCGCTGCAGAATATCTCCAAAGCCCATATCCCTGACCCAGACCATCCTTGGAGAAAATTCAACCTCAACAAAAACACTACCCGTAAAGGTGACCTTTTCACATTGGGCGAACACAGCAATATTTCCCTCGCCTCATTTCGGCAGGCTGGGGTTTTACTGCGACCTCACAAAACAATATTCACCTTTCTGGTCATCCGCGGTGTTGAACACCTGCAAGCCGGGTTCCAAGAAAAACCCAGCCCCGCCCGAATCCCCGGCTGGTTGGCGTCTACCTCCCAAAGCTGCACAATTGGAGGGTCATCTTCCAGCGAAAAATCCACAGCGCGCAGCCCTTCTGCATCCTTCACCGCCACATCCATCTGCCCGGTCGCTCCGGGCGCCACGGCAGCAGGCTCCATCACCCCGAACAGCGTCGCTTTCTTCTGCGCCCGGGCATTGAGGAAGCTCACCAGGAACAGTATGACATAGCATGCCAGGAGGATCGCTTTTTTAAAACGTTTTCAAATAGAGTTGCCCTTCTTATACAAGGTCATATCTTTCTCCAAAGGCTGGAGAACAACACGGTCAAACCGGTGATAACCGCCAGGAGCAAGAATCCCATCCCCCATAAAACCCCGTTGGCGTTCCGGGTTCTGTGAAGGAATTCATCCAGCCGGGTGGCATTTTCCCATTCAGCCGTCAGGTAAGCGTATTCAGTCGAACGTTTCATCTCAGTGGACTGCTGCAACGCGCCATCCGTTACGGCGCCATTGGGCAGCATATTTTCTGTTGCGCCCGCCGCGGCCTCACCCGTGATCGCGTCCTCCGGACCCGTAACAATCGAGAAGGGGGTGGCAGTGGTCACCTGTCCAGCGGGCGGCACCACAACCGCCGTCCCCGGGGTGCCGGTGCGCGTTATCACAATGGCGTAGATCGGCGTGATGGTCCTGCCATAAATCGCGGTTGGGGTGCGTGTGCGCGTGGGCGTCCAGGTGATGAGGGGATTCATGGTTGCAGAAGCGGTCGGGGTGTGAGTGCTGGTCGCGCTGGCTGTACTCGTGGTCGTGTGGGTCGCGGTTGCGGTATGAGTGCTGCCTTGCGCGCTCACATCCACCACACCATTTCTGGCCGTTGGATAGATCCTTTGGTTGGTAGTGTTTACCAGCTGCGCATCCTGTATTTCGATGGTGGTGTGCCCAAGGCTCTTCCCTCTAAACCTCAGGTTGAGCAGCGTACCATTGCCCGTAGCCCCAGGAGATTCCAGCTGCGTCACGGCAAGCCGCAACCAACCAGGCTTTTCATCCTCGTAGACGACAGATACGTTGGAAAGAAAACCACCATGCGACCAGGATTCCAGCGTCAGCACATCCTTGTTATAAACGACTTTCAAGTCGTATGCGTTTAAATCAGCCGCGTTAGCAACATTGACCTTAAGCTCCACCAATGCGCCAACAGTGATGTTGTTCACGAGGGGTTCGATACTGACCTCGGTAGAGCCCTGCGCCTGCGCGGTAAATTCCCCGGTATCAGCAACGCCCAACAGAAAAGACAGCGTGATGATCATCACGAATAAGATACGAACAACGCGCTTGCTCATGTCCTCTCTATTCTATCCTATCAAGGACATTTCCAATAAATATCACTGGTCAACCGCCTTACAATCCATAAGCGCTGTTTTGTTGGCTTGCCTGGGTCGTAAAGCGCTGTTAGGCTGCGTTCAGCCACTGCGTTAGCATACTGCGGGCCGAAAAGGCTGGCATGCTGCGTTAGCACAATTATTTAGGGCATCGAGGTGTAATTGACCGCGAGACAATTATTTTCTATCCGTATCCCCTGTTTTCCCCCGCTGGTTGAAAACTTGCCTTTCTGTCTTAGAACGAAACGCACTAAAAGGCTATTGTTCGAAATAGATCCCGCACGCTTCCGGTTTCGGTTGGTCTCCCTTTGAGCCGCAAAATTGCCGGGACCCCGCTATATTCCCACCAAACTGCCCGGGGCCATACAACTGCCAGAAGAAAGGAGCAGTAACGCCGTTATAAGAATAGTTCCCGGTCACCTGCTGCCCGTCTGCTGAGATCTCTCCGCTGATGGTCATGCGCCCATTACTGAAGTCTCCGGCCGCATTCAACTTACGGCCTGAGACGGTCACATTCACTTCGCCAATGGTCAGTTCTTCCCAGTCAGCGCCAAAATACACCGTCCATTTGCCGTTCCACCCTGCGAGCGGGTTAGCGCTCGGCGCAGGGGTTGCAGTGGCCGTTCGATTCAGCGCGGGGTGCCCAGTCGCCGTGGCGGTGAAAGGCGGCTGCGTGGATTGCGGCAGACCTGAACCGTTCAATGGCAAGCCGGTTTGCTCAGGCTGTCCCAATCCTCCTTCGACAACTCTCCCATCCGCATTATTGGCTGGGTTTAAAGTGCCAAACGGTTTTCCTAAAGAACCACTGGTGGGCACAATGAGAGGGGTTTCTGTGGGAAAAGGAACGCCCAAAGTGAGGTACAACTCAGCGGTGCTGGTTCTGGCAACTTCAGTCTGCTTGATCAGGATATTGAGGGAGATCCGCGTTTGCTCGAGGGCGATTTCTTTGCTGGTGAGCATATGCGTCGGACCGTTAATGACGAAAGTTAACAACACGATGAGCGCCAGGGTTACAACAGCCGCCGCAAAAACAACCCCTATCTTCTTCAGTGTGGATTTTTGGTTCATTGTGGGCTTAATGTATCATAAAATTCCAAACTGGTCATCTTAAAACTTGCCTGCCCCTTTCATCCATTCCCTCAGGCGGTTGTTTTGCTGCTCAAAGTCTGCCCCGGCAAGCGCGGCCTCTTGGCCTGCAACCATGCGCCAACCGGAGCGCGCGTATCTGCGCCACAAATCGCGCAGGCGCGTCAGGTAATAAACCATAATCAGCGGCGAAGCCGGGTTAATGTTATACTCGCGCGCCAACACCCCGGGGGGGATGAACACGCGCTGGATCAGCAATTTGATCTTGCCAAAAAAATCAGCCGCGGAGAACGCAGCCAGGTCTGGCGTCAGGCTCGCCCATGCTTCAGCTAAACTGCCTGCTTGTTCAAGGGCAGCGCTCGCTGCAGAAGAATCCGCCCCTTCGGGGAGCAGCGCGGTCATCACTTCTTTCGGGGCAGGCACCCTGGTGATTGCCTTAAGAAGCTGAAATGTGAGCCAGGTCACCCGCTGCACGCCCCATTGCTGCGCTGTAGCCAGCAGTTTCTGCCAATTCATTTTCGCACTGCGCTGCTCCAGCACTTCGGCGATATCATAAAGGTTACGCAGCCCTCCGCGCAGCCTGTGCTGGTAGGTAAAGTGCAACGAAAGGTGCAAAAGCAAATCTTCTGGGTCGAGCGCCCGCGTTTTCACACCGGCGATCGTCGCCTCCACCGCGCGCTCCCATAATCCCGCTGCTTCGATCGCAAAGGGTTCATCCTCTTCCAATATGGACCAGTGCAGTTCAAGGGTGGGATGCTGCGCCTTTTCCAGCGGCGGTAAATGCTTGATGTCGGTGTTTTGCGCCTGCGGGTCATACCAGGTAGAGAGCCTGTACCCCTGGTTCTGCATCAGGCTTAACGCGTCCGCCAGTTGTTCTCGGCGCACCAGCAAATCCAGATCACTGAAGGTGCGCAGCCCAATCTCGGGGTACACCTGTTCAACCAGGTACAGCCCTTTGAGCACGATCACTTCGATTCCGCGCTCTTGAAGCGCCTTAAGCATCTCCGCGGCGTGGTGCAGCATCACCATATTGCGGGCGGTGGCAGCCAGGTAAACGGTCTGCAGGTGTTCCCACACCCATTCGGGAACAAGCGCCTCGCCATGCGCAACGCGCAGGCGATAGTAGAGCGTTAAGGTCAGGGCGCGCTTTTCGGCTTCCTCCAGGAGGGCGCGCCAATCTTCAGGCGCGAGCGGGGATGTTTTTTCCGCCAGCGTGCCTTCCCAGGGGTAAGCGAGCAGGTTGAACAATGGCGACGTTGGTTTGGAATAAGCCATCTCAATACTGCTAGGCGCGTTCAACTCTCCAGCGCCCTGGCCGCAGCCAGCGCTACCAACTGAACCTGGTCCTCGGTCATTGTGGGATAGAGCGGTAAAGTCACTTCGCGTGCCGCCACCTCGCCGGTGATTGGCAGGTTGAAAGCGCCAGTTGCTGTTTGCCGATACGCGCTGAAGGTATGCACCGGCGGGTAATGGATGCTGGTTTGAATACCCTGCTCTTTCAAACGCTCCATAAAACGTTCACGCTGGGCGCCGCGCGGCAGCAGCACCGGCATGATGTGATGCGCTGAAATCCCCCGGTGCCCTTCAAAAGGCAACCGCAGCGCAGGGCACAGCTCCGCCAGCAGTTCGCGGTAACGCGCGCTCAACGCGCTGCGCCGGGCGTTGTTGCCATCCAGTTTCTCCAGCTGCACCCTTCCGAGCGCCGAACGGATTTCATCAATTCGATAGTTGTAACCGGTGGTCACTACGTCGTAACTCCAGGCGTGCCCCTGGTGGCGATCCCAGGTGAGCGAGGTCATACCGTGCGAGCGCAGCAACTTGAACTGCGCTGCCAGCGCGTCATCGTCGGTTACCACCATGCCGCCTTCACCAGTCGAAAGATTTTTATTGGAAAAGAAACTGAAGACGCCCGCGTCTCCCCAGGTGCCCAGATGTTTTTCCTGCAGGAAGGAGCCCACCGCGTGGGCAGCGTCCTCGATCACCATCAACCCCTGCTCTTGCGCCCACTGAAGAATCGTCGGCATGTCGCAGGCGTAACCAGCGTAATGCATGAGCATCAGCGCCTTGGTGTGCGGGGTTACCGCTTGTTTAATCGCATCAAGCGAAATGGTCAAGTCGTTCTCACTGGTGATATCCGCGAAGATCGGTTGCGCGCCGGTATAGCGCACCGCGTTGGCGGTTGCCACAAAAGTTAATGATGGAACAATGACCTCATCTCCAGGGCCGATTCCCAGCGCCAGGCAGGCCATGTGCAGCCCCACGGTGGCGTTGG
>Ga0255344_1003773_pt1 | contig 16226 bp, 15 predicted proteins | sample wastewater_treat_5_FD_192414 | JGI IMG/M metagenome (GOLD analysis project Ga0255344, IMG submission 192414) | Wastewater microbial communities from Lulu Island WWTP, Vancouver, Canada - plant18 | ecosystem: Engineered > WWTP > Wastewater > Unclassified | place: Canada: Vancouver, British... | reverse complement strand
TATTCTTTTTCAGAATGCTTTCATAGTTTTTAAGATCCTGAACAGGGCATTTCATGTCTGCTGTTCCGTTTATTATAAGGACAGGAATCGTCATTGCGGCTATATCCTGCGGAGTGCTTTCCGTAAGCTTTTTCCATCTTCTGAAGTATTCAGGGGTTGCTCCCATTATATAATTGTCCTCTGAAATGGAGCCGCTCTGAAGAAGGTCAAACTGCGATTTCAATGCATCTCTCATCAGAGTATACTGATCTATGTAGGACTGGTACTGATTGCTTATGTTATTCTGAGTATATATGGAAATCAGCAGTTCAAGCTGCTTTATAACCATTATATCGATTCTTTCCAGTCCCGGAGCCAAAAGTATAGCCCCTGCAAACTCCTTATCCTTACAGATAAACGGGGCATAACTCGCTCCTTCGCTGTGACCTATAAAAAAGATCCTGTTTTTGTCTATATGCTCAGTGCTGCAAAGAAAATCAAAAGCCGCTCTTGCATCGTCTATAAAATCCTGTGGATATACATTTACCATACCGTTTTCCAAAAGATTTTCCTTGATTATCGTAAAATTTCTTTTGTCATATCTCAGAGAGGCTATTCCGGCTTTAGCCAGTTCATGTGCGATGTTCATAAATGGTTTTATCACAACATTTTGTGAAACAGGAAGGCTTTCATCTCTGTCATTTGCACCCGAGCCGTGAACCATCACAACGGCAGGAAAAAAATCTTTCCCACTGTTCAAGGGAAGTGTAAGAGTTGCATATAATTTGAAACCTTTGCTTTCAAAGGAAACTTCAACTTCATTGTATAAAACTTCCTGAGAGAAGATCAAGACTGCTGAGAAAAGTATCAGAGCAAAAGATAAGTATAACTTCTTCATAGAACACCTCCATTGATAGTGTCATAATATACTACTGTCATAGTATAACATGACAGTATACAGTCTGTCAAGAGGTATTCTATGAAGAATCAGTTATATGTTGATTATGAATCCAAGCGTCAGAAGAAAGAAAGATAAAACGTTATCGGTATAGCCGTCACTTAAAGGATTCGAAGGAGTTTTTTCTGTTCCTTTAGCACTTCCGGCAAGCCATCTTATATTCAGAAAAGAAGAAAGAGAGCTGCTGAAGGGTGCACCTGCTTTTATATTTAAATCTAAAATGGAGCCTTCAAAATCAAATGAACTTCCGTTTATGAATGCTGATGAAGCATAAAACCCATCCACCTCTGTTCCAAAAAAGATGCCGTTTTCAAAGCGGTAGTTTGCAGCGAACTTAAGAATAGGAACAGGTCCGAGATTCTGGTTTATAATAAATTTTTTTCCGTCCAGACTTTCAAAGGATATGCTGGCATTTCTTAACTGTAGAGAAAGACCTGCTCCGATGTCAAAACTCTTTTCATTTATGAACTTATACATATAACTGACTCTGTAAAAAGGAAAAGAGTATTTTAAAGACAGACCGGAGTTTTTTTCAAACTTTACAGTGTTAATCGTGGCATCTGATGTAAGATAGGCTTTAGTCTGCAGCTCCAGAGGCTGATATACAAAGGTGATAAGATGGTTATGAGCCGGTTCAAAGCGCAGTGTGAACTTCTCTGCAGGAAAAAGTATATCCTGACCGCCGTCTTTAACATAATCAAACTTGGTGTTCCCGTTTTCTGTTTTACCGAACTGAATCTGATGAAATACAGGTCCTACAAAGCCTTTTTCATACTCCAGCTGAAGCTTAAAAGGATTTGCCGTCAGCATTCCCATAAAGCATGCAAGTAAAGCGCAGGTCAGGAAAACTCTTTTCTTCATGTGAACCACTCCTTTGTCTTTAGATTATTGTTGAGTTACATATATTAATATTATACATTAATAAGTTTAAAAAATAAAATATCCGTCCTTCATCTGTATCAGGACGGATATTTTTATCAAAGATTATCTGCTGCCGGTTTCACGTGTTGGAATGTATCCTTTTATCCAGTCTATGAATGCGGGAACGTTTCTGGTCTGAATATAAACGTTTCCCGGTCCGGTAAATCTGCATACAAGACCTTCACCGCCAAGTATAGTTGAAGACCAGCTTCCGAACTTATCTATCGAGTAGCTTACAGAGCCGTCAAATGCAACTATATGGCCGGTATCTACGGTTAGTACTTCACCCGGAGCGATATATTTTTTAAATATGGCGCCAAAAGAAGATACAGCAACTCTGCCGCTACCTCGCAGATGAAGCATAAACAACCCTTCACCAGAAAAAAAAGATTTCATGCCGCCGAAACGGGTATCCATGTCTATGCCGGTATCGCAGGCGAGAAATGAAGTTGACTGTACAAAAAGCTCACTGTTGATATCGACAACTTCAATATCTCCCGGAAGCTCAGGAGCAAGGCATACTTCTGCCTCAGATGAAGCATAAAATGTATTCATGAAAAAACTTTCACCGCCAAGAAAGCTTCTTTTGACAGCTTTTAGAAATCCACCTCCCGTATCGGTCTGAATCTCTATATTTCCTGACATGCTGAGCATCGACCCGGGTTCGCTTTTTATAGATTCACCACCGTTCAATAGTACTCTTAGCATACTGTAAGAACCTTTGAAATCTACCTTATAGTCCATCTTTTCCTCCTTTTATTTCATGCTTGCGCAGAAAAAATCAACTGTCTGGTTGAAAAGCTCATTCATGTAGCCAACGGTTAGATATTTGTGATCAGCATTTTCAATCGGGTGAAAACTGATACTGTTTTGTATGCAGAAACTCTTTACTTTTGTAAAATCCACGCTTTCATCTTTGGAACCGTGTATTATTCTGAGATTTTTCCTATAGTTTAGAAGCTCTTCATAGGCGTTAACTTTTTCACAGTCCTGTGCGAACACTGTTGATATTTTCAATCCGCCTACATCTATAAAAGGCTGTTCTGAGAGTTTTTTTATCATCAGACCAGATTGAAAAACTTCCTTGTTGAATATGGCGGGAGACCATAAGCATACTGCATTTGTATCTTTAACCTTTGGAGCGAGAAGAGATGCGACCGCTCCACCCATACTGTATCCGATTATTCCAAGCTTATGGTTATAAAACTCTTTTTTCTTGATATATCCCAAAACCTCCATGGCATCAGAAAGCTCCGTAAGTATGCTCATATCCTCAAAATTTCCTTCGCTGTCGCCAGATCCCCTAAAATCAAATCTTACGGTAACAAAACCCCGTTCAATTAAAAGTCTTGATACTCTGGGGAATTTGAAACCTGACACGATATGGTCACCGGAAAAACCGTGGAGCATTAAAATTACCGGATACTTACCTGGACTGTCAGGACGTTCTGTTATTCCAACGATTCTTTTTCCGCTTTTCCCAATTATGAAGCTTCTTAATATTGACATTCCACCGCCTCACCCTACTGTGTTCATAATTTTTTCAGAGTTGAACAGCTTAGCCGTTACGTATGCAAAAAGGAAAGATACGGCAAAGTTACTGAATATAGACAAAAGCACCTGCAAAAGCGATATCTGGTTTGACAGCAGTCCCTTGAGAGAAAAAACCGATCCTATGAGAGGAATAACAGAGATTCCTATCGAACTTGTAAAATCCATGTTCATGGTAGCAACTCCAACAACGATAGCGATAATATATACAGGCATTATATATCCCGAGGCTTCTTTAACGTTTCTTGCAAAGCTCCCCATAAGAATTATCATAGAAGCCGCTACCGCACTCATTGAAAGTATGGTGAACAAGAGTCCTAGTATTGAAAATGCTGAGAATGCAGGTATGTAAAGCTCGCTGCTTCCTGCGGAAAAATTTCCTATAAGAGCTATTCCCACAATTAGCCCTCCAAAAGTGGAAACGCTGTTAAGCAGTCCTGTCACAATAACATAAAGTATTTTCCCTATTGCGATAGATGTTCTGGATACCTGGTTGACTAAAAGAGCAGCAAGGCCGCCGCGTTCCTTTTCACCAGAAGTAGTATCCATTCCTATTCCCATAGCTCCGGCAAAAATATAGATAAGAAGCATATAAGGAACCATCATTGACAGGAACTGAGTTCCCTGCGATTCTTTGGGTGCAATGTCGACTTCGGATACGTTAATAGGCTTAAGGTCATCCAGCGATAGGCCATGCTTTTCAAGATTTTTCTGCAGTATCAGACTTTGATATGCGTTTAGGGCAGCTTTAATCTGTCCGAGTGCAAAAGATGATTTTTGCGATGTGGATCTGAAAAGCACTTTTACGTTTATCTTTTCAAGGGAGTCTGTGTTGTACGTTTGCGGAAACTCAAGTGCCGCAAAGTTTCCCTCTTCGCTTATGGATTGGGTTTCTTCAAATTTGATGAACTGTGAAAGAATGTTTTTGAACTCATCCGGAGCATTTTTTATCTGAAGGATATAGGTTGTTTCCTGTGCACCTTTCTCCTGTGAGTTTGATACAAATCCTATAGTGCCGAAGATTATAGGCATAAGAATAAACGGAAGAATGATGATGGAGAAAAAAGAACGTTTATCTTTAAAAATATTCTTCATCTCTTTTTTGAAAATTATCATGGAATCTTTAAACATTTTTAATCAGTCCCCTTTCTTCTGCAAGAGCAAAGAAAATGTCTTCAATGCTGTCTTGGGAGTATTTTTTAAAAAGCTCCTCTTTGGTTCCGCACTCAATAAGATGACCTTCAAAGATGAGACCTATGGTATCGCAAAGTTTTTCGGCTTCAGGCATTATGTGGGTTGAAATTATGACTGTTTTCCCCTGTTTTTTGAAGTCCTTTAAAAAATCTGTGACCACTTTGGATGAAATTATGTCAAGACCGTTCGTAGGCTCATCGAATATAATTACCTGCGGATTATGTATAAGGCTTACCGCAATAGATGTTTTCTGTTTCATACCGGTGGAAAGTTTTTCTACGGGTTTACTAACAAAATCTCCCATTCCAAGGTAATGAACAAGCTGTTCCTTAGTTGAACCGAGCTGTTCTTTTGAAATATGATTCAGTTCACCGAAAAAATTCATCAGTTCATCAGGTGAAAGATTTCCTGAGAGCTTCATATCGCTTGTCAGAAACCCTATTCTTTTCCTGACTTCTGTTGACTGCTTAACGGTATCGTATCCGCTAACTTTTACACTTCCGCTGTCTGGTTTAAGAAGAGTAGCCATTATCCTTAAGGCTGTGGTCTTTCCCGCTCCGTTAGGACCCAAAAGACCGAAGATCTTTCCGTCTTCGCAGGAAAATGAGACATCTTCCAGTGCAGAAACGACTTTCTTTTTGGTCTTAAACTTTTTGGATATCCCGCTTACTTCTATCATTTGATACACCTCTCTTTTAATACAATATATTATTCCGCACTATATTATATAATACAAAAGCTTAAAAAAATAAGTGAGACTTGTCACAAAATAATATAAGCCGACTTTTGATATAATAGTATGTAAGAAAAAGGAGGCGTCTATGAAAAAAATTATTGTCACAGGCTTTGAACCTTTCGGAAAAGAAGATGTCAATCCCTCATGGCAAGCTGTTAAAAGTGCCCAGGTCGATGAGAAATTTGTCAGAAAGCTTCTTCTTCCTGTTGTTTTCGCAGAGGCATTCGAGGCTTTAAAAAAAGAAATGGAAAGTTGTCCCTCAGATTATGTAATCATGTTCGGGCAGGCCGGCGGAAGAACGGATATTTCTTTGGAAAGAATTGCGGTAAACTTTGATGATGCAACGATACCAGACAACAATGGAAGCACTCCTTTTGGTAAGATTGATGAGCAAAGTCCTTATGACGGTCTGTTTAGTTCTCTTGACATCTATGGGCTTGTCAAAATACTCAGGGAAAAGAAGATACCAGCGAGCATCTCTAACAGTGCAGGTAACTTTGTCTGTAATAATCTTTTTTATAAGTGTGCCTGTTATATTAAGCAAAACAACCTTCCAGTAAAAAGCGGTTTTATACATGTGCCCTACTCTGCTGAACAGGCTGCCGTAAAAGCCGGTGTTCCTTTTATGCCGATAGATCTTATTACCAGAGCCGTGGAGGAAATAATATGCTTTCACACCGGCAGGTAAGTACCGGAAAAAAAGTATACAGTATATATTTAAATGAAGGAAAACCTTTGCTGTTAAGATTTTCAAGTGTTTTTTCCAGGAGTAAAATCAGTATAGCCATTCCGGAGACTGTTTCTTTTGAGCTTAAGCCTATAAGAAATATTTTTGTTTGCAGGAATGGATGGAACTTCTGCATAAGCAAAGAGTTTATATTATATGTTATGGACGGGATGACAAAAAGCATAGGTTATGCCATTCAAAAGCTTTTACCAGAGCCAGGAGGCGGTTCATGGCAGGAAAAGCTTTCACTTCTATATGAGGAAAAACGAAGTATTTATTCAGGTAAGCTTGAATTTCAAGGTATTTCAAATGCTTTAAGGTATCTCTATGCAGGGCAGTATATCTATGTATTTTTTGAGTATGCAGGGCGGAAAAATCCCTACCGTTCTTTTTTTAAGTTTGTTGACAGTCTTGACTTTTTTGAAAGCGAAAGTAAGAGGGAGTATTTCAAGTTTTTATCATGTCTTGATGTTCCATATGCTGTTTTTGAAAAGCTTGCAGATTTTAACAAGGAACTTTTTTCTGTTATGTCAGATAAGGATCTGACTGTGGAAGATCTGATTGAGAATCCTTATATGCTGTCTCTTTACGATACTTCAGTAAGTTCAAGGTATGGAAAAAGTGGTCATGAGATTGCGCGGGTGGGTTTTGATAAGGTGAAGCAGGCGTTATCTATATATGCTCCCAATAAGGATTTTTCATCTTACCAGGCGCAGGCAGCTGTTGTTGAACAAGTACGTCAAACCTTTGAAAATGGTTCATCCTATGTTGAACGTTCTGATGCTTTCTTGGATGTTCAGAGTCCTGACATTGTCCTGAACGATGACGGTACTGTTCAGCTTAAGGTTGTGAGTGAGATGGAAGGAGATATATCTCAAGCTGTAAGTTCTATCTGGAACAAAAAAACCGTTTTTTCAGGCAAGTATATTCAGTGGGATGAGATTCTTTCAGATACCGGAATAAACGAAGATGACAGAGGATTTATTGAAAAACAGGATGCTCTTTATGCTATGCAGAAAAAGAAGCTTTTTTTTATAAGCGGAAGGGCGGGTACAGGAAAGACGACTTTGATTCTTTCGTATCTTAAAGGACTCATTGGTAACGGGATTATAACCCAAAACGATATAATGCTTTTGGCTCCGACTGGCAAGGCTGCGGACAGGCTTAAAACAGTAACCGGCTTTCAGGCCAGGACGATAGCAAGTGTTTTATATGAGAACGGATGGTATGTTTCACTCAAAAACGGATTTTTAATGAAAAGAAGAAGCAGCGGGAAAAAGGTGCGTAAAAGAGTCATAATTATAGACGAGTCCTCTATGATTGATATGCCATCTTTCAGAGCTGTTTTAAGCTCTGTCGACCTTTCATATCTTATGCAGTTAATCTTTGTAGGCGACAGAAATCAGCTTCCTCCTGTTGGAGCAGGAAAGGTTTTCAGTCAGCTCATACATGAGCTACCTGGTAATCTGTTTGAACTCAAGGTAGTTAACCGTTTTGATGATCAGAGTCCTCAGAGCAGTCTCGCCAGGGCTGTGCTTGAGGGAACATCTAAAACGGGTATGGATTTTTCTTCTTTTGCAAAAAAGTACTCTTCGGCAAGGGAGCTTTGGTCTCTTGTTTTAGGACAGATATCTCAATATGAAAAAAAGAGGGAAGAATGGATAATTTTAACTCCTAATAACATAGGCCCCTTCGGGGTCAATGCGCTTAACCTGATGATAAAAAAAAGTATTTTCGGATATGATATAAAGGGATACAACCAGAACGAAAGGGTAATACTTCTGGAAAATCTTCCAGAACGAAAAGTTTACAACGGACAGATAGGATATGTCGAAAAGGTATTTGATCCTTTTCAGGATGAGTTTTACATACAGGTTTCCTTTGAAAACGGTATAAAAGCAAACTTTGGAACATATGAGGCCGGACTTTTACTTAACAGTGCCTATGCAGTTACAATACACAAGGCTCAGGGAAGTGAGTTTGAAAACGTTATCGTGGTACTTCCCGGCAAGAGCAGGCTTTTGAGTAAAGAGCTCATATATACAGCGTTTACCAGGTTTCGCAAAGATCTCAGAGTATACATCCAACAGGAAGATTTTAAGAGTTTCATAGACGGCCTGCCTTGGGCATTACAGGAGATAAAATCAAGGAAGCTGCTCGATGGTTAAAGGCAGGGGGGCACCTCCTTTCTTTTTTCAGCTTTTTTTGATCTTCGCGGTTTCACTTTTACTTAAAAGTATAAATTTTTGGGTTTCATTGGCTGTATGTATGCTGATACTGTTTGTTTGGATTTTGACTTTCAGAAATATACGTATGTTTGTTTTTCTTCTGATCTTCCTGGTGCCTTTTATATATGCTGATATTTCAAGGATTGAAGGTGATGTCGGTGTTCTGGGGAGAGTGGTAGACAGAAGGAATGGTTCTTATACACTTATAAGCAGCTATATATATAACGGTACATGGAAGAAATACAGAGATTACATAAAGTTTGATTATTATAAGTTCAGTACGGAAACGATCAGCTGCGGTAAGAACGTATATGTGGCAGGTCAGCTAAAAGAAGGGTATATAAAAGCTTCTTATGCTGCGCCTTCGTTCGGTTCTTCTTTTTTCAGAATAAAGGAAAAGGCACTTGAAAATCTTTCTTTGGCAGTAAAGGACAAAGAAGCATTTGATATAATTTCAGCTTCCTTTATGGGTAGTCTTAAGGATAAGGAAGTTTTTAAGAGTTCGGGTACGCTTCATCTTTTTGCGGTTTCAGGGATGCAGGTTTATCTTTTCTCTGCAACAGTTTTCTTTGTCCTGAGATATCTGATCAGAAAGCGAAATTTGCGTTTGTTAATAAATATGGGTATGGTATGGGTTTATATGGTTTTGACGGGTTTTTCTCCAAGTTCTATGCGTGCGGGGCTTCTTATTATTGGGGTATGTTTTTTTAAAATTCTTGATATCGGTGTAAGTTCTTTTAATGTACTTGGCCTTATAGGATACCTCTCTTTGGTTTTTATGCCGTTGAATGTTTATAACGCAGGATTTCAAATGAGTTATTCATCAGCTTTTATGATACTGTTTTCGGTTAGGGCCACGGCTGGTCTTAAAAAGAAAAAGTTATTTCCTTTGTTTCGCACTGTAGTAATTTCCGTCGGTGCTTTTCTTGGGGTACTTCCTTTTTGTATTGCATATTTTGGAAGCTTTTCAATTTTAGGACCGCTTTTAACACCTCTTGTTGAGCCTGTTCTGGATATTCTGATGATTCTGTGTATGCTTATGGTTCTGGTTCCACTTGAACCGTTAGGGGTTGCGGCTTCTTTTCTTGCCATAACATGTAAAGCTTTTTTGAGAACTGTTTCCTTTATACCTCTTGCCACAGTTGAAAACAGGTTGTATGGGCTTTTGTTATCCTGTATAATTCTTTGGGCGTATATTTTCATTCTTGTCAGGATAGAAAAAAGATACAGGCGGTGAAAATATTTTTATATAAACTGCAAAAAGTTTTATTATGCTGAGCTTCACTTTAAAATTCGGGAGCTGATATTATGGGTAGGACTTTTTTTAAAAAGATTGTGAATGGAATAGCTTTTAAAATTTCGGCACTTTTTACGGTTATTATTATTTCTTTACTTATACTGACTGGATTTTTCACTGATAGGATGATTAACAAAACGATTGAACTGACAGTTGTCAGCCGTTCGGAGGAGATATCTGAAAAATCTTCTTAAATGATCGATAAGGCTAAATTTTTGGAGGTTATCAGGCTGATAGAGAATCAGAAAGATGCAGAAAGTATATCTGAAGCAGCTTATTTTTCAGATACTCTGAACTTAATCAGAACCATAAGAGATGCTAACGGGCTAAAATTTTTATATACCATGGCCAAAATAGGAGGCAGTTATGTATATGTTGTTTCCAGCGATTATGGGCAGGAAAACGGTTCATCACCTGGAGATGTCGAAAAAAACTATGTTGAAACCTTTGAAAAGGTTTATAAAACAGGTAAACCTCAGCTTGACATATCAAACGACAGCTACGGTTATCTTATAAGCACTATATCGCCGATATTTGACAAACAAGGTAGTATAATAGGGCTTTTAGGAGCTGATTTTGATGTATCTCAAATCATGGAAATGATAGAAAAAGAAAGATTCATTCTTAATTTGAGCATGTTCCTCGCACTTTTAATCTCTGTGGCTGCGACAGTGTTTTTTTCTTTGTATCTGACAAAACCAATAAAAGCACTGGTTCAAAAATCAAAACTTATAAGTACCGGTGATCTTTCCGTGAGTGCTGATATGTCCAGAAAAGACGAAGTAGGAGAACTTGCAGAAGCATTCTGCCTTATGATATCTGACATAAAGCGGGTTATTATTTCTATTAAAGAGAACACTTCCGAAATTCTTTCGCTTTCTGAAGAGCTTTCGGATTCAGCCCAGATCACTACAGCTGCAAGCAACAGCATAGCCCAGAATGTTCAGAAGAGAGTCTCTGATATTGAACTGCTATTAGATAAATCAGATTATGCAGGCAGTCTCCTCAGTGAAATGTCTGAAAAAGCACAGAAAATTTCACAAAAAACCTTTTTGGTCTCTCAGGTATCCCAAAACACCAAGGATCAGGCCACGGCAGGAAACACTCAGATATACCGTTCAATAGAACAGATGAATGAAATCGATAAGGCGCTTTCCGAATCACGGTCAATAATATCTGAAATGTCCGCACTTTACAGGGAGATAAGTGAATTTGTCCAGACTATTTCGCAGATTGCCGCACAGACTAATCTGCTTTCTCTTAACGCATCTATTGAAGCTTCTAGAGCCGGTGAGCACGGAAAAGGGTTTGCAGTAGTTGCCGACGAAATAAAAAAACTTGCTCAGCAGTCAAAGGAAGCGGCATTAATGATACAGGATATTATTTCCAAGGTAGGAGAGAACTCAGACAAGTCTATACAGTCCATGGAAAAGCTGAGTACGGAAGTAAAAAAAGGTATTAACTCTATAGGGCAGAGCAGCGAAGCATTTAAATCCATTTTTGAATCTTCAGTCCGGACAGCCCAAGAAATAAAAGAGGTTACAGTATCTGCCACAGATGTGTCTGATACGGTGGAAAAGGTATCGGATTCTGTAAAAACAACCAACTCTACTATAAAAGAGTTCCTTCAAAAAAACAAAGAGATCGAAGAAAATACGGAAGAACAGTTTGCAGCTGCAGAAAAAACGACTGAATCTGCCAGACTGCTGAACAGTATGGCTGAAAAACTTGAGCAGGCTGTGCAAAAGTTCAAAACCTGAACTGAAACTTTTATTTTTAAGTAGGAATAATAAAAAAATTAAAAGACGGTATGGAGTTATAAATGAAAAAAGGTATAGCCCTTATTCTGTTGTATTTTCTGTTCTTTTCATCAATAGTTTTATACATTAATTATAAAATGGAAAGTATTATTAACAGTATTCCTAGCATAAAACTCGGCAGCTTTTATATTGACGGGTATTCTGATACTCTTGAGTACAGGCTTTTAAATACTTCAAAGACGACTGAATATGTTTTTTGTACATACATTTCGTATGAAGATTTTATAAGCTTGTCTGAAGATGAAAGTTATTATCTTTTTGCATACAGACTGTGCGCTCTTTCGTATGATGTTTTTTTTAACGGAAGAAACATAGGATCTAACGGTGATTACAGGTTAAACAGTAACATATGGAACGGTTTTTCTTATCATGAGATAAGCAGAACCGATCTTAGACAGTCTAATGAGATTGTTTTCAGGATATATGCGGACGGTGAGCTTGGAAAATCCGATTTTCCGATTATGATAGTTGATAAATCAAACAGTTCGAGACTTATAGATTTTTTTTCAATTCAACTGAACGGATTGATTATTTTTTCATTTGCATTTAATCTTATAGCATTTTTTTTCTTTGCCATATTTTTTATTTCTTCAAGAAAAAAAGCACCGGCGGAGGTATTTTATTTTGCTTTGGGAGCTCTTTTGGCAAGCATAAATACGCTCGATTATATTCCGGTCATGGTTATTCCGGTGCCTCTGCTTATCTTTAAAAAAATTATTCTGAGTGCGGTTTATATGGCTGCTTTTTTTACAAGCATAGCAATCTATAAAAAGTACCGAAAGAAGTACAACCTTTGGCTTGGAGTTTCAGCTGTTGCTGCAGCGGTTCTGTTATATGGTTTTTCCCCAACAATGTACAAGTTTCAGGTTAATTACGGTATTACCAATATTGCAGTATTAGCCAATATTGTGGGATGGATGACGGCATGTTTGAGTGTTTCTCGCAGAGGCATGCAGGAACTGATAATTTTTTGCAGCTCCGGATTACTGCTTTTCTGCGCCGCTTATGATACTTTAAATGTCATAATGGGAGGATTTTCGCGTCTGAGCTACAGTCTTTTCGGTCTTGTTTTTTTCTCATCTGGTCTGTTTCTCATAGTCATTGAATACTATCTGGCTCTTCAAAATAAATTTTTAAAGGAAAAAGAAAAATCTGATTTTATGTATCTTTCATCGATAAAAGACAGACTTACCGGTCTTTATAATTATAATTACATGATCGATTTCCTGTCAGAATTAAAAGATAGTTTTTCTGTCGTGATGATGGATATAGACGATTTTAAGATCGTAAACGATACATATGGCCATCAGAAGGGTGATGAAGTTATAGAGCTTATAGGAAAGATCTCACAGTCTTATGACAATGAAGGTGTAGTTGCCGGAAGGTATGGAGGAGATGAGTTTTTGTATGTTCTGATCGGCAAAGACGAAAAAGAGGTTCTGCAGTTCTGTAAAAAACTCAAGCAAACCATTAACAGCAGCAAAATCTTCAGATATGAAGACAAAAAGTTTATAAGTGTTTCAATAGGGTACTACTGCAACTTTGCTTCTGAAGACTGGAAGGAATGTATAAAAAAAGCTGATGAAGCACTTTACGATGCGAAAAAAAACGGAAAAAACTCAATTAGGAAACATGAAAAATAAAAAAACTCCCCAAGGAGTTTTTTTATTTAATAAAGGACAGGCCATTTTTTCTCTTTAGCTGTTTTTTTAAGAATCATATCAGGAGCCACACATACCGGGTGGCCTACTTCTTCAAGCAGATGCAAGTCAGAGTAGGAGTCACTGTAGAAGTAAGCATCCTCAAGACTGTAGCCGTGGTTTTTACAGAAATTCTCTGCCCGTGTGAGTTTTTCCTGTGCATAACAGTGTACGCCCAGATCTCCTGTGAAAATATTATTTTCAAACTTTATATCTGTACATATCAGTTCTTCTATGCCTAGATACTTCTGAATAGGATAGCACAGATTGTGGGTTGAGGCTGATATCATTACTGTATGTGCACCTTTTTCCTTATGAAGATTGAGTTCCTGAACAGCGGATTTTCTGAAATAGTCTTTTACCATGTTTTTTACCCACATGCCTGTAAATTCATATATTTCTTCTTTGGAAGCCCCCTTGAAACGCAGCACCAGTTTTCTGGCCAATGCTTCCACGTTCAACATATCCAGTTTGTATAAAAGCGGGTAGGGGATAAGCTTTATAAGTTCCCAGAACTTTATCTGATCGAGCCGGTAACAGTATCTGAAAAAGAGATTCCCGCTGTTGGTAACTAAAAGAGTCTTGTCCAGATCAAAAAAGGCTGCATACTTTTCCATCAAACACCTCGTTAAGAAAGAGAATTTATAAGAATAAGAGTAATCAAATATAATATGATTATATCAAAAAAAAAACGACATAAAAAGAAAGTATCTGAAAATTCAGATACTTTTAATTAAGTAAGCAAAAAAAGGCAGAAAATTCTGCCTTTTTTGATTGTGGTTCAAATTAAAGAACTTTGAACTGTACCAATGCCTCGCCATCAACAGCAAGCTGGCCGTCACTTTTTATAACCTGTGTGGTAAGAACCAGCCTGAACTTTTCATCTATCTTTTCCTTTACTGCAACTCTTACTGTTATCTCTTCATCAAGATAGACTGGCTTGAGAAACTTGGCGTCCTGTTTCATATAAACAGTTCCTTTTCCGGGGAACTCCATGCCAAGAACCTCAGAAACAAGACCTATGGTAAGGATTCCATGAGCTATTCTTCTTCCGAAGACGGTTGTTTTTGCAAACTCTTCGTCAAGGTGAATAGGATTTTTATCTCCGGTTATCTGTGCAAAAGTATCTACCATGTGTGCGGTTATTATTTTTTTGGCTTCAAAGACGTATCCGCTTGGAATTTCTGCATACTTCATACTATCCCTCCTAAACTGATTTGCTTAGTTCATCTATATTATCAAGAGCTTTGATGATCTGTGGTATTACTTCATAAAGGTCTCCGACAATACCATAATCAGCAATCTTAAAGATATTTGCCTGTGGGTCTTTGTTTATGGCTATAATACAGTCCGAATCCTGCATTCCGGCAAGATGCTGGATTGCACCGGATATTCCGCAGGCTATGTAGACTTTAGGTCTTACGGTTTTGCCTGTCTGTCCGACCTGATGATCCTGAGTTATCCACTGGCTGTCTACTACTGCTCTGGATGCCCCAACCACTCCGCCTACTTTTTCGGCAAGCTTTTCAATAAGTTCAAAGCCTTCTTTTTTGCCAAGACCTCTACCTCCGGCAACTATAATTTCTGCCTGTTGTATGTCAACATTTGTTTTGACCATCTTAACGATATTTAAAACCTTGGTTCTTATATCCTGTGAGCTTAATTTCGGACTTACAGTTATTATTTTTCCGGTTCTTGAAGAATCTTTTTCAGCTTTTTTCATAACGCCGGGTCTTACTGTTGACATCTGGGGTCTGTGCTTTGGACACACTATAGTGGCCATGATATTTCCGCCAAAAGCCGGTCTGGTCTGAAGAAGTTTCTTATCCTCGGGATCTACCTCAAGCTTTGTACAGTCTGCCGTAAGTCCGGTATCAACTGTTGCAGATATTCTGGGAGCAAGATCTCTTCCTATATGGGTAGCACCTATGAGAAATACTTCGGGCTTGTATTCATTTATAAGTTCTGAAATGGTTTTGTAGTATCCGTCGGTGGTATAGTTCTTAAAAAGTTCACTTTCACATAGATATACCTTATCTGCGCCATAGCTTATAAGTTCATCCGCTAATTTTTTTACGTCTGATCCGAGGAGTACAGCACAAAGTTCGGTACCTATCTGTGAAGCAATCTTTTTTCCTTCACCCATGAGTTCTATGACAACGGGCATAAGCTTTCCGTTTCTTTGTTCAGCAAATACCCAGACATTTTTATATTGAGCCAGATATTCAGGTGTTCTTTCCATTTTTCGGGCCTCCTTATATTAAATGTTTCTGTTTAAGTTTTATAACAAGCTGGTCGGACATCTCTTTCACAGAACCGTTAAGTATTTCTCCCTTACCCTTTGGCTCAGGGGTGAAAGACTTTCTTACTTGAGTAGGTGAGCCGGTTAATCCTGTCAATGCCGGGTCAAGTCCTATATCTTTTATGCCAAGAACCTTAATCTCCTTTTCTTTAAAAGCGGTAAATATGCCATTCATGCTCATATACCTGGGAGTGTTAAGCTCCTTAATAGCAGTCAGAAGAACCGGAGTATTGACTTCTATGGTCTCATAACCATCTTCAAGCGCTCTGTCAACGATGATTGAGTTTCCCTCAACCCTTAAAGACTGTACATATGTTACCTGTGCCATACCAAGTCTCTGGGCTATCTGAGGTCCTACCTGTGCTGTATCGCCGTCAATTGCCTGCCTTCCACAGAATACTATGTCAAAGTTGTCAATAGATTTTATAGCAGCCGCAATGGCGTTTGAAGTAGCCCATGTATCAGAACCTGCAAACGCTCTGTCACTTAACAGATAAGCGCTGTCTGCTCCCATAGCCATGGCTTCCCTCAGTATTTCCTCAGCCTGAGGAGGTCCCATGGTTATTACCGTTACCGTTGTATCCTGTCCGAGAGTTTCTTTTATCTTCAAAGCTTCTTCCAGAGCGCTCTTATCGTCTGGGTTAAGAATACTTGGCACTCCGTCTCTTATCAATGTACCTTTTACCGGATCTATACGTACTTCCGTGGTATCTGGAACCTGTTTTATACAGACTATTATTTTCATTTATAAACCTCCCGTATCAAATTATTTAAGGGTATTTCCGGCAATTACCATTCTCTGTACTTCGGAAG
>Ga0255344_1003768_pt1 | contig 16238 bp, 15 predicted proteins | sample wastewater_treat_5_FD_192414 | JGI IMG/M metagenome (GOLD analysis project Ga0255344, IMG submission 192414) | Wastewater microbial communities from Lulu Island WWTP, Vancouver, Canada - plant18 | ecosystem: Engineered > WWTP > Wastewater > Unclassified | place: Canada: Vancouver, British... | reverse complement strand
CGATTTTCCTATTATAAACCCCCGCAAATTTATCATTTGTAACAATTCGAATTATTCAATCCAATTAAACAAATATTCATCCTTGTGCTCAATTTGAAATTTATCCAAAAATTCTTTGTATTCATCTTTGAATAATTGTTTCTTATGATGTTCTTTTTGATTTTGTATATACGCAATTACATTGTCCAATGACGAATGACTATACGAGAATGCACCAAAACCCTCCTGCCAAGAAAATTTCGATTTGCAAAATCTCTTTTCATTTACAAATTCATTGGAAGATTTTTTAATCTCTCTAACCAAATCCGACAAACAACAACTGGGCTTCATTCCGATGAATATGTGAATATGATCGGGCATTCCATTTATTGCTAATAACTTTTGTTCTTTGTTTTTAACTATACCTGAAATGTATTTGAATAATTCCTCCTCCCATTGCGGCAAAATTAAACTTTGTCTTCCTTTCACCGCAAATACAACTTGAATATAAATTTGTGAAAATGTTCCTGCCATTTACGCTATTTTATATAGTTCGTTTTCTAATTCTTTTACCGCTTGTAAATATTTTTCTTTACTTCCAAACTCACTGATGATTTCAATAGGTGAACCGAATTCGTTAAACGGATTGACACGAAGAACTTCAATATTTTCGATATTGGTTACACCTTCATCGGCGTATTTATCTAATAATGCTTCAAGAACCTTTTTGGCTTGCTCGCCATACTTCGTGAAATAATTACGTTTTTTCACATTATTGGCTCTCTCTTTACGAGTTAATGGAGGTTGGTCAAATGCAACATGACATATCAAGTCAAACAAATCAACTTCTCTGTTCACTGCTTCGTAAAGTGCTTCAACCATTATTCCTTGTTCTTGCAATTCGGCAATAATAGCTTCCTTACGATCAACGGTATTCCATTTATTTAAGAACTCATCTAATGAAGAATACTTTTCTTTGATGATATTCTTGGTGTAGTCTTTTAGTGAAATCGTAATGGGTTTTCCCATATGATCGAAATACAATTCGCGACTTACCAAAACAGACACATCAACCCCATTAACATATACTTTCTCGCGTGGTTTTGGTCCATCAATACCTGGCTCTTCTTTTGGACCTCGAATAGGCGGATCAACAATTATTGGAGGTTCCACCCAAGGCCCCTGATCAGTAGCTCCGCCATCATCATCTGTTTGTCCATCGTCATCTTCATCATCAAAATCATTTCCTTCTCCGGCATCAGTGCCCGAAGGAACGTCTTTTATTCGAATCGGATCCCCATCAAAATCAGGATCAGCAAATAAATCGGTTGCATTCCTAAAATCCAAAATTGTAAAATAAAGTTTTCCAAACTCCTCATTAATTCGCGTACCACGGCCAATAATTTGTTTGAACTTTGTCATGGAATTAATGTTAGAATCTAGCACAATTACCTTACAAGTTTGTGCATCCACTCCGGTTGTCATCAACTCAGATGTTGTAGCGATTATGGGATATTTTTCTTCGGGATTAATGAAATTATCGAGTTCTTTTTTACCGAGATCATTATCCCCTGTAATTTGCATTACATATTTGTGATTAATCGCTACTAAGTCAGAATTCAATCGAGCTAAGGCAGTACGCATTCTTTCTGCATGATCGATATCCACACAGAAAACAATTGTTTTTGCGTAGCGGTCGGTACTTTTTAAATATTCAGTAATTCTTTTAGCTACCAAATTGGTGCGCTCATCGATAACCAAATTCTTATCATAATCTTTACGATTATAAATTCGATCTGCAATTTCGTTTCCTTCTTTATCAGTTTTCCCTTTCTCTGGTCGCCATCCTTCTACATCAACATTAATTGCCACCCTAAAAACGCGATAAGGCGCTAAGAAACCATCGTCGATACCTTGGCGCAAAGAATACGTATAAACGGGATCGCCAAAATACTCACTATTGCTTGTCTCGGAAGTTTCCCTTGGAGTTGCAGTTAAACCAATATGCGTTGCTTTCTTAAAATAAGTTAATATTTCTCGCCATGCACTATCTTCATTTGCGCTACCTCTATGGCACTCATCAACAACAATAAGATCAAAGAATTCGGGTGTAAACTGTTTGTAAACATTAGCACTTTCATCGGAACCTGATAGACCCTGATATAATGCTAAATAAATCTCATAGCTTTTATCTATTTGACGATGTTTAACGATCGTCATTTTATCCTTAAAATGTTTGAAGTCACCTTTCTTTGTTTGATCGATTAATGAATTCCGATCAGCTAAAAACAGAATACGTTTTTTAGCTCCACTCTTCCATAAGCGATGAATAATTTGAAAAGCCGTATATGTTTTCCCTGTACCTGTAGCCATAACGAGTAAAATCCTGTTTTGCCCGTTTGCAATAGCTTCAACAGTTCTATTGATCGCTATTTGCTGGTAGTAACGAGGTTTTCGACCTGAGCCATCGAAATAATAATCTTGCGAAGCAATTTTTTCGGAAGTAGGAGTATTAATTCCCTTATACTTCTTGTATTTCTCCCAAAGCTGCTCAGGGGTAGGAAAATCATCAATACCTAGTTCGGATTCTATATTGCCCTCAGTTGCGGTTCTATCGTGGAATAAGAAACCATCACCATTACTGCTAAACACGCAAGGAATATCGAGGATTTGGGCATAATCGAGTGCCTGCTGAATTCCCGCTCTAACGGAGTGATTATTATCCTTGGCCTCAATAATGGCAATGGGGATATTGGGTTTATAATACAGAACATAATCTGCACGTTTTTTAGCCCCACGAGCGGTCAATTTCCCTCTAACGTAAATTTTACCATCAGTAAACGTTACCTCCTCTAAAAGTTGCGTAAGTCTATCCCATCCCGCCTTTTCCACTGCCGGAGTAATAAACTTAGTACAAATATCTCGTTCAGAAAGCGTCTTCTTGTCGATCATAACAGAAAATAATTAGCGAAAAATACGAAATATTGGGGGAAACTATATGCAAAAAAGTGATTATGATCGAAAATAAGATGAAAAGCACTATTTTCGTTAATGAAATAACCAATATTATAAAGCATAAAATATCATCACTTTACATAAAATAAATCATTCATGAAATATTTCAAACTTTCCAAGATTAAAAGTTTTAACGAAGAAAAAAAAATTGAATTTGCCCCGATAAACCTATTAATCGGACCTAATGGTTCAGGAAAAAGTTCTCTAATAAATGGGTTATTATTAAGTAAAACAATAATTAATAATCAAACTGCTAGAATAAGTTCAGGCTGGCAATTTATCAATGGTAAACTTAATAATGCATCTGAAATATTTCCTAAATCTTACAACAAAATACAATTAAATAATCGCATAAGTAATCCGACAAAAAATAACTTTGTTTTCAATGAAAAATACATTAATTTAAATTCAAAGAAAAGAGAATTTAGTTTAGCATTTCCAATTGAACTTAGTTTTTTCCCAGACAATTTTGAATTGAAAATCACTTATAGTTTAGATAAATTAAACAATTCAAATATTAAAAGCCTTGAAGTATACAATGCAACAATAAAAAAGCCGTTGTTTAGTATCAAATCACAAGAATTAACTGACAGTGTCACAACAGAGTTATTCTTTAATACCACCCCAAATTCAAATAAGGCAGACTACGAAGATATAGTTTATAAAATTGATTTGAATTATATTATCAAATTTCTCGAAACAACTAAAAAGGCAATAGAAGAAAAACCAAAAAATAAATCAAAACTTGGTGGTGAATTAAAAGATCCTCCTTTAGATGCATTATTATATATTGAAGAAGTACAAAAGAAGGAAAACGAAGAATTTCAAGCATCCTTTTTTAATGGATTCTATGAAACTAAAATTTCTTGGCTTAATACAGAAAATGGCTCCTCAAAATCATTTGATCCACAAATTTATAGTTTATATAAACCTCTTGAATCACAAAACTTTTTTGAATTTACAAAAATTGGTGATGATGATTTAGATTCGTTTAACGAAAAAACAAAAAATGCACTATTATTCGAAATGGAGCAACAATGGATTGAAAAGTTAAAAAACGGCATTGCAATCCCATATGAGAAAAACAATCTCTCAAATCATTTTAACTCCTCAATAAATGGTGATACTCCCATAATATCTAGTGATGTTTTTGAACTTCTAGGTATAGATAAACTTTCAATGTTGAATTTAAAATGTGAAGGCACTTCAAAATTAAGATTTGTGATTTATACTCTATTGTTTGAAAATATTAATAATGCACTTTATAATTTGCAAGGTTTAATTAAGGAGATTATTTATGTTCCTCCTTATAGAATTAGCAACAAACAGCTAATGGCATCAGATATTGATGTTGTAACTTTGATTAAAGACAAACTTATTGCTTTGCAATATTATAATGGATGGGAGGAACCAGCAGACTTTTTTGTAAATTATTGGTTGAAAGAATTTGGAATTCATGAGAAAATTAAGTTTAATTCCACAAGCTCTGTATTAGAATTTCTTGATGAAAATATGGCTTCAGGGAAATCAAATTTAGTAGAATTAGGATTTGGTATAAACCAATTAATTCCTCTTATTTGCTTAGTATCACTTGACTTTCATGACTCGCATAAAAGGAAAGATGACTTTACCGATTTTCAGAGAAATCTATTCTTAATAGAGGAACCTGAAGCGAATTTACATCCTAGTTTTCAGTCAAAATTAGCTGATATGTTTATTGATTGTGCAAGTAAGTTTGGGCATCAATTTTTGATTGAAACGCATAGTGAGTATATGGTAAGAAAATTCCAATATTGGGTTGCTAAAGGTAGAATTAAGCCAGAGGATGTTAATATTTATTATTTTGACAATAAAAATCATGATCCAGCTATAAAAGATGTTGTCATCAAAAGAATTAATATTCTTCGTGATGGATCTTTATCAGAACCTTTCGGAAATGGTTTTTTTGATGAGGCTACTAATTTGCAGTTTGAATTATTAAAAATTAAGAATGCACAGAAAAACTAATGGAATTTTATTTTGACATAGAATTTATTCGGTCATTACCTTTCGTCAATTTTAATAACGAGGAGGAGGAAGAAGTTTTTTATGATTTTAAAAGATTTTTAGCAAGATTAAATGCAAATTGTTATTTGTTTCTTGCTTCTGATATAGAATTCACTGAATTCAATGAAAATCCGTTTTATAAGCTTCTTTTAAATGTCACGGTGCTTAAGTATTTACCATATGAAGATTTGGGGTCAATCTTAAAAAGCGAACAAACTACTGGTTTTAAATACTTCTTTCTAGATCATGTTGATTCCGTATTATCGATTAGAAATGAATATGGGTATTATTGTACAAATTCAAATGATTTAATTTCATTTTGGAAAATAACTAATAGTAGTAGAAATGATTTAAAAAAATTTATTAGCAATACAATTAGTCCTTTCCATTTTTATAATTGGAAGCAACTAAATGAATTTAGTTTGCCAATCAATTCTATAATTATCTCAGATAGATATCTATTTACAGGACATGAAGAAATTAAAAACAATTTATTTCCCTTGTTGATTAATATTGGGCTTAAAGCATTAACCTTACGTAAAATAGATATAGTGATTTTTGGTAAAGAATATTTTGACTTAGCTACCAAAAGGAAGACAAATAAGCATTATACTGGGAACGCAGAATTTGAACTGGCATTTAACACTTTAAAAGAATTTTTAAATGAAAAAATTGGTGTTCAAAACTACAACTTAGTTTTTCTTAGAACAGATTCTAGTTCGACTCCTAAAGATAAAGAATTTCATATTAGGGCGTTAATCACAAATGTACTTGTTCTTAATCCAGGCGGGTCTTTTACGATTTTTGAAAGAGAAAGATTAACGTTGAAAGTTAAAGCTCCTGAATTTCTTGATTTAAATTTTTTCCTTCATTCTGGAACGCGAGGAAATAACATGGAAAATTTAGTAAATCTTAAACGTGCATTTAATTTAATTGCTAATAAACCCGGTGAAGGGGGTGCTATTCGGGTTTTAGTTGAAAACGAAAAGAAATGTAGGTTGTTCAATTAAATTTTTTGAGTCCTAATTGAATCCATTTTATCAATGTTGGCAAAAATACACTTTAAAAATTTCATTGGCTCGTTGGGAAATTCGTTCACGAAAAGAGTTAGGGGTAATAATTCTTATATTCTCGCCAAATGACAATATCAATTTCTCAAGTTCAAAATTGGGTATTACCTTAATACTTGTTTCGAATCCATCTTCCACTTTCTTTATTTGCTTCTGTGTTTGGTGTAGTGGATTTGTTCGGATATAAGCTGCTTGCTTTTCGTCCTTAATATGGAGTTTTATTTCAATCGATTCTCCTTCTCCTCGCGTTACTCCAATAAAATCGGAGAAATAGTCGTCCCAATTGGTATAATCATCAATATATTCTTCTTTCTTTTCACTAATTTCTTTAATGCGATCTAAAGCAAAGGTTTCTATCCTTTTTCTTCCTTCATTTCTACCGAAAACATACCACCTGCTATTAAATTGCTTTAAATAATAAGGATGTAAAATAATTGAGTATGGGAACTCGGACCTGAAGTCCTGATATATTACCTCTAAAACACGTTTATTTATTATACCATTGAATATTGGAGTAATAAATGGCAATCCCTCATAATCCGGGTTACTTTCAAACGACATTACTGACCTATCCATTGACACTAGCCCAAGTTTTGACTCGATAGCAGGAATAACCTCATGTATCCAATCAAATTGTGGATTACCATTAAAACGAGAAAGCACTTGAATAGCAGACTTTAATTGGTTTGCTTCAGTATTACTTAGTGGCTGGTTGTTAATGGAAAAATTAGGATCACTATACCTCAAATACGATGTCCTTCCTTCCTTGTATTTCTCTATGTCCGCCTTAAATACTCTAAATTCCAGATCCTTTAAGTCCTCGAAAAGCGTTGTTTTCCCAATTCCTTTATTATTTGGATCATTCTCAATTAACTCATTATTTACTGCATTTAAAAGATCAACCCACGTCCATCTTCTGCCACGATTGCTTAGACATTTATCGAGGATTTGGTACCTCAGCATAGCATTTTTGTTTACTGGCATATTAGTTCGGATAAGGCGGAATAATAGGTGTTTTCTTTGCTGAACAATTGAACGAAAATACTAATTATTACAGTCAAATTACTTCTATTAGTTCAGATTTGGCGGAATAATAGGTGTTTTCTTTGCAAAGTAAAATGAGAACAATCAGAAATTATTTTCAATCCTTTAACGAAAACGAAACTTACAAAAATTTTCTTCTTCATAATCAATGGAAAGAAAAAAGAACTGAAATTATTAATCGAGACGGGAAAAAATGCAGAAACTGTGGATCTCTCTATTATTTACAAGTTCATCATCGTCAATATCACATAAACAGTAAAACTGGCAATAAAGTAAAGCCTTGGCAATACAACAATAAATATCTGGTAACTCTATGCAAATCCTGCCACGAACTCGGACATAAACACTTTAATATTCAAACATTTCACATTTAAACTAGAATCAACCCAACTCTATATCCATTCACGCATATGAAATTATTCAACAAATTCTTCGGATTGAACTCTAAGCCATCAACTAAACTTTCTACGCCTTCAGTAGAGTTACCAATACAGGATGAAATACCATCTGATTTATTAAAGGACTTGTTTTCTGACAATGAACCTCCTGCCAAAACTATTCCAATGGAAAACAAAACAAGTCGGCTTCAGGAATTCTTAAAAGTTAATTATTCAATACTCGGATTTGGAGATGGCTATGAAAATCATAGCACAGACCTATTGGACCGAAAAATTTCAATTCTCAAATCCGAATTCCGTCAGATTATTGATGAATCGATTGATAAACGCAAACAGGAAGTATTCCAATTGCGCAATCAACTAATCGAAACACGTGGTTTATCCGATAGATTAGTCGAACAACTTGAACTGCGAATTCAAGAGCTGAAAGAAGTTGTTTCGAAATTAGAACGTGAAAAAGAAATGTCAGTCGAAGACGAAGGATTGGTAATTAATGCCGTTCATCAATACCAAGAGGGCTTTTTACGTGGATGTAAAGAATGGCATGAAGCAAAACTATTCGCACAATGTACGGGACTATTTTAACCTTCCTTTTCTTTAAACAAAACTACTATATCTAACCCTTTAATATTACTACTACATGTTTAAACTCTTAACAAAAATTACAGCTGATGACCATAATATGCTCATCAACGATACTCCTGCAAGTAGAAAAAAAGTGGTACTCCTCGCAAATGCGCTTTTCGTACCCGTTTTACTTTGGTTTTTTAGTGCATTTGCTATTGCAATTAGACTTTTTGAAACTTCTATATTCAATGGACTAATTGCAGGGTTAATAGCTACTGTATTCATTTTCATTATAGACAGGTCAATCCTCATATCTAATGGGAACAAATTTATTACGGCATTCAGAATTGTTATGGGCTTATGTATCGCCACAATCGGCTCAATAATGGTTGACGAATGTATTTTTCATGATGATATCAACCACCAATTTGAGGCGAATAAAGAAAATTCAATTCAGGCAATAAAAGACAGCATAAATTCAAAATACGCCATGCCTTTAGCCCAATTAGCAGCAATACAAGAACAAAAGAGCCAAATATGGAATAATGGGATTCAAGATGCGAAAAACGAAACTGATGGAAAAGGCGGCAGCAATCAGAGAGGTGTAGGCAAAATTGCGAGTGTTAAACTTAATTTAGCTTCATTACAACAGGCTGATTATATTGAAGCAAAAAACAATAGGGATTCCTTAATTCAAGAAAAAAATCAGACGTTACAACGAGCTGAAAATAAAATAAATAGCTCGTATGGGAAGGCAATGCTTTTACATAGGATTGAAGCTCTTTTCGAACTTGTATTAAGCAACAAAATAGTGGCTTTAATTTACTTTATTTTCACTATTTTTATCTGGTGCCTTGAATTCATAGTTATACTATTCAAAATTAACTCAGCAGAAACAAACTACGAAAAAAAGATTCGTATGATTGAAAAAATAGGTTCTTCTCGTATTGATAAATTAGTGAGAATAGATAATGAATGGTATGAAGCAGGACGTGGTCATAATTCAACACAAGAAGTACGTAGTAGTATAAACAAAAAGTCTCCAACTATTTACAATTAAGCTTTATAGGAATCATGATAAATTTTATCACATTAGAAAACTACAGAAATATTTTAAACAAAAAACAGTTTAGAATAAAGCCCATTACTTTACTTGTTGGTCCGAACAACTCGGGTAAAAGTTCACTTATCAAATCTTTATTGCTACTAAAAGATAATTGTGGTGATTTTGAAAATTTAATATTCCGAAATGGAATTCATAAGCTTGGGAACTTCAATACTCTTTGCTCTAATACCAATAAAAATAAATCAATTGCATTTGAATTACCCTTTTTCTTATTTGGCTCTGACACAATAAGATTAATTTACCAGGGCAGAAAAAACAGTATAAACAATGGACGACTAATTGAACTTTGCATATTTAACTCTAAAAATAATGTAAATTTTTTAAAAGTTGAAAAAATCGAATATGCAGCAGATAGTAATTCCATAGTCAATTTTAATTGGAAAATTAACTATTTGTCAATATACGCCTATTTTATGAATAATAAACATTTTAATAGTACACTTTTAAATGAAAGCAATTTCCTAACTACAGATTGGGAAAAACTCACAGACCCACATAATATTAAATTCAACTTTGATTTGCCTATTTTTGATTTTAAATTACCTACAGACGCAAAAACAAATCATCCATTTAAAAATTTTACAAACGGCGATATTGCTTTCTTGGAACTACTAGTTATTCAAAAAACAAGTCATAACCCAAACCCAGACATTGCAAACCCTTCAATTTTCACAGAACTAAGAAAATTAATTTATGACGACTATAGAGGAGAATCCGGAATTGCAAGCATAGCAATAAATGAATTTAAATTTTTATACAAGATTTCATCAATAAATCCAACCCCGAATGGTAAAGCCTTTTTTGAAATGATTATTAGCAACATCGATTTCGCACTTAAATCGTTACAAAGAGATTTAAACGGTCTCTATTATTTAAGCTCGACATCTGCTCGTCAAGAAAGAATACATACTGAAAAAGATGGAATTTATTTCCAAAATATTCTTACAAGATTTCTAGAATTGCCGGAATGGAAGGATAGGGAATACCTAACAAAATGGATGCGTAAATTTGAACTTATTTCTAGCTTCGAAGAAGTTCAAATTAAAAACATAGCTCAAGCAGGATATGAAATAATATTGAAAAACAGTAAAACTAATACTGAAACAAATTTAGCAGATTGCGGTTTTGGTCTTACACAAGTTTTAACATTATTACTTGAATTCGCCATTGATGAAAGTAAGCAATATTTAATTGAAGAACCCGAAGCGAATTTACATCCAGCATTACAATCGAAATTAGCTGAATTATTTTGCTCAAATCTGACAGGACGTAATTTTATTATTGAAACACATAGCGAATATATGGTTCGAAAGTTTCAACATCTTGTTGCAATGGGCGAGTTAAAACCTAATGATATCATCATACATTACTTTTGGAAAGATGAAGACAAAGCGTATTCAAAACAGATAAACATATTACCTAATGGACAATTATCCGAATCATTTGAAAAAGGGTTTTATGATGAATCAGATAATATAGCATTGGACATATTTAAATTACAAAATTATCAAAATAATTAACTATGGACATTTTTGTAACCGAGAAATTTATTGATTATCTTAGTAAAAATGAGGGATCTTCGAATTACAATAATGAATATTCCATTTCTAAATCTTTAATAGAAAAACTACTACTGTCTGGATTAGAAATTAAAACTAATATGCCTAGTAGTTATATAATTAATGAATTTAACAGGACAGGCAACAAAGATTTCAAAAATTTCAGAGAAGCATTCATCCATTATTTAGTTAAAAAAGGCAACTATTCCTTTTTATCATTCCAAGAGGACTTAAAAATAGAAAATTATCAATCCTACTATTTCTTAAATAACTCATCATTAAATGAAAGTAATTATGGAGTAGCTGCTATTAGTGAAAAAAAAGAAATTAGAAGTTTTTTTGAAAAATGCACAGTAAATTCAATATCAATAACTGATAATTATGACCTAATTAAAGATGCAACTCCTCCTTGCAGTGCTATGTTAATCAATGACGCATATTTATTTTCAAATGACAAAAATAAATTGGCCAACCTAGTTAAATTAATTGAAATTTATAAAGACAATAGTTTGTGCATTCCTTTTCACTTAACTGTCTTGACGAAATACACTTATCAAAATAACAAATATGTTAGTCCTACATTTATGGAAAAGGTTGTCGAAACCTTAAATTGCATTAAAAATTTGAAATTTGAAATATTACTTAGTACTAAATTACCTTTGGATGACCGACTAATTTTAACTAACTATACAAAGGGTAGTATTGGTCATCCTTTTGATGATCGGCCGACACTTTTCAATCAAAATTTTTTGGGCACTTCAAATAATATCCTCAGAGATTACAAAGATTACTTTGATAGTTTATCAAAGTTTAATTCATTTATTACAGATTGTCCTGATAAAATCGGACAAATAATCACAAAATATAATAATGGGTTGTTTCAAAACAGGTTGTTTCAAAATGTAAGGTAATAAATATTCAATACAATTTATTAAATTTTAATTCATTATCTCGATTTAAAAATATGGATTGAGTTCGGGCTTGTAGCTTTAATTGAAGGGCTATTGGCTTCAGAAACTATATACTCCATAATTGATCCCATATACTTACTTTCCACGATCTCTAATTCATTGTATATTTTCTCGAAATCCCAATTTAATTTCCCTGTCGCCGAGAAATAGAACTGTTCCTGTTTTTCATTTTCGATAACAACTGTGATACAAGATTCCCATCCTTTTTGCGGCGAAGATGCTGTATTAATAAAACCACTAACTCTAATGATGTTTACTCCAAATAATAGTGGGCAAATTATTTTCTGACTTTTATCAACGCATTTATAATTATAACGTAAATGTTTATTACCCCAACTAGTGACTTCTTCGCTTATTAATTCGGAGATAAAATAAAATTGACCATCCGGCAATGCTAGGATTTCTTCTAAGGATTCCTTTATTGTAATTGCGCCAGTTTTAGATACTCGATAAAAGTGAGGATCCTTATATTTCTTTTCGCTTATGTACATAATTTCAATTTTTGTAAGTAAGTAGCTTATTGGCTCTTTGAAAGCTATAAAAGGTTAATAACTCTCCTTGTGTTTTTATTGCCCTATTATTGCAAATTTTACTACCAATGATCATGATCCCTTACATATTCATTAAACGTAATTAGTGGTCGTTCCGGTTTATCATCATCATAAAAATTTATTTCTTCTTCACTATTTTCACTATCTTGATTTTCTCGCAATGAAGGGTCATTAATTAAACTAAGGATTTGCGGAATTTGTTCTTTTGAAGACAACCAAATGAAATTTGAAGTATCTTCAATTGAACTTCCGTCCTCTAAATTTCTTACTCTAATGCCGCTTAAATAAAACACTTCTTTTACCACACCTGTAACTTTAACAGCGGTAGGTTTCCAATCATTATCAATAAAATGGTACAATATAAATTCAGTCATCATTTGGCAACTATTTTTAATATCTCAATTTTATTCTAAAACTATTCAGAAATGCTAAATATATATTTTAATTTATTAACTATAATAGCACTTTCCGCACTAGAATTTCTCCTGAATAATCAAAAGTATTGTATTTGAGCAATAATTCCAAATAAATTCTTATTATAAAAGATTTTTATTACCCATTGTTTAATTTAAATAATAAATTTACTTTCGATAAAACTCGCTTTCAATTTGAAACCCCTCCTCCCCACCCTAGCAGCAATTATATGTTGCACCTTCTTTTCCCTCGCCGACAACCTCCCTGCCGAGGTGGATACCGGTATTTACTCCAACACAATCGATACTAATTATCATGTTCCTACCTCGATAAGACGTTCTTTAAAGTCGGCTTTTGATGATAGCTTGGTGAGGTATCAAATTAGTGGTGCTTATTACCCGAACCCTTATTACCCGAACCAAGATGGCAACGGGATGCATTTTGGTAAATGTATGGGCTTATGGTTGGCGAATATGACGGATAGCACGATCATTATTAATATTGATTGCGGTACACAGCTTATTCCATTGGATTCATCGCTGCAAACTATGATTGTGACTAAATCATTGGCTTTTGAAGTCCCGCCGCATTTACAAATGTCGAGGATCTTTGATGCTATGTGCGGACAAATTCACGATGGTCCTCCAAGGCTGGATTCCCCATATAGCGTGGGAGAGCTTGCCGACTCTAACGTCATAAAAATTGCTTCCTATCTTAATTTACACGATATTCAAAATGTGGCCGGACAACATGCAATGTGGGCTTATACCGATAAAATCGGTATTGAGGATATAAAACCTTATGGCATGGATAGCCTTTCGTTAAAAAACACAATTGAAATCTTAAATAGTGTCCATGTATATACCAACTTAAATCCGGAACCCACTTCACAAACAGCTCTTCCCAATGAAGAAAATGACACCTACATTGTAAAGAAATGGTATGTATATACTGCCGGAGGAGTATTTGCACTATTACTAATTGTCATTTTCGTTGTTTCGACAAGAAAAAAAACAAGCTGAGCATGTCAAACAGTCCATTGGAATTAGCAACCTCCATCATGCAAATGTGGAACGAAACGAATGTATTTTATATTCAAGATAAACTTCATAAAAACTGTCGTTATGGTTCGCAATGGGTACTAAATGACTTAGAAGGCGAATTAGAAATCATGGTCTATTTAGGAGGGAAAATGCAAACCATGAAAACGTCAATCGCCAACAAAGAAACAAGCGTTTCCGCAGCGCTGGCATGGCATCCAAATTACGATAATACTCCATGTATCATTCTTTCACAAACCACAAACGGAACAACTACAAAAGTTCTAATTGAAATTAAATCAAAAAACGGTCTAATCACCGATATTGATATATGTGGGGTGCCGAGGGCGGATATGGCGAAGTTGATGTGAATTGAAAATTTATTGAAATGAAAATGATGTGTAATGCTGCGTTATCCTTATTTCAATAATTTTATTAGTTCCTCAACATACAGTTCACTTTTACCTCCGCTATATGGCCTTGAAGTAACAATAATCAGCGTGTTTTTGTATTTTTCAATAGATTGAATTATACCGTTGGAATCCTTTATAAAAGAAACTTTCGAAGTGCCGATTTTATTTCTAAACGGCTCCCACCAAGGATCATTTGTTAAAACAATACAGAATCTTGGTTTTAATTCATCAAGTTCCTTTTTAACAAGTTCAATCGAAATTTTCTCTTGCCATTTGCATTCAAACTCATCGGGGTTTTTTCTTTCTGAAGGGGCTATTTTGTACAAATTAGACCAAACTATTTTTTTAGACCAATCCCATGAGTTATAATCATAATTATAATACTTTGAGATTAATTTATATGTTACATTCCAAAAAAAGGAACGGCATGCGGAATATTTTATCTCGGGATAAAACTCCTTCTCTTCCTTGGTTACAATGTGCGTTTTATACGTAGAACTACTCCAATATATGTTTATCCAATCTAATGGTGTATGGCCCTCAAAATATCCATTGGAAAAATTCTTGGCACACTGTGTCAATTCATCAATGTCTACTTTATCAGTAATCTGCGGAGTCCATCCTTTTATTGACTGACCATATACAATAAAATCACATTCCTTTTTGTCTGTAATTCCAAAAGAAGGATAAAAAACATCATATTCCTTTGTCCCTTCGTTGTTCTTTTTGAAGACTTCGATATTTTTTTTGAATATTTTATCATAGTCTTCAGAAAGTAGACAATAATTGCCTTTTGAGTTATTGTTTGACACTTTTAATTTCTTTAATATTACTTTTTTGCGATTGAGAATTTATATTTCGCTTGAAAATACATTTTATTGATTAACACACTTTCTTTAATACTCCTCGATTCATAAATCTATTTTTACTTAAACAAAAGAATTAGAAGGCCCAGATTTATCCCAAATGCTATTCCAAAATTTTGCCAAACTTTTTTTGTTTTCATTTGATTTGCTTGATCGCTATATCCTCGTTTATAGTCATAGTTTTTCATTAAAGTAGCATTTGGAAAATTATAATTGTATTCTTTGGGTGGCGTCATTGAGCAACTAATAGCTGGTATTAAACCAGCAAGTGGTGATAAGAATATTGTTGTCACAAATGTTCCTGTGCTGGCGTTTTTATATCCTTTATAATTATAAAAAGCGTCAAATACTCCAAGTTCATAGAAATTAGTGTCCTTGGCTGTAGGATTTCTTTCAATAGAACTATTAATTGAATTGTTGATGAATATATCTTTAGTCCCGTTTGCATAACGAATAATCAGCACTTCATTTTTGTCAACTGTATAAATAGGCCCATCTAAATTGTCGAATCGTCGATACATTACCGAAGTCTTATTGATTTCGAAGATCTTCACTTGAATATCTTCTCCGGTTTTTAAAGTTAATAAGTCTTGTGCACTTAAACAAGAACACAAAGCCATTAAACAAATCAATAGTAAATATGTTTTTTTCATGGAATTCTTTAATTTCTATTTTGGATAAATATTTCTAATGGATCTTCGCTTACATTAATGCTTCCAAAAATCTCCAGTACTTTTATAACGATTATAAAACTTTTCGGGACTCTTTATTTTGATGTATTTCACTTTTAATTGGGATTTCTGGCCACAAAATTCGTCGTAACGTCTACCGGTAATTTCATTCTCAGTGAAATTACTTATTTCAGAAACATAAAAATGATTTTTAATTATGACTGGCGCTGCAACTCCTTCGGTATTGTATTTGATGATATTGGTAAAAACCAAAGGGCTATTGGCTTCTTCATAGATTTTGCTACTCCCTGCCCCCTTTGATGGATATTTTAACAATTTACAATCTCGTATAAGATCATTGTTAATTGCATATCCTTCAATTCTTTTGAATGTGTGTGATGGAATTGAAATGACTTTATTCTCAACATAAGATGTTGCTTGTCCTTTTCCGGAAACACTATTCTTTGTGTTTGCAACACCAATCCCTGAAGCTATCAATGCACCGGCA
>Ga0255344_1003766_pt1 | contig 16244 bp, 9 predicted proteins | sample wastewater_treat_5_FD_192414 | JGI IMG/M metagenome (GOLD analysis project Ga0255344, IMG submission 192414) | Wastewater microbial communities from Lulu Island WWTP, Vancouver, Canada - plant18 | ecosystem: Engineered > WWTP > Wastewater > Unclassified | place: Canada: Vancouver, British... | reverse complement strand
ACCAATCATTTTCATATTTATTATTTCGCTAGCCCACCAAGCATTAATTACCTACCTCGGTCTTTGGATTGTACGAAGTTTAACGCTGGCGGTGATTCTCTGGTGTATAGTTGGATTTTTCATGCTGATGAATGGACTTTTACTCTGGTTGAGGGTCAAAGCCGGATAATCATTTTCAAGCTATCTTTCCTCACTAAATTTATTCCATTGCTTATCCATTAACTTTTCCTTAAAATAATTCCAGTTTGTTTTAATTACCGGTTGGTATAATTTTTCAGTGGAGGAATGGATGGTGAAAATTTTACCCAGGCGGTTTCAAAGCCGATCGCGTGTTTTGATCGTGGGAGGATTAATTTTACTGACGGTTTCTTTCATTTGCCTTTGCTTATTAGTACAGCAAGCCAATGGCGAGCCTAAGAACTTTTCAGTCACTCGCCTCCAAATATTATGTGTTCTCGATCTGATTGTCCTTCTTGCCGGTGGAATTGCCCTTTTCTGGGGAATATCAATCTGGTTTCGCAACCAAATATTCAAAGGCTAATTCTGACTTTTTGATTTATTGTCAAAATCTTCGGTAACTCGCTAAATCCAAAAAATATTCTTGAATGTTATTTAACGTTATTCTGCTGATTTTAAAGAAATTCGGTGGGACTTAATTCAATAACCACTAAGACTCAAAGACACGAAGTTTTAATAGAATTAATAGAATATTGACATAAATAATCATAGTCCATTAGCATCTAATGAACAGAGCATCGTCATTGAACGATATGGATTTCCTACCGGAACGATCCCGCCTGGCGGGAGGGCAATCCTTAATGGGATTATGGATAAATCAATAGGTGATCATTAAAGGCTGGTATTTGGAAATTGACGGGATGAGGATTGCACTCCCGCAACGGCGGGATCGCAATGACAGTAAAGGAAAGTGCCATCGCCCGAAACAAAGAACAGAAATATTTTTACCACTAAGACGCTAAGTCACGGAAAAGGTTGAGGCTAAGTCAAGGCTAAGAAAAGAGGAGAAAGCATAGCGCGATCTATTTCACACAGCAATGGATTTACGATCATCTGGTACCTCTGGGTTTTGATGGAAGTTATGAGATTGTGAAACGTAAGGTAAAAACACTCAAAGATGAACACCGGCAATTGGCTTATATCCGAGACGAAGTTATTATAAATCAGCCCTGGTGATTGGCGATGAATTCGGCTATCCACCCCTAACAAGAGAAGAATGTAATTTGTTCTTTCGGTTTGTTGCCAATCGCTATGAAAAAATCAGAGGACTAAAGTGGTACACTTTTCACGACCACTTTTGGTACATTTTTTCGCGACCCTTGACATTTCATAAATAGTTATTGTATCAAGTTCTCTATATATTTGCTAACGAACAAGCGTGAGGCAACGGCGGATAACAAAGCACTGATCTAAAACTTATCGGCAATCCTTTCTGCAAACTCTCAAATCCCACTTTTATCCTACAGCTTTAGCCGTTGTCTCCACGCGATGGTTATGTGGTCTCTATATTATTTTGACGTTTCCCTTTTTATCAAAATATTTTATTAACCCTGTTTTAACATCTTTTAAAATTGCTTTCGCTGTTTCTTTACCTGATATTATTATTGATTCAGGAGACGTTGTTAACACATCATAAGTAAATTTGATACCAAGTATTTTTACAGAACCGAGATTTTTAAATTCAATATACGCGTCATTATATTCATAAGTATGTTCTCTATTTTTTTCTTCCGTCCAATTATGGGGAAGATTATTTTCTAATTCATACATACTAGTTATTTTATTTCCATCTTTATCTTTAATTATTATTTCATCTGTAAATCCTTTTATCGAATATTTTTTACGTAAGTCTTGTTCAGAATATTTTTCTTTGCACCATTGTTCATCAAAATAAAAATCCCTTTTCTTAATATCTGTATGAAGAATACTTGTATTTATTTGAATAGTTTCTACGCGTCCTTCCCAATCTTTGTCAGTAGGCGCACGTAATTCTTTCAAATTAATTCCATAATAATCAGCAAATTTTATTGCTCCACTTTGATATCCTGATTTACAAACAAATATTCCACTTATATTTCCAATATCGTTAAGAGCTCCAAAAAAATCTCTAATTCGTCCTATTGAAATATTACTCGTATTGTAATTCTTACATTCAATTGCTACTCGATGTAATACATCCGCGATTTCATACTCCCAATATACATCAATTTGATGCTTACAGCCAGATCTACCCTCAATATTAAGATTATGTTGAACTTCAGTTGTCTTAATATCTTCGTTATTTAATAGGGTTTGATAAACACTCTGTGCAAATTTCTCGTATGCAACGTCTTCATTAAATTCATTACTTTCCATTTTTATTATATCCTTTCATATTTCATTTACTTTTTAATATACACATAACGAACCAAAGCTGAGCCACGCCGACGGGCGAGCGGCTCCGCTGGTTCGATAATCGCTGTATAACTCAATGCGTCCATAAACTCAAAGGGCAGTCGGCGTTGGCTCCAGCGCGCTGTTAGGCGACGGTGTCTTAAAGGGCATCTTTTAACTGCTGCCAGCCGTTCTTGTATGGCTCCACTTCTTCAATCAGCGGATGATACCTAGCTCTCGGCCATGTCTCCGGGTCGCCACCCTCGAAATAGTCATGCACGACCTTTGACGGAATGATGAAAGTATCAGGCAACTCTTCAAACCCTTTGAGGTCCACGAACGCAAACCAAAGATTCGGATGGTTTAGCCTCGCGGATGCCCAGCCGACATCCCACTCAAGATGATGTGCCTTCTTCAAATCTCCTCGGCCACGAGTTCTCGATGCCCACATCGTCGTCTTGACCTGAAGTGTGAGACTCTTGAAACCGTCAAGGCTACTGACAAGCAAATCTGGTCCGCGAACATTTCTGGTCGTGGGAACGGCGTGGAAACCGAGAAAACTGAGATACGCCGCAACAAAATGGACTCCTGCAATTCCTGTGAGTTGGCTAGAAACGGGTTCTTCATTCATACGTGCGCAAGTCTCCTAACGCTGGCGTTAGCCAGAGGCGGGCGCCTTTCCCGCCGATTGGCTGCACGCAATTGTTGGGCGCTTACTTATTTCTCGCATGTCTGGCATAATTGTCGCGAAGTTCCTGTTCCGCTTCCTCACGTGTAGCCCCATGACCCGGTGCCAAATGAAGACGTCGAGCCATATCGGTCTTTCCGATGGCGTAGCATTGCCACGGCCAACGAGTTTCCTTCGGTTCTTCGAAGAACTTAAGATCGTAGTCTTCAAATTTCGGGAATTTAGGGTCTGAAGGACATGGACTTTCAATGTAACCACCGAACACCTGATACCCACATTCGAATACTTCTCGAATATTCCAATCGTCGTCGCTACGGTCAACGGGAGCATCAATTCGTAAAGAAAGTGGTGCGCCACAGTAAGGACAGCGGTATTCTGACAATTCCTCGCGCGTCTCTTCGAGTTCTTTTCGTGTTCGGTCCATCTCTACCTGCAGTTCTCTAAAAGCGTCACCAGAGGCTATGCGTTCGAGCTCCGACCGCGGGTGAGCCAAATAGAGGTCGGGGCGTACTTCGCGAAGTATCTGAATAGCTATGTCTTTGGCACCCATTCCCTCTGTTTTCAAAGCAACCTTGTCTGCCAGCGACGGGCTGAACTCAAGAACCTGTTGCCGTGTGACACCATACCAAATAGGAAGAATTATCCTGTCCTCTCCGATTTCACGGGCAACAAGCCCTCGCAATTCATACTCAGGCCAAGGCTTTTGCAGGAAGTGTTGACTAATGACTGCAAGCCCAAACCTAGATGAAGCCAATCCTTTGTCGATGGATCTTGAGAGACTGTCACCCAAGTGAAGGGAGAATTCGTCATACCACACCGAAACACCAAGGATGTCGAGGGCCACAGCCAGTGGCCGAACGAATCCATCCTTATCTTCCGACGCATGAGAAATGAACACGTCCCAGGATCTTGGTTTATCGCTCATTGCTTATCTCTGCACGCCTAACATTAGTTTATGCGACCTAATTAAATCAATAAATCCGACAAAATTTGTCATATAATATTCCTGCTCAATCCATTCATATTTTGCATTGGGATATTTCTTCTCTATTGCATATAGTAAATATACTGTTCCAAACCCATTTTTCAAATCTTCTTTATGGATTGCTTTTACTTTAATCAAATGTTCCTTTTCATCCAATTAATGTAAAATTCTTCAGTTCTCAAGCTATAGTGTTCAACCTGAATAACTTGTCTTATTGGGTCTAATAATCGAAGTTTATTATCTGCCATATCGTTTAGTTCCTTTTAATTCTCCAAAATCTTACCGATAGCGTTTTCGGATAAAAGAAGTTCTGCAACAGCCGAATTTGGACGGAGCAAAGCGTAGTCTTTTACACCGTGTTATCGGAAGTCGTCAATTGTTCATTTATCCAAATATTTCTCCTCTCCTTTTACCCAGCCAAAATATAAATCTATCCCATGAATGCTTTTAGCAAATGCTAAAGAATCTATCTCCCCTCTTAAATCAAACAAATCTAAAAACTGGCAATAATCATCAAATCCCTCATTATCCTGGCTAAAAGAATGAACTAGAATTAAAGCATTTTCGGCTTTAAATCTTTCTGCTTCAATTATCGAAGAAGCTGCTCTATGTAAAAGCTGATAACGAATAGCATCTATTTGGTTATTCTTTAGTTGTAATTTATTGAGCAAAAACTTCAGTCTTTTCTGTTTCCCTTCGCTACAATTCTTCATCCATTCAGCTATGGTTTCACCGAAAGGCTCTGATACTTTTCCTTCTATCATTATCGAAACCAATTGGCAATTTCCTTTTGCTAAGATAAAAATATCGTTTTGAGAAGGGTGAGAACCACCTGGCAAAGGAACCCTATATTCCGGAAAAGCTAATAACAATTCGATCTTTTGAAACAACTCTATTTCAGACTTTAGGAATACATTTCTCACACATTCCGGAAAACCGTTCGCTTCTTGCCAACAATATGCAAGTGCTTTAGCCGAATAACCAGTTTTCCAATGTTTATCAGGTTCAGCTAACAACAATTTCCAATCTTCTGGTTTATTAGCGGGAATAAAAATTTTATTCATAACAGTTCTCCTTATTGACGATTTACGATAACGGAATGGCGGGTATCTAAAGTCCAGCCGAAGGCGAGGCAAGGAAGCCGCAGGCTTCCATAGATTCGTGGGCGAGAGGCGATATGCTCATTTTAATCCACCTTTACATATCCCTTTACTACTACCTTCTTTCAGTATACAGTTTTCCTCGTTACACATGGCAATATAACCACAGCTAAATAATGCAATTGGGCAATATTTGTCCTTTGTCGGAATGCAGGTATACTTAATACCATCCTTACCAAAGGGACAGATATTACATAATTTCTTGTTACACATTCTTGGTACAAAATCAAAGGTAATATCAAATTGTTCTGGATAAAAATCATTAAGGTCTTTATTTTCTTTCAATTGGTCGTAAAGTACTCTCACAACGTCTGGCATCCCCCATGTTTTTGGGATACTACCAATATCTATGACATTAGCAAAAATATTGTCTCTGAATAATGGACTATTATTCCAAACGTCTCCAGGCAACTCTATTTGATTCATAGGTAGGTTATTCCATTTGTTAATTAAATCCACCGCATCATTTGAAACGACTTCCTTTATCGCATTACAAAATATTTGATGATATATCCCTTTTTTGTAATCCCTAACGCAACACCATAATCTTTTCTTTCCTTTTGTGGAAGTCCGTTTAAATTCATTAAGCTTCTTTTCAAACTTACCATCATCCATCAGAATCGTATTTATTTCCTGGGGGTTTGCCTTTTTATTTTTAAGTTGGTAGGTTAATAAATGCAATCCACACGCCACCCTTATTAACAGATCATTTTTATCTTGAAATTTTTGTATAATATCCACAATGTATGTGATGATATTCCTATGATATTTTTGTTCACTTAAAACTTGTAATGTTTGTAAGATGTTTTGAAAATCATCAGTTACATATCGAGATGCAAATGTAATACCGTTATTTGATTTAAATCTAGATCTATCGTCGTATTTTTCGTAATGATTATTGAGTATCTGATCGGGTGGAAATTCACTTCTTGAGTATTCATATATTAACTCAGAGAAAACATATCCCCCTTTATCCCAAATAATTTCAAATGGCATTTGTCTATCTGTAATATAGCAAATCCAATGGGTAAGGATTTTTTCGCAATTTGTCAGATCACTTTTAGAGAAATTCACATAGTTATAGTTATCTTCTACCTTCCATCTTCTATCATCTAGCCAAGAAATTGTTTTGAAGATTTTTATAAGGGCCACTTCGTCTTTTATTTTTAGTTTCTTCATATTATCATATCGCCCACGATTTCATATAACGGTTACATGTATGAAACGTTGGGGATTGCGGGCTTCGTCACTGTCTGCCGTTGCAAAAGCCGATGCGGGGCAGAACGCTTGATTTAACCACATAAACCCCAATGTTTTATACATGATGTTAGCGGTTCGGGCTTTTTCATAGTCAATATATTGTGTTTCCTTCTGTCCATTCTCCATTGTCATAGCTTGAAAATATTGCTGCGTCCAAAATGCAAGGATAAATTTCAGCTTTTCTGCATAGTTCTTGTATTCCATCCGATACAAAATGATAATATCCTTTGTCTCCAAGTGGTGATGATGTTAGTGACACAGGAAAACCAAAGTCATTCAACCAATTTATAATTCTTGAATCAATCGGTATTTCATATCTGGTGAGTCCAAGCGATTGAAGAAAGTTTCTTGATTGTTTTGGTCCGAATCCAACAAAATCATTATTCAATTTGTCTGCAATTTTTCGCTCTTCCTCTTTGGAATCAATGTCCTTTAGACCTTCCAATTTTTTAATAATTAACCAATTGTCTTTTTCTATTTTCTTAATATTAGATGCAAAAAACTGACTTATTCGATTTATGTATCTTGTTAATCCATTTTTCTTAAGTTCCTGCTTTAAGTAATCCTCAATTTTGTCAACATTGGAAATGCTTTCAAAATTTATAGGAAAAGGTTCTTTACTTAGAAATCGTCCTACAACTGAATTTGGCCCCGACCTCTGTTGTGAAGTCAATAAACATGCAATCATGGTTTTGATTATCACATCTTCATTAATCACGATATTTTGTCTATGAACATTCCTTTCTCTACGTTTAATGAGAAAAGGATTTTCATTATCTATCAGAACTTTCTTGATTTTCTGAATATCATAATCTGTTATGTTCCACGAAATGTTCATTGTTGTCCTTTTTTAACCTGACCGCTAACATATTTTTCACGCAATAATATGCGTATAAAAATTTAAATGTCAATATCATTTCTGTCAGGACATCCCCCAATTTTTTAGAAAGTTTAACCTCTACAAGGTAAACAGATTTTTAGGATAGATAATTTCTACAAAACTTAAAGCCCTACAGGCTAGTTGGAAATGAATGATCACTAGATCAGTGCTTACCGCGTAGCGGTTAAAGTATTGTAGATCAATAGAAATCGTAGAGCTATTCCCTATAGGGGATAAAGAAGACTAAAGTTCTGACTTAGATAATCTACTAAAAATCATCGAAAATCTTTTATTATTCAGTTGATCTAAATATATTCCAACGCAATTAAAAAAAATGAGCGAACAAACAAACCAGAAAACCAAAATCCTGCTTTCTTTCGTTGGTAATAATGACTGCTACTTACCGGAAAAACCGGGCGCGATAATTTCTATTTTGAATCAATGCTCTTTCGATAAACTTTACCTGCTTTATAACGACGAATCGTATCTTAAACCGGCCTCCGCTATTTTAGAATATTGCCGCAGACACTTCCCCACTACACAGGTTTTTTATCAACCGGCTATTTCAGCCGATCCAACCAACTACAATACGGTTTATCCGGCAATGTATCAAGCTGTCAGGGAAATAGTCAAAGAAAATCCAGATTCCGATTTTACTGTTTCCGTAACTTCCGGCACGCCAACTATGCACGCCTGCTGGATTTTTCTGCGGCAGGGTGGAGTAATCAATGCCAGATTAATCCAGATTCAGCGCGAAACCGGAATTTCAGAAATAGATTTCAATCTGGACGATTTCCCCAAAATTCAGAACGTCTCTGCGGTCAAAGCTGAATTGACCAAATTATCGCGCGAAAATAAAAATCTCAAGGAGCGGCTGAGTCTCAAATATGATGAAATTGTCGGCGAGTCACCCCCAATCTTGAAAGTTAAAGAACAAATAAAAATATATGCGACTACCGCTATTCCTATTTTCATTAATGGTGAAAGTGGTACGGGAAAAGAATTAGTTGCTTCGGCGATCCACTTCAATAGCCCTCGCCGCGATAAACCATTTGTCAAAGTTAACTGTGGAGCGGTCAGTCCTCAGCTTTTTGAAAGCGAATTCTTCGGGCATAAGAAAGGTAGCTTCACCGGCGCTCTTACAGACAAAGAAGGTAAATTCAAGCAAGCCGATAGAGGCACAATATTTTTAGATGAAGTCGGCGACTTGCCGCTGGAAATGCAAGTTAAACTACTCCGCTTTCTGGATAATGGTACAATTCAAATCGTAGGTGGAAAAGAAGAAAGGGTGGATGTGCGCGTAATCTCGGCAACCAATAAAGATATTAGAACCCTCGTCAAAAACGGTGAATTCAGAAAGGATTTGTTCTATCGCTTAGTGCAAGCAGAAATAACATTGCCTCCTCTACGCGAAAGAGGCAATGATAAAATTCTTATCGCCAATTTTATTCTCAATGAATTGAACCGGAAATACGATCAGAATAAAACACTTCACCCTTCTGCAATGGCGTTAATTCAACAACATAACTGGCCAGGCAACATTCGCCAACTGCGAAGTGCACTCGAAGTTGCGTTCGTTTATCCCGGTAACCAGATTACAGCGGAAGCCTTTAATATTATTAACTTAGATGAAATTTCGGGCGATGTCATTATTCCCTCCGCAGGTGTTGACCTCGAAAATGAAGTAATTCCGCGCTACTATCAAAAAGCCCTGGATTTGACCAATGGCAATGCTACCGCCGCCGCTAAACTGCTACGTATTGAACCCGCCACCTTTCGAGCCAGATTGAGAAAATTAGGAATAAAAAGTACATAGAACAGACAATCTATAGCCATTTTTCATAGTAGGTTTGGCAAATAGATTCATTACCGTAAAAATATTTACCGGCTATCGTAATAAATTTTACTTTTACTTTCGACCACGTAAAATATCAAAAGTAAGTAATAATTGTTTTTCCTCGACGGATTAAGTAGATTTTTACAAGGATATTAGTAAAGAATATCCAATTTGGCATTTATCTTGACCTCTTATAAGGTGATTTTTGAAAGCAACAAACACCCAAAAGGAGGTAAAAGATGTCTCGTTTTTTAAAAAAGAAAATAAATTCAAGTGGATATATGCAATATAAAATCGGTAATCACTGGTACTACACTCACCGCAGAGTAGCTGAGAAAAAGCTGGGCGGCCCTATATGGCCCGGCTATGAAGTCCACCATATAAATGGAATCAAAACTGATAATAGACCCAGTAATTTAACCGTCATACCCCGCGACGTCCATCGCGCGATTCACGGGTCGGGAAATCATTCCTATTCAAGACATTCCTATTCCAAAAATTCACATTCCTTTTATAAAATAAGGAGCAAAAGATGGTAATTGAAAACCTATTCAACGATGTAAAAACCGATGATAAGTATTTATTAATTAAAATACTAAAATACATAGATAGTAATTTTGATGATTTTTTCTTCCAGACAACCTTTTATGCATCCAGTTTGGTACAGGAGTACCATGCCTCTCCTTTTGGCAATGAAATGTCATACCCTTTTTACGATGAAATGGCATACCTAGAAATTTATGATCCTAATGATAAAATTAATGTATATAAAGGTAACTTGTGCACTGAACTTGAATTAAAAGGGATTAACTATTCTAAATTAGATCAGTTACTAGTTAGTATTATTGAAATATTGGTAGATGCCAATAAAAATAATTCTAAAGATTTAGATATCTTAATATTATTAGGTAAGATATACATTTTATTAAATCAAATAAAAATAGCTATAAAGGTTTTTAATGCTTGCACCAAGTTACAACCAGAAAATGCCGATTTTTATAAAGTAAAAGCTCTTCTTTATAACTGTCTGGGCGAATATAAGAATGCGTTACATAATATCAATATAGCAATTTTAAAAAACGACCAAAATGCTGATCTATATTATATAAGAGCTAGTATTTGCAAAAAACACGATATTAAAAAGCCATTTGATGACATTAATAAGGCTATTGAAATTCGACCGGATTCAGACCTATTTTATATATTTAGAAGCAGAATTATTGCGAATTCTTATGAATCTGGACTGTATGAATCTGCTGCCGATTTGGATGTCAATCGAGCAATTCAATTAAATCCCAATAAAACACGATATTATGAACTTAAAAGTAATTTCACATTAGAAGACCACAATGAGGTTATCAGATTACAACAAAGAGATCTAGAGTATTTGGTAAAATTAACCCAAAAAAACATTGCCTTAGAACAATATGATATAGCTATAGATAACTTAGAAAGATCATTAAAGTGTTATCGCAATCTAATGGAATCAAAAAGCTCTATTTATTACAATAGAGGAAAATCCTATTTTTACTCAGCAAGATACCGCGAAGCTTTTAATGATTTCAAAAAAGCAATAGCGATTGAAAAATTGCCTTTGCCGGACGATTTACTCCAATTAATCAAGACGCTAATATTTACCCAGTTCGATTATACTCTACCGTCATCTCGGCCTAACATTAATTTGCAGAAATTAAGAAAAATTCTTATTTCTCTTAGAAAAAAATCAGAACCAGTTAGGGAAATTCATAGTTTACATACGATTATTATGAGTTTCCAAGACCCATTTTCTTTTTCTACAGAATGTAATATCCTATTAGGACTATCACATTATCACCTGAATCATTTTGAAGAGGCAGATAAAAGTATAATTAAATATTCTTCAGACTTTCAAATAGGAGATTTATCAACCTTTTCAAGTAACTATCCTGGTTTTTATGATTTATTATCTTTTTCTATTGCTAAACATCCCCAGAATGCCAAATTATATGCCATAAGAGTTAAAGAAAATCTTAGATCTGAAGATTATGATAAAGCTCTTATTGATATTAATAAAGCTATTGAAATATCCCCTGATGATCCAGACTTATTGGGAATCAGAAGTATAATAAATTTTAAGTGTAATGATTTTAATTCATCCTTAAACGACATTGATAAATATAATTTATTGACCAATGGAAAAGATTTACTTAGAGATGTATATGGTATTTCACCTTTTTCATTATTATTATTGAAATCAGATATTTATTTTCAAATGGGTAATTATGAGGAGGCAGAAAAAATTTTAAGTAGTATGCATCAATTAGATTCGCTCGATTTTGATTTTGAGAACTTATCCCCTGATTTAATTAAACACAAAATTATTGAATTGAGTTTTCATTTAGAATATTCAGTGATAATAAAAGCATTGATCACCAGTTTTTTAACGAAACATGAGCAAAAATTTATATCCCTATTAAAAAAATACGATGAATTCCAGAGCAAATACGTTTTTAATGACAAAGAAAGGGAATATTTAACAGATTTTTCAACGTCATTTAGAATGCAACGGAGTATTAAAAACTGGCGGATTGGCCTTTCCTTTGAAAATATGCTTGATAAACTTTCAATATCACAATTTCTACAGGCTATCGGCATAATATTCCAAATTGATGATATTTGTAGTCTTCGTTATGGTAAACTAGCTAAATATATAGATGATTGTTTACAGCAAGAACCTATTAGTTTTAATAATACCTACACTGACTTTCGTCAATATCCCTTTTATAATAATTCCTTAGATGATATATTCAAAAAAGATGGGAAGGAGTTATTTATAGCCCGAATTAAGCTCAGTTTTGTTACTTATATATTTGAATATTGTCAGTTTATGCATACTCTAAATCCAAAATCAGATATCGAATCAATGAAGAATTTTCATGACCAATTGAATAATGATCTACAACAAAGAATCGGTAAACTTATTGATGAGAAAGAGAAAAAAGTGGTGGCTTTAGCCGAAGAAAAAGCAGTGGTTGAAGCCAACGCTCGTCGTGAAAAAGAGCGTATGATTCAGCAATACTCACATACTTTAGCCAATACTCTTTACCCGAATTCTATCTATGAAGTTGCTAATAAATTGAAAAATCATATAGAATTTCATAAGGATGCACGCATTTTAACCGATGCCTATCATGCCGAGACAATTATTAGAAACCAAGGATTGTTACTGCAAGCCCGGAATACAGGTAGCAGTGCACAATTTCAGCAACTCATTAGAGGCGACCGATTACCAGAAAACACCTCGGAGCCAGCTATTAAAGTAGCGGATATTTTAAATAATTCTATAGAACGCATTGTCGGGCGCTTACTAAACTCCGAATATCACAAGATAGATAAAATCCGTGAGCAAATTTGCGCGCAATATGGTAAAACCATTGATGAACTAAAGGTTTCTTTCGAAGAAGAAGTGTTTTTTAATAATAATAAATTCGCAATTACCTGGGTTAACGAAAATATTAATAAGATATTAGTAAATACTTCCCCGGTCTGGCAAAGCATTCGTCTGCGTAAAGATGCTTATGCCGAAGCCTTACTGCAGGGTTATTTTCAAGAGTTGTTATTTAATGCACTTAAGTATGGCGATACCAAGAGCGAGATCTGGGCCGAAGTCAATTTTAGTGAGCAGGAACTGGATGGGCGCTGGTACTTGATTTCGGAATGGCAGAATCCATTTAGGTCCAATGTATCCATTAGTACCGGCAAGGGGTTGGAAGGTATTCAAAATGATCTGGAAATGTTGAATGAAACCAAGGATAAAGAAAAAACCTTGAAATGGTATGAAGAAAATAATCGGTTTGTTTTATCTATGAAATTTGGTCGTGATTTATTTATTCCTTATAAATCGAAATATTTTGATAATAAAAAATGAGGGATTTTTATGAATGTTTTGTGGATCGAAGATAAACCTCAACAGGATCAGAATGAGCAGAAATTATTCAGGGATACCGGATTGTTTGATGATGGTACTAACAATCTGAAAATACCCAGTACTTTCGAAGAGGCTCTAGCTGAAATTGAGAAAGCGACGACTGAATACGATTGCGTCGTCTTCGATATTAATCTTGAAGATTTCCCAGAAACTGATCAAGTAAAGAAAATTGCCAACCAGTTTAGAAAAAATGGGAATGAATTTTTACGAGAGGGGGGTTTTTATTTATATCAGCGATTAGTACGGCAAGGATTTAAATATGACCGAATTGTCTTTCTCACTGGACACGCCTCTCCAGCTTATCGAATAGAAACATTACGAAACAGTCTCGAAAAAACAGAGAATCCAGAATATATTGATGGCATTCTCAGAAAAATATTTAATCAGCTTAACGATCAGTATGCTAAGGAACTGGACGAAATCTTGCAAAAAACAGATTTGATAAATAATAAAGAGAGTGTTATAGATTATCTGGATGAAGTAATCCAGGAAATGAAAAAAAGTATAACTAATCCAGACATTTATGACCGGTTCTGTGAACTGTTTGAAAAATCTTTAGTTGAATTGGCACCTTCCATTATCAAAACCGATCGTTTGACATTCAATGATTGGTTGCGGGAAAAATTAACTAAAGCCGGTATGGATTTCCCATATATTACATTGAGACGGGGCATAATTACTGCCTGCCGCGAACTAAAAAGTAAATTAGAAGCCGAGAGCGAGGAATGGATACTGTTCAACCGAACCACAGAAACGAAATTAGAAAAAGAATACGTTCAGGATTATTTATCAAAATTAGAAATTTTCTTTCCATTAAACCCGCCGGACAATGTTAAGCCGCTTTATTATCAATTTATCAAGGAATTTTCCGCTGATTGGGAAATGAGTAAATGTTATTTTATTGAAAATTATACGACTTCAAGTGATGAAAAATTCAAGAACAATTATCAACGTCAGATGAAATTGCTTCGTAATTGGTCGTCTCATCATCAAATAACTGATGACCTTGATGCGAAGGATATTGCATACTTTTTTATGATCGGAATGCGGGCTTGGTTTAATATTGAATTCAACCAGATATTGGATTATGAAAAAAAACTTGCCAGCATTTTTGAGCCGACGAAGGAACCTTCGAATGAAAAAATTAATCAATCTATCTGTCAGTCCTATTACGAATTGAAGAAATTATTAGAAAACAATAAAATAACTTCGGATGGAAATAATTTTTTCCAACTGCTTGATAGTATTGGTAAATCCTTAATGAGAAAATCCGATCCGGATTTAAAAAATAACATAGCCCAAAAATCAAAGGGATACTTTTACCAGAGTCTTTGGCATGGTATTTTTCCGGCATTTTTAAATGTTGAAAATCCTGAGAATACTAAAAATCCTGGTAAAAATTCGGTTGTGATGTTAGTGAATTTTAAAAAAATTAATTTAACTAAGGATTCTTTTCCCTACTTTCTTGGCAATTTGATTTTCGAAGAAGCTTTTGGTTAGTAATAATATTTCAGCGTTTTTATTTATATTTCCAAAAACTTGTGAGTTCAGTTCGGCAAGGCGTTGACCAAATTCCACTAATTTTGCAATTAATTTATTTTCCGGCTCTCAAGAGTAGGATGCGCTCAAATATGTCAAACCTTTTCTTCGTGCCTTTGTGGAAAATTTTTCCCCGTTCTCTAAATCCGCAGGCTTCCCCTAAATTTTTAAAAAGTTTAACCCCTTCAGGGTAAATAATTCTTGAATAAAATAGTTTCTACAATACTTTAAGACCTCCGGTCTATTTTGGATTCTATGGTCATTAGATTAACACCCACCGCTCTGCGGCCAAGGTATTGTAGAGTGCTGTGTCCGGTAGTGATTCGTAGTCATTCAGTAGCGATTCATAGTCATTCAATAGCGATTCATAGTCATTCAGTAGCGATTCGTAGTCATTCAGTAGCGATTCATAGTCATTCAGTAGCAATTATGGATACCGCTCTGCGGTTAAAGTATTGTAGATCAATAGAAATCGTAGATCTATTCCCTGTAGGGGATAAAGAAGTCTTCGTGCCTTTGTGGTAAATTCCGCTCATTCTCTAAATCCGTGATTGACTTTAAGGCATATTTTGAGTAAAATTTCTCGATGAAAAATTTGGTTATGAGTTATTGTGAATTATTTTAATTTCATTAAGTTCGTCATTAAGCCGATTCAAGAAAATAGGCTTATAGTGTTAAGTTATTAGAGGTTTTTGTGGCTATTCAACTCGCTAAAGTTTACGATCCGCGCCAGGCTGAAACCAAATGGTATGACTACTGGCTCTCGAAAAATTACTTCCATGCCAATGCCGATTCGCCTAAAAAGCCATTCGTAATCGTCATTCCGCCGCCGAATGTTACCGGCATTCTGACGATCGGACACGTTCTGAACAATACCATGCAGGACATCCTGATCCGGCACGCCCGTATGCAGGGTTTTGAAACTTTATGGTTACCCGGCACCGATCATGCCGGTATCGCTACCCAGAATGTGGTTGAAAAAAACATTCGCAAAGAAGGCAAAACCCGCTACGATTACGGTCGCGAAGAATTCACCAAACTCGTCTGGGACTGGGCGCTCAAGCATAAAGACATTATCCTGACGCAGTTGCGTAAAATCGGTTGTTCGTTGGATTGGGAGCGGGAGCGCTTTACACTCGACGAAGGGCTCAGTCGGGCGGTGCGCCAGGTTTTCGTCGAACTTTATCACAAAGGTTTAATCTATCGCGGTCGGCGGATCATCAACTGGTGTCCGGCTTCGCAGACGGCGCTTTCCGACGAAGAGGTGATTCATCGCGATACCAAAGGTCATCTCTGGTATTTCCGCTATCCACTGGCGGATAATTCCGGCTTTATCACCGTCGCAACTACCCGCCCGGAAACTATGCTGGGCGACACGGCGGTGGCGGTCAACCCCGCTGATTCTCGTTATCAAAAATTAGTCGGCAGAAATGTCAAACTGCCGATTATCGGTCGGATAATTCCGATTATCGCCGACGAATTCGTTGATCGAGAATTCGGCACCGGTGCCGTTAAGGTTACCCCGGCTCATGATCCG
>Ga0255344_1003755_pt1 | contig 16260 bp, 11 predicted proteins | sample wastewater_treat_5_FD_192414 | JGI IMG/M metagenome (GOLD analysis project Ga0255344, IMG submission 192414) | Wastewater microbial communities from Lulu Island WWTP, Vancouver, Canada - plant18 | ecosystem: Engineered > WWTP > Wastewater > Unclassified | place: Canada: Vancouver, British... | reverse complement strand
TGTTAGAAGAAAAAACCCAAGAGTGAGCCTTGAGCCGTTAATGCATGGCGGAGGACATGAGCGCGGCTGGCGCAGCGGTACACTTAATGTTCCCGGAATTGTGGGATTGGGAAAAGCATGTGCTGTAATTTCTGAAATGGATACTAAGTGCTTAGAAAATTTAAAAGCGTATTTTGAAAATGCTTTGCAGCAATATTTTGAAAATAAAATAACTATAAATGGTAGTCATGCAGCACGATTGCCCAATACCTCTAATATTACCTTTCCATTTAAAGCCGTTGACTTTATCAGGGCCACAAAGAATAAATTAGCAATATCCACTGGCTCGGCATGTACCTCTGCCGAAAATACTCCCTCTCATGTACTTACCGCAATGGGATTAACCAAAGAACAAGCAGAACGCACCATACGTTTTAGTATTGGAAAATATACGACAAAAGAAGAAATAGAAAATGTATTGCAAATGATAAAAACGATGGCAGAAGTGTAACTTATTTTTTGCGTAAATATTTTTCTGTTTGTAATTCCAAATGCTTCCAACTTAAAGTAAGCGTATCGCCATTGTCCGATAAAAAATAACGGGCTGGGCGCTCATCGTTAAATTGCATTACCTCTTGCAAATTTTCTTTAAAAAGAATAATTGTTCCGCTTCTTGGCAAAGAATTTTTTTTCGTATGAGATTCCAAAAAGGTATTGCTGGCATTTAATTCCAATACAATATTGTCGTTGGTGCTTTCAGGCGTAGTTACGCCATGTCTGCTGCCGCAGCAATCCGTGTTTAGCCATATCCAATTTCCGTAAATACTTTGTGGAGCTACTTTACGCACTGGCTCTATCCATTCATTTTTTTTGGGTTTAGGCATTCTGGGAGGACGTGCCTGTACTGTTTGAAAATTTAAAAATGTTGCAAGAAGAACAATGGTTGCAATATATTTTCTCATCGAATTAAAATTATGGTCATAAAATTATAAAAATTAAATCAATACCTTTAATGGCATACAAATTTACTGCCAAAAAAATGGATGAATTAGATAAAACTCGGATTGATAAGTGGCTTTGGGCTATTAGGATATACAAATCCAGAAGTTTGGCGTCTGAAGCATGCGGAGCCGGCAAAATAAAAATTGAAGGAGACGCCGTAAAGGCATCTTATTTGATAAAACCCGGACAAACTATACATATTAATAAACAAGGCGAAAAAAAAATACTGAAAGTAGTAAAGTTGATAGAAAAACGTGTAGGTGCGCCGCTTGCCATTACTTGTTTTGAGGATTTAACACCACCCGAAGAGTTGAATAAATTGCAGTTTCCTTCTGTTTTTTATGAAGTACGAGATAAGGGAATAGGCAGACCCACAAAAAAAGACAGACGCAATATTGATAAATTTAAAGATACGGACAGTTAAAAACGGGTATTTTAAACAAATTATAACAATTCAAGAACGCTTAAAACAAGCAATTAACACTTAAAAATTGTAACTTTGTTTAAAATCTAATTGTATGTTTGGAATGCATGGAACTGAAATATGGTTCATTTTGGCAGTCGTAATTTTATTCTTCGGTGGTAAAAAAATTCCTGAATTAATGCGAGGTATCGGTCAAGGAGTTCGTGAATTTAATACTGCAAAAAACAGCCTTAAAGACGAATTTGAAAAAGGACTAAAGGAAGAAGAAAACAAAAAATTGCCCGAGAACAAATAATTGTTTGTTGCTCTAAGAATTGATAAAGCACATAAGTTGCTTGTGTGAGGTTTTAGTATTTTCTAAATACGCATCATATTATATATCTAAATAAAAAAATCCTCTGTCTTGGTGTTAGAGGATTTTTTTATTTAACTGATTGTCAGTAAAATCAATAAAGGCAAATCCTAAAAAAATCCTAAAAAAATATACTAATATCTATCTGTAGCGGCATTATGCTTATCTTGCACATTCCGTATGAATAAGATTTTATCAATATATATACTAATTTTCTTTTCTTTTTTAAGTGTCACAATGCAAGGGCAACACTCAGTGCCATCGCAATATTCAGACTCACCAAAAGATTTAGAAGTACCTACAGAGGCACAACTCTTTAAAGATGACCCTGACCCTGTAGTGTTAAGCGCACAAATTGCCGTTCGTTTAAAGAAAATCCAACAAACTATTCCGTTGGATTACAACAGTCACGTACAAAAATATATATCTTATAATACTAATGAAAAGCGTAAAGTATATTTGGCAAAAATGCTGGGACGTTCTAAAAAGTTTTTCCCCATTTTCGAATCTATTTTAGCACAATATGGCATTCCTGATGAAATGAAATACCTTGCCGTGGTAGAATCCGCCCTTAATCCGTTTGCGGTGTCTCGGGTAGGTGCTACAGGGCCATGGCAGTTTATGTATAGCACTGCGCTGCGCTATAATCTTAATATTAATAAGCGAATAGACGAGCGCCGCGATCCGTATGCTGCTTGCGAGGCGGCTTGCAGATACCTGAAAGAAACCTACAACCTTTATGGAAATTGGCAGCTGGCAATTGCGTCTTATAATTGTGGCGCAGGAAATGTAAATAGAGCTATTAAAAAAGCCGGAGGCTCTACCAATTTCTGGGATGTAAAACCCTTTCTGCCTGCCGAAACCCAAGCCTATGTCCCATCTTTCATAGCTATAGTGTATGCGATGAAATATGCCGGAAAATACGGAATTGTACCACAATTATTAGAAAGTGAAAATACACAGCGCATCACGGTAAGACAAAAAATTACAGTGAATGATTTAGAACATTTTCTTTCTATTCCGCGACAAACAATAATAGATGAAAACCCCGCTTTGTTGACCACATTTATTCCCCCTGATTTTACGTTAAATCTCCCAGTTTCTAGAGTTGTAGCATTTAACCAATTGCAAGATTCTTTATATTCAATAGCCCAAAATGAATATGCAGAGCAAAAATTGACTACACCCAATGCAATAAAACCAGATAATACAGGAAAATATATAGCAGCAGATAATTGTATAGATTCGGAAGATTGCAATGAGGATGGAACTTTAAAAACAACTGGAAAAGAAACTACTACTGTAGAAACAAAAGCCGAAAAAGAATCAGTATATGATAAAATAAAAAACTTCTTTTATTCTACAGATAATACAACAACAAAAACGGCAACCACAAATAAATCGGCTGCTGCAAAAAAGGAAGATTGGAAAGAGGTGCCAACTGTTTCTTCCTCTAAAACACAAAAAAACTATAGCGACCAAAAAGAAGATGATAGCAACTATAAAACTATCGCTTACACCGTGAAAAAAGGCGATAATTTGGGGAATATTGCATCGTGGTTTCATTGTAATGTAAAAGAAATTCGACGATGGAATAATATAATTGGTAATTCAATAAATGTGAATGATGAGTTGCTTATTTATGTTCATAAAACCGATTTGAAAAAATTCGTCCGATTTAATTATCTCAGTAAAAAAATAAAAGAGGATTTAAGTGCAAAAATCACTACATACGAGGAAAAAGAGCATACTCAGAAAGGAAATACACCGCTGATAGATAAAATAAATCCTGTAAAAATCTACAACAACAGAGATTGTTTCCAAATGCATAAAGTAAAACAAGGAGAAACCCTTTGGTCTATTGCACAAAAACATGATGATGTTTCTGTGCAAGAAATAGTACAATGGAACAAGCTAAAAAAGAATGCAGTGCTGCATAAAGGAGATAATATTAAAGTGAAAAAAATAAAATGCAAATAAAATCAATTTACTCTTTTTAATAGCCCAATGGATTTTGGGGTAATTCAGACCGATAATTTTTAGAATAATTCTATTGCTCAGGCATAAATTACAAATCGATATAAAAGCATATTTCTTTTAACGGTATCAATTTATTTTTAGCTCAACCTTAGGATTATTTGGTATTTTTGCTACTTTACGTTATTTTGTAAAGTCAAAAATCTATGTACGCTTACCTCAACGGAAAAATTACTTATAAAACACCGACCCACGTCTATTTAGATTGTAATGGAATCGGTTATTTAGTAAATATATCACTCAATACTTTTTCTCAAATTGAAAATGCAGAACAAGTAAAATTATATACACATTTAGTGGTGCGCGAAGATGCTCATTTGCTCTATGGCTTTTTTACCGAAGAAGAAAAAAATATGTTTTTACACTTGATTTCTGTTTCCGGAATTGGACCCAACACAGCACGCCTAGTTTTATCCTCTATGAGTACGCAAGAATTTCATAAAGCAATAATCCAAGGAGATGTGCGTTTAATACAATCTATAAAGGGAATTGGCCCTAAATCAGCACAACGTTTAATATTGGAATTAAAAGATAAACTAAAAAAAGACTCATTGCACGAAGGACTAGATGTTTCTGCTTTACAAGCAAATGCCTCTTTAATGTCCGACGAAGCACTTGCCGCCCTAAATATGCTCGGATTCCAAAAGGCACAAGCAGAAAAAGCAATACAGAAAGTAGTGAAAGAACATGCACAAATAAAGTCCGTAGAGGAATTAATAAAATTGAGCTTAAAAAATTTATAAATTTGCACCTTATATTTATTATTTAGTGAACAGAAAATCGAATACTACTTACCTAAGTAAACTACTGTTTTTTGCCATTTTCTGTGGTGCAATAAATACTTATGCCCAAAAAGATTCTACTAAATCCCTTCGCTATCCTATCGCAGACCGAAATACCGATTTTTTAGTTACACCGGCAAATATAATCATAGATTTAAAAGACCCAAAAATTATAAACAAAAGTATTGAATACGATCCCAAAACAAACAAATACATCGTTTATGAAAAAATAGGTGATAATTATTACAAAACACCTACTTATATGACTTACGATGAGTTTGTAGATTATACCAACAAACAAGCCGAACAAAGCTATTTCCAACAACGTTCTCGTGCAATTGACTTAGCTGAACGTAAAAGCAAACAGCCGTTTTTGTATCAAGGGCCCGAATTGTTTAACCGCTTTTTAGGAGGTACAAAAATTGAAATAAAACCGCAAGGAAATGTAGATGTAACAATCGGTGTCAACTCAATGCGCATCAATAATCCGGTATTGCTACAAAACCAACGACGTAATGTCAATTTTGATTTTGACATGAATATCCAGTTGGGCTTACAAGCCTCCATCGGCGATAAGTTGAAGTTGGGGATTAACTATAATACAAAATCAGGATTTGCCTTTGAAAACCAATTAAAACTCGGATATAAAGGAAAAGAAGATGATATCATCCAAGCGGTAGAATTCGGAAATGTTAGTATGCCACTGAGAAGTGCTTTAATAAAAGGACCTCAAAATTTATTCGGTATTAAAACACAATTGAAATTCGGCCGCTTGACAATTACCAATGTGCTGTCACAGCAGAAATCAAAAACAGAAAGCGTAAGAATAGAAAATGGAGCGCAGGTGAAAAAATTCGCTATCAAAGCAGATGAATATGAAGAAAATCGCCACTTTTTTATTGCTCAATATTTTAGAGATAACTATGAACAAAGTTTGAACAAACTTCCATTTGTAGGCGCACAAACCGTTATTAATAAAATAGAAGTATGGGTAACTAACAAAACCCGACAAACTGAAGAAGTAAGAGAGATTGTGGCATTTCAAGATTTAGGGGAAACTAATAAAATATATAACACCGCCCATGTTTTTAGCTCAGGCGGTACTTATCCTGAAAATAAAGCCAATAATTTATATAACATAATTACACGTTCCCCAAACTCAGGAGATTTCCGCGACCCCAGCAGATGTATTAGTTTTTTGGAAAGTAACGGCTTTCAAGCAGTAGATGATTTTGAAAAAGTAAGTGCACGAAAATTAGCACCTACAGAATATACCTTCAACCCGCAGTTGGGCTATATTTCATTAAACCAACAACTGCGCCCCGATGAAGTATTAGGAGTGGCTATTCAGTACACCGTAAACGGAGCGGTACACCAAATTGGGGAATTTGCAACCGACCTGCCGCCTTTGGCCGATACCACTAAAACCAAAGACCAAATTCTGGCTCTAAAGATGCTAAAAGCAACCTCTATCAGAACGACAGAGCCTATTTGGAATTTGATGATGAAAAACGTTTATTCCTTAGGTGCATACAACATCAGCCCCGATCAATTCATTTTTGATATTTATTATATAGATCCAGATGGCGGACAAAAACGCTACTTATCCGATGCTGGAAATATTACAGGAAAACAATTACTGCACGTTTTGAATTTGGATAACCTCAACAATCAATTAGATCCACAACCCGACGGGCGTTCTGATTTTATTCCTAACGTAACAATAAATCCTAAAAATGGAAAAATATATTTCCCAGTATTAGAGCCTTTCGGAAATTCTTTGGCTACCGCTATCGGCGACCCAGCTGCCGCCAAAAAATATGCATACAGATATTTGTATGACACTACAAAATATGCGGCACAGCAATTCCCCGAATTTAACCGATTTGTAATGAAAGGCTCTTATCGAGGTACCGACAACAGTACGTTCCGACTTCCAGGCGCATTTAATTTACCACAAGGTTCTGTTACCGTTAACGCCGGAGGAAATCAGCTAAAAGAAAACATCGACTATACCGTAAATTATGGCATAGGCGAAGTAGTTATTATTAATCAAGGCGTGCTTAATTCCGGTGTTCCTATCGACATCAAATTTGAAAATAATATTTTGTTTGGTGTAGTAAACAAATCACTATTCGGTACACGCTTGGATTATGCCGTGAATAAAAATTTCAATATCGGATTTACACACATGCGCTTGGCAGAAAAACCATTTACGCAAAAAGTAAACTTCAATGACGATCCGGTAAAAAATAATATTATCGGTATAGATTTAAATTATGCCACAGAATCCAAAGGAATTACAAGGATTTTTAATAAAATAACCGCACAAGATACCAAAGCCCCGTCAAAAGTATCAGTGGCAGCAGAGGCCGCCTATTTTATGCCCGGACACGCAAAAGCCATTAACATAGATAAAGCAGGGACTGTTTATATAGATGACTTTGAAGGCGCAAGTACCAACTTCGATTTAAAAGGTAGTTACTTATCATGGTCGCTTGCATCTGCACCAAAGGGTATGAAAGACCGTTACGGTATTGAAAAATTTCCCGAAGCTCATGTCAGCGACAGCTTGGTATATGGTTATAATCGTGCAAAATTATCATGGTATTCTATCGACCCTATATTTCAAAACCCAGGTGGCGGAAACCCCTTGAGTACTGCTTTGCAGCAATCTACTGCTAATAATATGTACACTAAGCAGTATTATGAGCAAGATGTATTTAGAAATCGACAAAATGCAACAATTACCAATCCACCATTATACACACTCGATTTGTCTTATTTTCCAAATGAAAAAGGACCCTATAATTTTGAAACTACTCCAACGCCATATTCAAAAGGAGTAAATGCCACTGGCAAATTAAACAACCCCGAAACACGCTGGGGGGGTATTATGCGCTCAATAGATGGTACTACCGATTTTGAAGCAGCAAACGTAGAGTTTATTCAGTTTTGGGTACTCGACCCATTCAAATATCCCGGAGCAAATAGACAAGGGAATTTATACATTCAATTAGGAAATGTATCAGAAGATATATTGAAAGATTCACGAAAACAATACGAGAACGGATTGCCGCGACCTAATGGCGGTACTACTGTAGATACTTCTGCTTGGGGAGTAACACCTACCATACAAAATGCGCTGACGAATAGCTTCGATGCTGACCCCGCGGTAATAAAAAAACAAGACGTAGGATTAGATGGATTAGATAACGATGCCGAAAAAGATTATTTCTCTAGCTATCTAACAAAATTACATACAGTAATATCGAATCAACCCGCATTGGATAAAGCAACTAATGACCCATCAGGCGATGATTATAAATTCAATAGAGATGGCAGTTTTACTCCAGACGATGATGTCGTTACTCGATATAAAGATTTCTCTAACACACAGGGAAACTCCTCGAATAATTTAAACAATAACAACGTAAACGGAAACTCAAAAACACAGCCCGATAACGAGGATTTGAATAATGATAACACGTTAAATGAAACTGAAGAATACTTCCAATATAAAATTGCATTCGATCCTACTACATTAGCAAATTCACCTTATGTTGCCGATAAAGTAACAGATACCATCAATGGAAATCAATATGCAGATTGGTATCAAATAAAAATTCCGATTAAAGAATTTGAATCACGTGTAGGAAATATATCTGATTTCCGTTCTATACGTTTTATCCGAATGGTAATGTCTGATTTTACAGATAATGTAACCCTCCGTTTTGCTCAGTTGGCATTGGTAAGAAACCAATGGAGAAAATACAATTTATCTTTAGCTAATCCTGGCGAGCAATTACCCGGTGATGACAATTCAAATACCGACTTTAATGTAACCTCTGTAAGTGTAGAAGAAAATGGACAACGCAAGCCTATTCCGTATGCTATTCCTCCTGGTATAAATAGAGAGTTAAATATAAGTGGATATAATAATGCCCTACAGAACGAACAGTCTATGAGCTTGCAAGTTTGTGAATTACAAGATGGTGATGCGCGGGCCGTGTTTAAAACCACTAACTTAGATTTGCGAAATTATAAGCGCATAAAGTTATTTACACACGCAGAAAACTACCCGGGCGATAGAGGCGGTATGCACCCAATAAAAGATAACGACATTCATGCATTTATCCGTATCGGCTCAGATTTTACAGACAATTATTATGAATATCAAATACCACTTAAAGTAACCATTCCTCAGCACTATGAGCCGAGCAGCGATATAGACAGACGATTAATTTGGCCCGATTCCAATCAGATGAATATTTTGTTGGATAGCCTCACCAAAGTAAAACAATTGCGTAACCAAAGCAATGCCTCTATTATTTTGCCGTATGATGTAAATTTTGCCAATGGCGCAAAAATTAGTATTAAAGGGAATCCCGATCTTGGTGTGGCATCGGTGTTTATGTTGGGAATAAAAAACCCGAGGCGTATTATTGGAGAGAACGATAATACAGATGACGGATTGTCTAAATGTGCGGAAGTATGGTTTGATGAATTACGGATGTCGGGCTTTGATGAACAAGGCGGATGGGCAGCCCTCGGGCGGGTAGATATGCAGTTGGGTAATTTGGGAAATGTCGTCATGTCGGGAAATTTACATACCATTGGGTTTGGCAATTTAGAACAACGGCTCAATCAGCGATACCGCGATAATTATTACCAATACGACATTGCAACCAATTTGCAATTAGGGAATTTAATTCCAGAAAAAGCAGGTTTAAAAATCCCTGTATATGCCCAATTCTCACAGGCTATCAGCACACCACAATATGATCCGTATGAGTTGGATGTAAAATTGAAAGATAAATTTGATGTGATAAAAGCTGACCCAGATTTGTCGAAAGCAAGGAAAAAGGAATTAGTAGATTCCATAAAAAATATTGCGCAAGATGTAACTACCATAAAAAGTATAAATGTTACCAATCTACAAAAAGTAAGAACCAACAATAAAGAACCTCGTGTATATGATATCGAGAATTTTAACCTGACTTATGCATTTATCCAAACAGATAAACATAATCCAATTGTAGAAAAAGAAGTGGTTTCCAAACATAAAGGTTCTTTGGGTTGGAATTTTTCTCCAAAACCATTGGTTTGGCAGCCATTTAAAAAACTGAAAAATAATAGCATTCACCTAAAACCTATTAAAGAATTTAATCTGAATTTAAAACCTAATTCTATCGCATTTCGTACAGATATAAACCGTCAATATGGTTATCAAAAAATACGAGATATTGGCGGCGATGGTTTAGTAATTCAACCTACATTTGATAAATATTTTACTTGGGATCGTTTTTGGAGCATTAAATACAGCCTTACTAAATCTATAAATTTAGACTTTACGGCAACGAACAGAGCGCGAATTGACGAGCCTTTCGGAGCATTAGATACTAAAGCAAAACGAGATACAGTAATGCGCAATTTCTGGAAGTTTGGAAGAAACATTGGATACGATCATATTTTTAACGCATCGTACAATTTACCACTTCAGTTATTCCCTTCCTTAGACTGGATAAATGTAAGAGCACGCTACGGCGCTACGTACTCCTGGTTGGCAGCACCACTCGCACTTTCAGGATTAGGAAACACTATGAAAAATGGTCAAGACTATCAAGTAACAGCAGATGTGAACTTTAAATCGCTGTATCAGAAATCAAAATTTTTAAAACCATACACCCTCACAGATATTAAAAAAACAAAGCAAGAATATGCGGAAGCTTTTTCAAAATATAAAACGCAAGAAGTAGATTTAAAAACAAAAATCGACAAGAAAAAAGAGGACATCGACAAGAAAATAGAAGATATCGAAAAAGCTGAAAAAGATACTTCTAAAACAAAAGAAGATATAAAGAAATTAATTGCAGATAAAAAGCAATTGAAAAATGATTTACGACAACTGAAATTGCAAAAACGCCAATTGCCCGAGCCTGCAAATCCTGCATTAGAATATGTGATGCGCCCGCTAATGATGTTGCAGCGTGCCTCTTTTAGCTATGATGTAAAACGCACTACCGTATTGCCGGGCTTTTTGCCGTCGCCAGTATTATTCGGACAAAATTTTAAGCAAAATGCCCCCGGCGCAGCATTTTTATTTGGCGCGCAGAAAGATACAAACTGGCTCAATTCCATTGCCTCCAAAGGTTGGATATCAAACGATACCACACTGAATTATCAGTTTATTCAAACTCGACAACAGAATATGAATTTGAAAGTTTCCTTAGAGCCTTTCAGAGATTTTAGAGTCGATATTTCCTTGCAAAAAACTTGGGGCGAAACCTATTCTGAATTTTTTAAAACTACATCTGCCGGTGGCCCGTTTCAGCACTTAACGCCGCAAGTAAATGGAAATATGTCAATGTCATTCTTGATGTTGCGCACCATTTTTAATAAAGTTGATAAAAATAATTTCAGTAGTGCATTTTATAAATTTCAAGAATTACGAGAAGTATATTCTCAAAAATTTGGCGGCAGAAACCCAAATTCTGATTCTATTTATATCAACGATAGTATAAAATTACCAAACTTTAAAGAAGGCTATGGTCCATTCTCTCAAGATGTGTTGGTGCCGGCATTGTTGGCAGCATATACCGGGAAAAATCCAAACAATGTGCGCCTAAATCCATTGAAAACACTGCCATTGCCGAATTGGCGAATTTCTTACAACGGAATAGCAAAAACAAAATGGGGTAAAAAACTATTTACCACTTTTAATATTACACATGCATACAACTCTACATTCAGCATTGGCTCTTATGTTACCAATTTGAATTACTTAGGTACGCCTGGATATTACAACGAAGAACTGTATTATGTGCCGCACCGTATCGATTCTTTATCGGGAAATTATTATTCTTATTATTCCATTCCACAAGTAACTATAACAGAGCAGTTGTCGCCATTATTGGGTGTAGAAATTACTTGGAAAAATAGCTTAATTACCAACTTTGAATTTAAGAAAGCCCGTACACTCGGCTTAAGTATGTTGGACTACCGATTAGTAGAAACACGCACGACAGAATATGTCGCCGCATTAGGCTATAAATTAGCAAAATTCAAATTGCCATTCAAGGTAAAAGGGAAGAAAATAACCCTCAACAATGATATAAACCTACGTGCCGATTTCTCGTATAGAGATGACAAAACCGTTAATTATCGTTTAGATCAGAACATTGCAGAACCTACACGCGGACAAAAAACAATTTCTTTGGCCGCCACCATAGACTATATTATAAACAATAAATTAAATGTGCGCCTTTTCTACGATTTCAGACGAACCACGCCAGCAACACTAGCATCATATCCAACCAAATCGCACCGTGGAGGTATTACTTTCAGATTCTCGCTTACCCCATAGAAATTAGACACGGGCATAATTTCTATTCCATTGCATGAAATAAAATAAAAAATCTTATTTTCGCATAAAATAAAAATAGTATGAGCATACCTGCAGAATTAAAATACTCCAAAGAACACGAATGGGTGAAAATAGAAGGCGATACTGCAACAATCGGAATCACCGCTTTTGCTCAAGGAGAATTAGGCGATATCATTTATGTAGATATTGATTGCATAGGAGATACCATTGCAAAAGACGATATTTTCGGCACTGTAGAAGCGGTGAAAACAGTTTCAGATTTATACCTGCCAATAAGTGGTGAAGTGTTAGAGTTTAACGAAGCATTGAAAGACAAACCGGAGTTGGTAAACAGCGACCCTTATGGTGAAGGTTGGATGATAAAAATAAAACTGACCAATGCAGATGAAGTAACTTCTTTATTAGATGCTGCCGGATATCAAGCACTGGTAGGTTAAGGTAATTGCGAACAGCAAAAGCAAACGCTTGAAAAAAAATCAAAACATCAAATTGTATTTGCCGGCCTTACTTTGGTCGGCATTTATATTTTTTTTATGTTTTATTCCCGGTAATGATTTGCCCAATGAAAATTGGTTAGATAAAATCCATTTTGATAAGATTGTACACCTTTCCTTTTACTTTATTTTGTTTTTGTTGATAGTTCGCATACCAGAAAAAAAGAATAAAAAAGTTTTTTTCTTCGCAGCTTTGTGGTGCGTAGCTCAAGGGGTATTAATCGAATTTATACAAGGAACAACACTCATAAAAAATAGAAGTTTTGATGTATTGGATATTGCCGCAAATGTTGTGGGTGTAATTATTGCACTACTTTGGATAAACACAAAACATAAGACAAATTAACTTCCTTTTTAGCACTATTTTTGATAAGTTTAGTACGTGAAAAAAATCTGTTTCTTAGTTTTTCTTTTTACCTCTTTGGCAACGTATGCCCAAACGGGTGACTACGATGCTTTTTTGGCGCGTCAGTTTGTCCAAAATGGAGAATACGCTAAAGCAGCAGAATACTATGAAAGCTTATTTGTCCATAATCCTGAAGAATATTACACAGAATATATCAATGTATTAATACAGTTAAAAGATTTTGCAAAAGCAGAAAAAACTATTAAAACTATCTATAAACAATCCGATAACAATTCTTTGTATTTAATAGATTTGGGAGATTTGTTTTTAAAGCAAAATAAAGAAGAGGAAGCCAGCAAGCAATTCAATAAAACTATCAAAGAACTAAAATCTAATCAATACGAAATACAACAGATTGCAAATAAATTTATACTGTTGCAACAGCTTGAATACGCCCAAAAAACGTATGAAAGAGGACGAGAGATTTTAAAAAATAAAAATGCGTTTAATTTAGAACTCGCACATCTGCTGTATCTGAAAAAAGATATAGAAGGAATGATTACGGCTTACCTAAATGAAGCGCCACAACAAAGCAATAACCTTACGCTGATAGAGAATGGATTGCAATCCGTATTGACAGAGGAGAAAACAAAAGATGCACTCGAAAAAGAATTATTAAAACGTGTGCAGGCAAATAAAAGAGCATACGCATATCAAGATTTATTGATATGGCTATATATGCAACGCAATGCGTTTGAAGATGCTATTTTACAAGCAAAATCTTTAGATTTATTGCGTGGTGAAGATGGTGAAAATGTATTGAGGATTGCTCGCACAGCATTAGCACAAAAGGATTTCGATGCCGCACAAAAAGGCTTTCAATATGTAGTAGATAAAGGCGCAAGTTTTCCGTGGTATGTTACCGCTAATTTAGAATTGATAAATGTAAAACGAGATAAAATCGTTAATTCGCCCAACTATACAAGCGCAGAATTATTGTCTTTAAAAAAAACTTATCAAGATTTTATTTCAACTTTTAAAAACGAATACACAGCTACCACCGCTACGCTAGAATTGGCACAGTTAGAGGCTTTATACATTCATGATGTAGATAATGCTATTGCTTTGTTGATTCCTATTACAGAAAATACACGCTTGCAAAAAGAGCTGTACGATAAGGCAAAATTATACCTCGGTGATTATTACATTATTGCCGACCAGCCATGGGAAAGTTTATTGCTTTATACACAAGTAGAAAAAAATGAAAAAGGAAATCCGCTGGGCGAAGAGGCTAAATTCAGAAACGCCAAACTGGCTTATTATAATGGCGATTTCGGGTGGGCGCAAACGCAACTTAAAATTATTAAAGCAAATTCATCTGAATTTATTTCTAATGACGCCATCGATTTATCGGTTTTTATTTTAGATAACTTAAATACCGATGATACTGATGCTGCCTTACTAAAATTTGCGAAAGCAGATTTATTGCGCTACCAAAATAAATTAGATGAAGCCGAAGATACCTTAAACAATATCTTGCACTATTTTCCGCAAACTGCACTGCAAGATGATATTTTGTTTTTAAAATATAATATCGAAAAAGATAGACAGCATTACGAAAAAGCGGCCTCGTATTTGGAAAAAATAATTGAAAATTATAGCGAAGATATTTTAGCGGACAATGCGTTATTTTATTTAGGAGATTTGTATCAAAATTATTTAAAAGATGATGAAAAGGCGAAAAGCTATTACGAGAAAATAATCTTAATGTACAAAGACAGCACATTCTCCATAGAAGCCCGAAAACGCTACCGAAAACTAAGAGGCGATAGTTGACAGTATATTAATTGCGATTTGTTGGAACTATTTTTCAATAATCATTGTTAAGCATAGCATAAAATAAACATAGAAAATAAAATACAGAAATGACAGGAATTTATTTGATTTCGATTATTATTATGGGAGTAAGTTGGTATGTTAGCAATACCCTACAACGCCGTTTTAAAGAATATTCACAATTGCCGATTAGATACACCGGACGTGAGGTGGCGGAAAAAATGCTGAGAGATAACGGTATAGTAGATGTAAAAGTAATTTCTGTACCCGGCGCACTTACCGACCACTATAACCCGATGGATAAAACCGTAAACTTGAGTGATTGGGTATATGCCGAAGCTAACGTCGCCGCCGCCGCCGTGGCAGCACACGAGTGCGGACATGCCGTGCAACATGCAGACGCATACGCATGGCTGAACATGCGCTCCAAATTAGTACCCGTAGTACAGGTAAGTTCACAATATGTGCAATGGGTAATTTTGGCAGGATTCGGTGTGTTAATGTTTACCACATCACCTTGGGTATTATTGATAGGTATAATATTATTTGCCCTTACTACACTGTTTAGTTTCATTACACTGCCGGTGGAGTTTGACGCATCTTCTAGGGCATTAAAATGGTTAGACAGCACACAATTATTAGTAGGCGAAGAATACAGCAAGGCCAAGAATGCCTTAGGCTGGGCAGCTTCTACTTATGTAGTAGCTGCGTTAGGTTCTTTAGTAACGTTATTATATTATATCTCCATTTTCATGGGCGCACGACGACGGGACTAATCCTTTCTTAGTTCTTAGTTTCTTATATTAAACAACAATCCCGACCTTTGAGTCGGGATTGTTTATAAAGCGATTTAAAACCTACACGAATGTAGCACAGTTGTAGAGTGAAAGCTATTTTATTTTAAAGCCACATTCTTGTCGTCTAAATTATCATAGCCTTTATCTTCTTTAGAGAGTACAACATGGTTAAAGTTTTGTCCCAATACAAGGTCGTCAGCAATAAAGAAATAATCTGTATTAAGTGAATAGTCGATGTTAGCATACTCGATTTTTACTTTATTGTCGGCAATTTTCCATTTTCCGGTTAATACTTTAATTACTGCACCATCTTGCGCAATAAATTCATGGCGGAATTGTTGGTTTTTTTCAAAAATAAAATACTCTGTAGTAAAATTGGTACCTGAGTTTTTAGCTATAGTCTTTTGAAAATCATTGATTTTGCTTTCCCGCGTAAATTTCCAAGACCCTACAAGTGGGCTAGCCGCCTCTTTTTTTCCTTTTGCAAATCCCATACCCGTTAGAAGTATTAGGAAAATTGCTGTGATTAAATTTTTCATAGTTTTATAGTTTTTGTGGTTGATGATGTAAAGTTGCGCAATTATTGATTTACGTCAACAAAAATTGAGTAAGTGGGTGCTTTTAATGAGTAAACGGTAATAAACAACGTATAAAAGCCCTAAGTGTATAAAGCAAAGACGGACAGTGTAAAAAAACTTTGTCCATCGAAAAGCTCATTTTCAAGGAGTTGTATTAAATACTCCTTATTTTTACTAGTGGATGATAACGTAATAAAAACTAGAGGATAATAACAAAATTTGGGTTGCTGTTTCAAAAAGGATTTA
>Ga0255344_1003754_pt1 | contig 16260 bp, 14 predicted proteins | sample wastewater_treat_5_FD_192414 | JGI IMG/M metagenome (GOLD analysis project Ga0255344, IMG submission 192414) | Wastewater microbial communities from Lulu Island WWTP, Vancouver, Canada - plant18 | ecosystem: Engineered > WWTP > Wastewater > Unclassified | place: Canada: Vancouver, British... | reverse complement strand
GCAGGATGGATCATGGGATGTTGAAAAGGCAGAGCCACTTGTCATGACAGGATCAGATACCCATATGCATTACTGCACTGTAACTGCGACTGGCCGAAATGATCCATTCAGTGCAATGTTTCCAAATCATATCGATCCTGTTGCAAAAAAGCACATGGAAAAGTAATCTCCCTTTTTTACCAATTCATCATTCAACCCGGCAAAATGCTGTTTTCCCAATGACAAACATGATGATATCAAAACATAACAGAACCATAATATCAAGAGAGATGGGAAAGAGCTGGACCCAGGTGTCGCCCATCATAACTGTCCGGAGTGCATCTACTCCATAGGTCAGGGGGTTGACATAACTTGCCCACTGCAGCCAGGTCGGAACATTGGCAAGAGGAAAAAGTGCCCCACTTAAAAAGAACATGGGAAGATTGATAAATGTCTGGATAAGACCGAATCCTTCAAAACTTTTCATAAGACTTGCAAATGTAAGACCAATACATACAAGGCCAATGGTGATGAGAATCATAAGCGGCAAAGCCTCAAGAACCATGAAGATGTGTACAGGTATTCCAATAAGGTACGCAAATGGAAATATGATAATGCCCTGGATCATGACGTCAGTACTGGTCCCAAGCATTTTTCCAAGGAAAACAGATGTTCGGGATATGGGAGAGACAAGAATCTCCTTTAAAAATCCAAATTCACGATCCCAGATTACAGATACTCCCATGAACATCGCCGTGAAAAGCATTGCCTGGACAATAAGTCCTGGAAAAATAAATTCCTGGTAATTAATTCCTGGCATTCCGGAAGAAAAACGCATACCAGTTCCAAAGATAAAGAGCCATAAAAGAGGTTGACATATGGCGTTAATAAGCCGTGGTTTTTCCCGTAAAAATTTCTTTACTTCCCGCAGCCACAGAGTATAAATCCCACGAATTTCACTCATCTGGCTCTCCGCCGTTTCATCATGGCTATCCTGCCTGTCCGCTCAGGTGTTTCCCCGTGGTATAGTTCCTTGCCTGTATAATGTATGAAGACATCGTTCATATCCGGTTTTGTGATGGTTACATGGTCAATACGAATACCGGCATTCACGGCGTATTCAACAATTCCCGGAAATTGGAAATTTGCATCCTGCACAGAGATTTTTATTTCATCATTATGATAAGATACATGGCCTGCAATGTTATCCTGAATAAGGAGATCTGACAGAACCTGGCTCTTGTCAGATCTGATTGTGATTATATCCCCCCCGACTTCCTGTTTGAGAACTGATGGTGTGTCCAGTGCAACAATCGTTCCCTGGTCAATAATGGCTATCCGGTCACATAACCGGTCAGCCTCTTCCATGTAATGAGTTGTAAGAATAATTGTCATATCCTCTCTTTTTCGTAAATTCCGGATATAATCCCATATATGTTCCCGGCTCCGTGGATCCAGGCCAATGGTTGGTTCATCAAGAAAGAGGACCCGCGGGTAATGGAGAAGTCCACGAGCTATCTCAAGTCTTCTTCTCATCCCGCCGGAGTATGTGTACATAAAATCATCGGCCCTCCCTGACAAACCCACAAGTTCCAGTACCTGCTTAATCCGTTCCTCCTGCTCAGATACAGGAACAGAGTAAAGATTGGCATGCATCTGGAGATTTTCCCTGGATGTCATATCTGTGTCTACGCTTGGATCCTGAAAGACAATTCCAATTGATCTCCTGACCTGTGCTGATTCGCGGGAGATGTCAAATCCGTTAATCAGGGCAGTTCCCGATGTAGGTCTCAGTATTGTGCAAAGCATTGATAAAAAGGTGGTTTTTCCTGCACCATTAGGTCCAAGGAGAGCAAAAACTTCCCCTTTATTTATGGTCAGGGAAATGTTGTTTACTGCTGTATAAGGGCCAAATTGTTTTTTCAGGTTGAATGTCTCAATAATTGGTTTCATAAAACTTATATACGTTTTTCCTTGTTCTGTGAATTAGCGGGCCAGAAACTGCTATACTGTTACTATTATCGGTTTTATTCAGATATAAGTTCCAGGACAAAAAGTTCCTTGTGTTGATCTGGGATAATAATATTTACAAACTCCCGGTAATTCACTTTCATGTCTTTGTTGAACGGATAGTCATAATACCAAAATACAATGTTGTAATGACTGCAAGGATAAGAGCCATCCCAAAACCAGCAGCATAACCGGATGCAGTAATAATAATTCCAGTAACAAAAGGACCTGATGAATGACCGACATCCATGATTGATGATAAAGCTCCCATAGAAGCTCCTATTTCCTCTCTTTTGGCAATATCGGCGATATATTTTGTTGTAGCAACAGTGGATAATGACATCCCAAGTCCTGATAGCAGGCTTAATATTAACAGGAACATGATGTCTGAACAGAAAGGAATCATGAATACTGATAATCCAAGTAACATGAGGCCGGCCATTATCTGATACACGGGATTTTTCACGTCTGCAATTTTTCCAAAGAATGGTTTTGTTAAGGCAATTGAGAGGACCTGAATTGCAAAGATGATCCCAATAAGATAAACCTCAATCCCTATGCTTACGAGATATAGCGGAAGAAAAGTCTCAAATGCTCCAAATATAAAGTAGGTAGTCATATCTACATAAGCGGTAGAACGCAGCCGGCAATCAGCCCAAAACACCTGAAGACTTTTTATAAATATACCAGGAGTAAGTGAACCACCTATACCTTTCCGGTCTTCTGGAATCCTGAATATCATAAAGCAGACAATTAACCCGGCAACGAAGGCTGCAAGGTACACACTCTGGTACCTGAAAAGACCAGGAGTTATTGCAAAGAAGGAGATGAGCAGCCCGCCTGCAATTGGAGCCATTGTCCGACCATACAATGTAGCAGATGAATACTGCCCGATTCTCTCTCCTTTTGTACTGGCAAATCGTTCCGCAATAATGGCTGATATCACCGGCCCGAGAATTGCAGTAGCCATTCCATGAAAAAAACGTACTGGTATGAGCATCAGTGGATCTGTGACGAATAGATAAAGGAGGGGAGCCATAAGAAAGACAACTCCGGAGATGGAGAGCATCCGCCTTCTTCCCAGGTGATCTGACATGACCCCAACCGGAAAACTGAAAAGAATTCCGGCAAATGGAGATATTGCTGATATAAGTCCGATTATAGTATCATTTGCCCCAAGGGATGCTGCATAAAGGGGAAGGACCGGATTTTTTGAGATGGTGGTGGAGAAGATAGCAAGAAAACCGATGATCGAGAGCTGAATTATATAACTGCGATCAGTCAGACTCATGGTGTTGTACGTAATACATATTCATATAAGCAATTATCGTTGATATCTCTACTATTACCTTTTTAATATCTAAACTACGAACAAATACCCGGGTTTTGATATGAAATTCTGCATCAATGTACCTGAATCCAAAATTCTGAATGACATCATCTGATTTTTTCTATTAAATAAGGATATTTTTCCGAAGTAACCTATATAAAGCACTTAATACGACACTTAACAGTTCACACCTGAACCAATGAGATAGTCATACCCATTTTCTACATCCAGTTAAGGTAATGACCCATACAATAAGAAAAAACCCTAAAAAAATTACGATTTGGTAGCAGAAAGGTAACAAGGCACACACACCCGCTTTCCATCATGTTCACGGGTTTTTGCATCAGCTACCATCTCACCACAGCATTCGCAGGGTATTGACTCGAAAATTCTCGCTTTTTTGGGAGGTTCCATCTGAACAAAATTTATCTTCAGAATTTTTTCTTCGGGTGCAGAGAGAATTGCCTGAACGCCCTGCTGTGCCAGTTCCTGGTACCTGGCCTTTTCTGCTTCTGTGGCCCTGCCTGAAAAAACCTTTGGCCTGAGATCACTCATCTCATCAGGTAAAAGTCCGTCAAGATTAGTAGTGATGCGCACTGCCTTGTTCTTCTCCCTGCAGTAAAACGTGAACGCATGTTTCCCATAATCATGAACAATAAGATTACCCTTACCTGCAGTACATCCGGTGATCATCTGGATGGCATCAACTCCACAAGCATCGGTTTCTGCTATTGCAACCAGTTCCTCGTCTTTGGGTCGCCTGACTTCAAGTGCTTTCATAGCGGCAATGGCTGCCCTGTACCCGCTGGCAAGCCCTCCGCATGAATGACCGTGAAACTCTACTGCCTGTTCATATGATATATAATCACCAGGAACAGGTCTTTCATTTTGCTGCGAGAGACACATATACTCAGATATATTCTTGTGTAGTACTATTATACTCATCGGTAAGATCAAAAATAATGCACCTCCGTTTAATTTGAAAGAAAAATGCAATTTAATTTTAAAACTTATTTTAACCAAAAATTTAGAGAATTAAATTCGCCATCCTATGGGAATAACAATTCATAAGTTATAAATTTACAAATATTCTTATAACTAATTGTGATGTGAGTTCAGGATGAATTAGTTAAATATTACAAGTAAGTAATAGTTACTAAGATCTTGTAATGAGCATCAGATTGGTTTGATACATTACAATCATATCGGATGGACGAGGAACAGAATGAGACGAATATCAACACTTCTTCTGATAGCGTGCTGCCTTATCATCCCGGCATATGCATTTGCTGATGATGACCTGGCATATGATCTTGGATCCAGGGCAGCTGAAGTGGGAATGGACCTGCTAAAATTTGAGGCAGGGGATGGCAATGTGCTTGCACTTACAAATGCAGGTCATGCGGTCATAAAAGGTAAGACCACTGAACGCGCCCTGACAGGATTATCTGAAAAAACCGGCCTTTCCAATGGAGACAATAACCTTTTCCAGGTTAACCGGCCAAGCTGGAAGCCTTTGTGGTTTTACTTCTACAACAAGGATAGCGGCATGGCTGCATATATGGAACCAGATCCTGAATTTTTGTCAATGAGCATTGATCAAAGGGAATCTCTTCCGGCAGATAAGGCCTTCTCCCAGGTATCTCTGATTGTTGCTGATCTGGATTCCATGCTTGCGAATCCAAATGATGGAAATACCACATTTAACAGGAAAAAATTCGGTGGTAATGAATTTTCACTGATTGGCATCTCTAATTCCTGGGCAGCAGGAGCAGACTATGACTTCATGAATGCAGCAGCATTCCATGACCATCTCTGCCCGGGTATCAACAGCGGGTACCTGATCATCAAGTACGTAGCGAAAAACCTGCCGATCACCAATGCAGCTGCCGAGACCTATATCGACATAGGTTGTCCAAACTGGTGTAAAGAGGATGCCTTCCAGATGATCTGGGACAGCACCCCAGGGAAGAACAGCATGTTCGTGATGGCTCTCTCCCCTGAAGATGAAAAAACTCTGACTGCAAAGTACGGCACCCGTCCTGCCGGAATAATCATCAGGTGGAACGATGGTGCCAAAACAGGTAAAGGGCTTGCTCTTGGTTTTGACTTTGACATCGTTAGTAAGGAAACCGGCGTTGCAGAGTGGACCGGACCTGCATGGGCTCCAAAGCTTATCCAGGACATTGGGATGATGGAATATACAGACAGACCAGAAGCTGTTGTCACCACCTTAAAAGAGTTTGATGTGGATGAACCATTACTGGCGAAATTGAAGACAGCGGGAAACAACCCGTACAAAGTGCTGGGGATGATGTAAAAATCATTCACTAACTATTTACAATTAAACAAAAGAGTTGATAATTACAATGACAAATCTGAAATCATTGCTTTGTGCATTAATGCTGCTGGTAGGGCTCTTTGCAGTACCGGCATGTATGGCAGATGACTCTGCTGCAAAAAAGACCATTACAGATGGATACGGAAGAACAGTTACGATTCCGGCAGATGTCAAAGAAGTGCTCTGTTCAGGATCAGGATGCCTGCGTTACCTGACATACCTTGAGGGTCAGGACCTGATTGTGGGTGTTGACAGCATTGAGAAAGAATCTCAGGCCAGGGATGCAAGAGGGTATGCTCTTTTAAATCCTCAGTTTAAAGACTATCCTCTATTCGGCGAGTTCAGGGGAAAGGATGATCCTGAGAAGATCATTGGAATTGCGCCCGAGATGATCTTTAAAACAGGCCTGTCAGGTTCCGGAACTGTTGCATCAACCAATGCAGAGGAGGGGGACAAACTCAGCCAGAAAACGGGCATACCTGTTGTAATGTTCCCATATGGATCACTTCGTGATGCAAAAGAACAGAAAGAGATGTTTGACAGCCTTCGGCTTATGGGAGAAGTTATTGGGAATAAGGAACGTGCTGATGAGCTGATTTCTTATATAGAGGACACTATCGCTGACCTTAAAAGAAGAACAGCTGACATCCCTGAATCAGAAGTTAAGACTGCATATGTGGGAGGCATAAGCTATGCCGGAGCTCATGGAATCATCTCGACTGAACCTGCATATCCACCATTCCTCTGGGTTAATGTGAAAAACGCTGCCGGAAAGATGGGGACACAACATGCCGACGTTGCCAAGGAAGCAATTGTTGACTGGGATCCTGAATACCTCTTCATGGATGTCGGAACCATCCAGATGGACAATGAAGGTGGAATCGGTGAATTAAAGAATGATCCTTCATTACAGGGCCTGTCTGCATTAAAAGAAGGTAAGGTTTATGGAGTTCTTCCGTACAACTTTTATAGCACAAACTATGAAAACATCATGGTTGATGCCTATTTCATCGGAAAAACCATCTACCCGGACCGGTTTGAAGATGTGGACGTAAAAGCTAAAGGAGATGAGATAATGACCATGTTCCTTGGTGCATCTCCACTGGACAAGATTAATTCACAGTATAATAACATGGGACTGACTCAGATCTCTATCTAATGAGACATGAAAAAATCTTATTTAACTCTTCTTTTTGGAGAGGTACTCCATGCATGTAGCTGATGGGAATATCCCCTCCGATTACCTTGCCTATGTAAGAGGAAAAATTCTTTGGATTGTTTTTGGAATTATCCTGTTGTTTTTCCTTTTAATTCTGTCAATTTCAGTTGGTGCGGTTTCAATCCCTCCTTATGAAGTATTTATGACGCTTTTGGGTAAGAACGTCAACCATAAATGGGATGCAATTATCTGGAATATCCGCCTGCCACAGGCACTCACTGCTATAGTAGCAGGAGTAGGTCTTTCAGTTGCTGGCGTCGTCATGCAGTCTATTCTGCGTAACCCGCTTGGATCTCCATTCACCCTTGGTATATCAAATGCCGGAGCTTTTGGCGCTGCTGTTTCAGTTATATTATTGGGAACAGGAAAAATTCAATCGACCATTGCGAATCCTATCACCATTAATAACCCGTACGTAACCACCATTTCAGCTTTTATCTTCTGTATGATTGCAACTGCAATCATCCTCATGATATCTCGGATCAGGGGGGCATCACCTGAAGTCATGGTCCTTACCGGGGTGGCTCTGTCATCACTGTTTACCGCCGGGACGATGTTTCTTCAGTTTTTTGCATCAGATACCCAGCTTGCAGCGGTTGTGTTCTGGACATTTGGTGATGTCAGCAGGGCAAGCTGGTCTGAGCTTGGTCTTATGACCGTCCTTGTTATCATCTCATGCATTTATTTCCTGTTTAATCGTTGGAATTACAATGCCATTGATGCAGGAAATGAGACGGCAAAAGGGCTTGGGGTTAACGTAGAGAGGGTACGCCTGTTTGGAATGACGATATCTGCCATGATTACTGCCGTACTTGTCGCATTTCTTGGTGTAATCGGATTTGTAGGACTTGTATGCCCGCATATGGTCCGAAGAATCATTGGGGATGACCAGAGGTACCTGATACCAGGTTCATGTGTGATGGGCGGTGTTCTTCTTCTGGCATCTGACACCGTCGCAAGACTCATTGTTGCCCCATATGTACTTCCCGTGGCAGTTCTGACAGCATTTATGGGAGCACCGGTTTTCATTTACCTTATTATCAGGGGGTATAAGCGATGATACTAAATGTACAGGAACTGGGATTTTTATACAGAAATCACGAAGTATTGCATGATATTGCCTTTAACGTAAGCCATGGTGAGATAGTGGCAATTTTAGGGCCCAACGGGGTTGGAAAGACCACACTTCTCAAATGCCTGAACAAGATATTGAAGACGAAAACTGGAAATATCTATCTGGATGGAACGGAAATCAGAAGGCTTGACACTCTTGAGATCGCAAGAAGGGCCGGTTATGTTCCGCAACGTGTTGAAACCGGACGGCTTACTGCATTTGACGCAGTATTACTTGGAAGACGGCCGCATATCAGCTGGGACATATCTGACAATGATCTTAGAATTGTTGATGCAATCTTTTCCAGGCTTTCGATGAACCACCTGCGTTTATCGTACATTGATGAGATGAGCGGAGGAGAACTGCAAAAGATTGCTATCGCCCGTGCACTGGTACAAGAGCCCAGAATTTTGCTTTTAGATGAACCAACAAGCAGCCTTGACCTGAAAAACCAGGTGGAAATTCTCTCAACCATCGTGGATATCGTAAGGGAACATGGAATCGCTGCTGTTATGACTTTGCATGACCTGAACCAGGCATTCAGATTTGCAGACAGATTTATCTTCCTTAAAGATGGCAATATCTATTTCCATGGAGATTTTGATACTGTGACACCTGACATTATTGAAGATGTATATGGACTTCCTGTGATGATGGGAATGGTTGGAGGAGTCAGGTGCATCGTTCCTGGTCTTTGTCCTTGTGAAGCATCCTGAACATCTTTTATTTTTTGGGGTTTTTTGAGGAATAACATGAACTGGGCTGAAGAATGGACCAGACAGTATAAGGCAGGCAGTCGGTTTAGACAAACTGGTGACTGTGCATCAACCTGGGATTCAAAAGAACGGGCTTTGGAATTTTTGAATATGTCCAGGGAAAACCCGGAGAGAATTGAACTGGTATTAACCCGGCTCCCAATAACTGAAACAAGCCGGATCCTTGACATAGGGGCCGGCCCAGGCACACTCGCAATTCCTTTTGCTGAACGAGCCTTGTCAGTAACCGCGGTGGAGCCCTCTCCGGGTATGGCAGAAGTAATGGAAGAACAAGCCAGAAAGGCGAACCTTTCAAATCTGACTATATTACAGAAACGATGGGAGGATGTTGAACCAGAGACTGAACTCACAGAAAAATTTGATATCATCATTGCATCTTATTCTCTTGGAATGCCGGATATCAGTGCAGCAATTGATAAAATGCAGATGGTTTCTAACGGGCAGATATGGCTCTTCTGGTTTGCCGGAACAACATCATGGGAGCAGCATCTGAAATATCTTTGGCCAAAGATCCATAATAGTCCATATGAACATGGGCCAAAAACAGATGTATTGTTTAATGTTCTTTACCAAAAGGGCATATATCCGAATATGACCGTGCATGAGATGAATCATTTTAAAAAATATCCTGACATTGAGCAGGCAGTATCTGAAATAAAAAAACAGATTGGATGCTCAGATGAACATGATTCTATTATCAGGTCATATCTGGCAGACAGATTGATCCCAGATGGGGATTCGTTTATTGAAAACGGAAAAACCATCAGGGTATGTATATGGTGGGATTCTAACCAGTTTCCAAAGGTATGACTTTGCTGGATATACTGGATGAAATAATTCTATTGAAAAATTATGGTGGAAATTATGAAGATGGTAGTTTGTGGTAAAGGTGGGAGCGGTAAAAGTACAGTTACCGCTCTTTTAGCACAGGAATGGGCTTTAACCGGTAAAGATGTCATGATTGTTGACACCGATGAATCAAACATAGGTCTTCACAGGTTCCTTGGTGTTAATCCCCCGACTGATCTTATGGACCAGATGGGAGGAAAGAAGGAAGTGATGGAGAAGATGATGTCAGCGATGAAAAATCCTGATGGGTTTGATAATCTGAAACTGTTTGATAAAGAATGGAACATCGCTGATATCCCATCTCCCTGTGTGTCAGAAAATCAGAATGTAAAACTGGTGTCGGTAGGGAAAGTTCATCATGCCGGAGAAGGCTGTGCCTGTCCAATGGGTTTTGTCGCAAAACAGTTTTTGAAAAATCTGAAACTTCAAGCCAATGAAGTTGTCATCGTAGATACCGAAGCAGGACTTGAACACTTTGGCCGTGGTGTCGAAGAAGGTGTGGATGCAGTACTGATGGTACTTGATCCTTCGTATGAATCAGTTCTGCTTGCAAAGAAGGTATCTGATATGATAAAACCATTAAACCTTCCTATGTATTATGTTTTGAACAAGGTAACACCGGAGATCAGCCGGACTATGAGAGAAAACCTGCCGGATCATAAGATTATCGGAGAAATTCCACAAGATCCGGAACTTCTTACCGCAGGCCTTTCAGGCAACCATATATCAGATTCCTCTCCGGGTGTGAAGCAGGCAATCAGGGATATTATGCTGAAAACAAAAAATTCCTGATAATTTAAAAAAGTCCTTTAATTACTCTTTTTGCGATTATTTAATCAAATAATCTGACACCATTATTTTATTCTATTTTTTTTATTAAAAAAATCATAAAAGTTAATAGGCTGAAAATAAAATGAAGTAATGATACTTATGAAAAATCGTATTAAAATTAATATGATTATGATATTAGCATGTTTAATAATGTGCATATCATGTGTAATTTTACCCGTTTGTGCAGAAGAAAAAACAATTACTGTAGTTGATGATTTAAACAGGGAAGTAACTATCCAGGTACCTCCTTCTGCCGTAGTGAGCACAGGTATGGCAACCAGATTTTTAAGCTACCTGGATGCTTTAGACCCGGTAATTGCAGTCTCCTCCAATGATGCATCAAATCCTGTAAGCCTGTCAGGAGCCGCATATAAGCTTGCAAACCCTCAATTACAGAACCTTCCGGTTGTTTGTGAAATTGCATCAGTAAACCTGAATGAAGAACTTATTACCTCAATGAACCCAGATCTAATTTACAAATCAGACATTTCTGACGCAAAAGAAGCAGACGAACTCTCGGCAAAGACCAGAGCACCAGTTGTTACGATTATCAAAGGAGGACTTGGAACCGAACAAGACAGGAATGATCTTTACAGGAACCTTCGATTACTTGGAGAGATCACAGGAAAAAGTGAGAAGGCAGAAGATTTGATCGCATATATTGAGACGACCATAAAAGATCTTAATGACAGGACAAAAAATATTGATGACTCAGCAAAACCTTCCGTTTATGTCGGAGGTCTGGCATATAAGGGTTCACATGGCATTGAGTCCACTTCAGGCACGGAACCTGCCTTAGGTTTTATCAATGTTAATAACGTGGCAACCGGAATGCCTTCATCAGGATCGGTTTCAAAAGAACAAATTTTAGCATGGGACCCTGATATCATCTTCATTGATCTTGCTACATTAGGAAATGCAAAAACCGGTAAAACTGCAATTCAGCAGCTGGAATCAGATCCCTCTTTAAAGAACCTGAAAGCATTAAAGAATGGCCAGATTTACACAACATTGCCAAATGTCTGGAGCTATTCAAACATGGAAACGCCCCTTGCAAACGCCTATTACATGGGGTCAGTTGTATATCCTGATGCATTTGATGACATTGATCCAAAAGAAAAAGCCGATGAGATCTACACAAAATTCCTGGGCAGTCCCTTATTTGCAGAACTGAATGCCCAGTATGAAAACCTTGCGTACTTAAATCTGGATTTTTAAATCCAGAACTTTTTTTCAATTTTAGTGATGGTTAACAGTTATGCATTTAGATAAAGGGAAAAAACCTGAATCTTACTTATTGTATACAAAAACTAAGATTAAGGCGATAATATTTGGAATTATTGTTCTTTTCTTCATCGTTTTATATTCTATCTCAGTAGGCCCGGTAAATATTCCTCTTGATTGTGTAATAAAAACACTGATGGGTATTACTATCAACGATAACTGGGATTCAATTATCTGGAATATCCGGCTCCCTGAAATTACGGCAGGTATTGTCGCAGGAGTCGGTCTGTCAATTGCCGGTGTTGCAATGCAATCTATTCTGAGAAACCCTCTTGGAGAACCATATACACTTGGTATATCTCATGCAGCAGCTTTTGGAGCTGCCTTCTCGGTGATGTTCTTAAGTTCAGGAGTGTACGGCGACAACATTGTTATCTCAAATCCGTACCTGACAACAATGGTTGCATTCCTGTTCAGCCTTTTAGCTACGTTTATGATTCTTCTTGTTGCACGTTGCAGGCCATCATCCCCTGAAGTGATGATTCTTGCTGGTGTCGCTTTTGGAAGCCTTTTTATTGCCGCCAGGATGTTTCTTGAATACTTTGCAAATGACATTCAACTGGCCTCAATAGTATTCTGGACTTTTGGTAATTTATCGCGTGCAGCCTGGGATGAGATAATTATTATGGCAGTGGCAACGATAATTATCAGTCTGTTTTTCTTCTCTCACAGATGGAGTTTTAATGCTATTGATGCAGGAGATGAAACAGCACAAAGTCTTGGTATTGACGTTAAAAAAGTCCGGCTCCTTGGAATGGTGGCATCTTCATTTTTAGCCGCAGTTATAACTTCCTTTTTAGGAGTAATTGGATTTGTAGGCCTTGTCGCACCACACATGGTAAGAAGAGTAATTGGAGACGATAACCGGTTCCTGATACCGGGCTCCTGTGTTACAGGAGCAATAATGCTTGTATCCGCCGACACCGTGGCCAGGACGATCATGGCACCTACTGTTCTCCCAGTGTCAATATTAACGGCATTTCTTGGAGCACCCATGTTTTTATACCTTCTCCTGAAAGGGTGGTCACGATGATCCTGAATATTAATGGAGTATTTTTCTCATACAAAAGCCGGGATGTACTTCGTGATGTTACATTTTCTGTGAATAAACATGAAATCCTTGGAATATTGGGACCTAATGGAGTGGGAAAAACTACCCTGCTCAAATGTATCAACATGCTTCTCCGGCCTACATCAGGAACTGTCATGTTAGATGAACACGACCTCACTTCGCTTCATGTCAGGGAAATTGCAAAAAAAGCGGGTTATGTTCCTCAACGGATTGAAACCAACCGAATAACTGCATTCGATGCGATTCTTCTTGGAAGACACCCACATTTTGGAACAAACCTTACTGATGCTGATCTTGAAAAAGTTGATGCGGCAATCAGGATGATGGATCTCCAAAACCTTACCTTGCAGTTTATTAATGAAATGAGTGGCGGAGAACTTCAAAAAGTTGCAATAGCAAGGGCTTTAGTTCAGGAACCAAAAATAATGCTTCTTGATGAACCGACAAGTAACCTTGATCTTCATAACCAGGTAGAGATATTGCAGATGATGAAATGGGTAACCCGCAAACATGGTATGGCAGTTGTCATGACCATGCATGATCTTAATATGGCCATCAGGTTCATGGACCGGTTTATTTTCATGAAAAATGGTGCAATACACTCCTGTGGGACCAAAGATGAGATTACGAGTGAAATGATTGAAGAGATTTATAATGTCGCGGTTCGGATCATTAATGTTGATGGATTTCCTGTAATTATTCCTGACATTAAGGATATCCAGGAGACAACTGACAAGGATTGTTATCCCGACGGTTTATAATGTAATTACTGTACATAATATCAAAGCCGGTTTGTTTCTTTGGAGACTGGAGAGGTTGTTGCATAACAAAAATGATATTTCCATAAAAGGATAATTTCCACTCGATCCAAAGCAATATCGCGGAGAAATTTTTCAATTTATTCCTTATTGTATCAGGGGTCTGGAGTTGTGCAACAGCCTCTGGAATAACCCCTTTTTCAAATTTTTAAATATTTCAGGAGTTACGCAGATGAACTTCCAAAAAAACTACGGTGCATATTTTAAGCTCTGAAGATACTCTGAAATTCCAATTTTTGTGATCTGCCATTTAGCATTATACGGAGTAACACCATTCAAAAAGTGGTTTATTTCAAGTCTTAAATATGCTCGTAATGAACAGTTAGTATAATTCCGTTGAATAATTGCTTTTCTGTGCCTGATATTTTTCAACTCTACACAATTCCTTAATCGCTCTGTGATTGTTTTCAATTGTCCAACAGATTGACTGTAAAACAAGCCGGTCATCATTATTCATCGAAAGAAAGCAAGTGATCCAATACCTGTTTACACTTTTCCGTCAAGTTATCATGAGATACGGAAAACTCAGAATTAGAATAACAATCAGCGGCTTTTACACAAGAAATGCCATATTGAGCTGCTATGAGGTAATTGATGTAATCCACATCTGATGGTTGTTTCGTTACAGGCACGTATATTATTGGTGTTATCAATATATATGGATCTTACTACAATAAAAGTAACTGTGTAACTCCTATCATATATGGGCTGGAAATGGCGACTATGGGAAAAACATGGATCCCCAATGACTTCGGCAAAAATCTACATCCATTGAATATATCAACTAAAGAAGTAATTTTAGCCTGATATCTTAATATTTTTGTTTATAAATTTATGGTGTAAGTTATCACTGAATAGTAACTAAGATACATTCAAATTGAAAACTCACCCTTCATTTATTACTGTACTCTAAATCTGCCAACCTTGTGAGAGAACTTGACATTTTAAAGGTAATATTGTCGCCCCTGTAATAAAATACCAGGAGAAATTGTTTCAGGGTTATCGTGCTTCATATTTTTTGATAACCGTAATAAGTCTGTTTATCACATCCTGGTGAAGATCCTTGACCTTTCTTGATGCAATCTCGTGAATTTTCTTCTGCGTAAGATCAGCTTCTTTTCCAAGTTGAGTCTGTGTTACTACCTTTTTTGCAGTCAGGGCATTAATCCGGTCTGAGATCTCCTGAGGTATCTCAACAAGACCTTCAATTACTGGTTTTGATGCAGCTTTTACATCAGAAATTTTTCCCTTTGCAGTTGAGCCAATTGTTTTTACTGTGTCTTTTGCATGAACTTTTGGTTTAGGTTTAACAGGTGCAGACATTGTTTTTACATTGGATTTAACCAGTTTTTTGATCTCTTTCACTTCTGCATCCAGTGATTGGATCATCTTCTCCATATCCTGTATCTGTTTTGCCTGCACGTCAATGATCTGCTGAAGATTTACATCAGAAGAGGCATCTTTCAAATTATGAGTTCCTGACCTTGTCCCCTTGGAGACTGGTTTGTTTGTCGTCGTTTTTTTGGAAACGGGTTTTATGACCAATGTTTTCCCCCCTGAGTCTAATGACGTATAATTGTGTAGTTTAAGATTTCTTAAACATTGCGGGCATTGAATGATGGATGCCACATATACATCAATGCAGACTTACCAGATAATAGAACGTGATATTTTATAATTTTTTAGCAGGTAAGACACCTTCAGAGTATGTTCGATGAATAATGAAGATCGGCTCTATTTACCGATAATTTATGGATAATTGATAACTATCACATAACAATTTGAAGTTGTATGGAGAAGAAAACTGTCAGGCACAGAAAAGCAATTATTCAATGGAATCTTATTGGTTGCCCATTACGAAGATAATTAAGGCTTGAAATGAACAACTTTTTAAATGGTGTTGCTCCGGATAATGCTCAATGGCGGATCACATAAGCAGGAATTTCAGAGTATCTTCAGAACCCGAAATATGCGCTATAATTTTGCATGAAAACCTTTTTTTCATTGGGCAGGCTTGAGGCGAAGCCTCATAAGGGTTTTTTTGGAAGTCCATCTGCGTAACTCCTAATTCACTAATGAGGTGCCGCATCCGGAAGAAATTTTCCTCACTTGATTTTGCAAACAATAAAAGTAATATTTAACACCAATTTTAATTTTCGTGTAATAATCATTGGATCTCAGTCGTTAACTGATATAGATGAATTTTTTTTAGTCAGTCTGAATAGTAACAACGAAAAAATGGTCAGGCGGGGACAAATTTTGTCCCATAAAAGATTGCGCCGCTGGATCCTTCCTCTCCCAGTTTTCTAAAGACCCTTTTTACCGGCATGCCGATGTATACCTTGTCAATGTCGCAGACCAGGTGAGTAGTAAGTCGTGAGCCTTCGTCCAGCTCGATGATTGCCAGCACATATGGAGTTAAGAGTTTGAAATTTCCTGATGAACTCCTGATGATGGAAAAAGTTACAACTTTTCCTGTTCCTTTGAACTGGTGTTCGACAATCTTTCCATCCCTTCTGCACACAGGGCAAAATCCACGGGGCGGGTAGAAATATTTCCCACAGACAGTGCACTGGTTTCCAATCAGGTTATACCGGTTCTGCTGTTTTCTCCAGAATCGTGCAACTGACATCTTAT